>Ga0307489_10003659_pt1 | contig 10180 bp, 20 predicted proteins | sample SB12metaG_FD_202247 | JGI IMG/M metagenome (GOLD analysis project Ga0307489, IMG submission 202247) | Sea-ice brine microbial communities from Beaufort Sea near Barrow, Alaska, United States - SB 1.2 | ecosystem: Environmental > Aquatic > Marine > Coastal | place: USA: Alaska | collected...
TGGGTGTGGCCGGTGGGCCCCTTCCTGGGCGGCGTGTGCTACATGGTGTGGCGGTGGGAGGGTGTGCAGGAGCTGTTTCTAGGCCTGGTGCTGTTCCAGGCAGGGGCTTACACTCGGTCACCTTTCAGCTCAACGTAAGCACTCTTTGAGGGATAAGGGATGTTCAGAAGGGTATTTAGGGGGGGGTCAGAGTGTCCAAGGGCGTGTTTAGGGAGTCTTTAGGGTGTATTTGGAGCGACACAAACGGCTCAGGTTGAGCTGAGATGTGTACAAGTGTAAGCCCCTGGTTCCAGGCGCTGCCCACGATGCAGGAGCTCCTCGGGCACTACTTCCGGCGCTTTGGGTCTTTCATGGGGTTCCTCGCGTGGGTGGGCACAGCTGTCATGATTGCCCCCATCGTCCTCACTTTCCTGGTGGCTTGGCAGGCGCCCGAGCTGATTGACTCGTTCGTGAAGGAGCGCAACACTCCTGCTCTGGCGCCCTACTGGCAGGGGCATACACTCGTTCCCATGTCAGCTCAACTTGAGCTCCTCTGTCCACAGTGTAACCCAAATTAACTCAAGGAGGTGTCCTGTAGTTGCTCAAGTTGAGCTCTAACGTGAACCATTGTAAGCCCCTGCCTACTGGGCCATGTGCGAGTGGTACCAGCGCATCCTGGGATATTCCTCCAGCGACGGCGCAAACCCGTACCAGATTCTAGGCAGGGGCTTACACTCGTCCACTTCTCAGCTCAACCTGAGCCGTTTCTGACATAAAATACACCCTAAACACCCCCTGATACCCCCTCACACCCCATGAACACCACCCACACGACCCATACATGCACCCCCTATCTCAAATAAAGAGCTTAAGTTGAGCCGAAAAGTGGACGAGTGTAAGCCCCTGATTCTCGGCGTGTCGATGTCGGCGACCGAGAAGCAAATCAAGAAAGCCTTCCGTGTGAAGTCGATGATGTACCACCCGGATAAGACGGGGAACGACCCCGTGAAGAAGGAGATGTTTATGAAGATACAGGCAGGGGCTTACACTCGTCCACTTCTCAGCTCAACCAGAGCCGTTTCAGACACAAAATATGCCCTGAACACACCTGATACCCCATAACACCTCCTAAACACCCCTTAAGCAACCCCTGAATACACCCCCTATCCCACAGAAAGCGCTTATGTTGAGCCGAAAAATGGACGACTGTAAGCCCCTGGCTACAGGGCGCCATGGAGGTCATCACCAAGGGCACATTCGACGGACCCGCGAACGCGAATGCCATGCGGGAGCGGCTCAACGGCAGGGGCTTGCACTCGTCCACTTCTCAGCACAACCTGAGCCGTTTCTGACACCAAAACCAATCCCCAAAGGCCCCGCGATACCCCGTGACACCCCCTACTCACCCTCTAAATAACCCAAAACTCACCTCCTATCCCACGGAAAGCGCTTACGTTGAGCTGAAAAGTGGACGAGTGTGAGCCCCGGCTCGACGGAACCATCACGCGCTGCGCAGAGCTCTCGCCCATCATCGGCATCTGGGTCGCGCTCGCCGTGTTCGCGTTTCTCAAATGGATGGTGTCAGGGAGCAAGAAGCGGGAGGCGGCAGGGGCTTACACTCGTTCCCATTCCGGCTCAACTTGAACTCTTTTGTCCACCGCATCACCCAACTTAACTCATGAATGTGTGCTGGAGTTGCTCAAGTTGAGCTCTAATGTGAACGAGTGTAAGCCCCTGGGCGGCGGCAGCGGCGGCGGCGGCAGCGGCGGCGGCAGGGGGGGGGGGGGGGGGGTTGGGGACGCTGGCGACTGAGATACCACAGGAGTACAACATCCGTCCCTCATTCCTGGCGGGGGCTTACACTCGTCCACTTCTCAGCTCAACCTGAGCCGTTTCTGGCATAAAATACCCCCTAAACAGCTCCTAATACCCCCTGAGACCCCATGAGCACCCTCCAAACACCCCTTACGCAACCCCTAAGTGCACTCCCTATGCCACACAAAGCGCTTACGGTGAGCTGGAAAGTGAGCGAGTGTAAGCCGCAGGAGTACAACATCCGGCCCTCATTCCTGGGCGGGGACATGTTCGGACTGGCGGCAGGGGCTTACACTCGTCCACTTCTCAGCTCAACCTGAGCCAGTTTTGGTCATTGAAGCCAAAGCTAGCATCCATTTCCCAGCTCGACCTGAGCCGTTTTTGTCACTTAAACACCCAGCCTATTCATGCAAAACTGCTCACGACAAGCTGAGAAGTGGACGTGGTTAGCCCACAACAGGTGCTTACGTTGAGCTGAGAAGTGGACGAGTGTCAGCCCCTGCCTGCCGGACAACGAGCAGATGGGGCGCCGCGGGGGAAACGCTCCGAGGACGGAGGCGCTGAGGGCCGGGGGGCGGCGGGTGGCGGCGCCGCAGGGGCCCATGCCGCGCTTGGACGATCCGCCCGTGGTACCGGCACCGCGCGTGCCGCCCGCGCCCTCCACGCACGCGCCGCCGCCGCCGCCGCCGCCGCCGGGCTCCAGTACCCCGGGGAACGTTGGCATCACCGCCGGGGAGATGAAGTACCGCGGGGGAAGCAGTAAGAAGAAGGGAAACCGGCGGACCGGGTGATCAACACCGGTGCAATAGGAGCAAACAGTCAGGCAACGAGTGAACGGCGATGGAGGAGGTGCACGGGTACACCGATACAAGAGGAGCGAACATCTCATTCACGCACAGATCCGTCAAATGATTATTCTAGGAAAACAATTACATACCTTCAGATAACAAACAATGAATCATAGCTAGCTCCACATGCCATCCCTGCGACCGTCCCGCACTCGCACGTCTCACCGCGTTTCACTCCGCGCAGCACAGTCCTCCACTTAAGTCAGATGGCTGATCAACCTCGTCCACTTTTGAATACACACCCTTCATAGAAATGCTGTTCTTTAGTCTAGGTGATTCGGTTGACCTGTCAGCCTAGTTTACTTTTGAATTCAGACACACTCACACACACACACACACACTCACACACACTCCACTTGACCCTTTATTGGTATCACAGGTCCGCTCCACTCAACTCTTCTGATCTCAACAAGTATCATAGGTCCACTCCACTACACTCTCCAAAGTCCCGTCGGCATCAGTGGTCGTCGTGCGCGTGGTCCAGCTGCGCCAACTCCCCCTTCAGCAACGGCCTCGCAGAACATTCTCAAAAACGTCAGAAAGGCGGCAGGTCAATCAAGGAACGAGGCGAGGGTTGGCAAATGTATCGCAGGGGGTTTTGAGCAATTTCTGACAGGCCCTGCCTTGAGCTGCTCCATCTTCATGCCCATGGAGCGCTGCGTGGCGGCTTTGTCCTCCTCGGGGAGCGCGTCGCACAGCGCTTTGTACAATCCACTTGGTACGGTCGCGTGGATATCACAGTCACGTCAAAGAGGCACTTGTGGCAAAGCGGCAAAGCGGCAAAGTCCGCTATGGCACAGTCACGGCGGCAAAGTCAAAGCGGCACTTATGGGTGCGAGGCACTTTGTACGGTCGCGTAGATATCAACAAAGCACAGTTCACGTCAAAGCGGCTCCGCATTTCCCGTCGCGGGTCGCGCCCAGACGGTGCGCGGCGGTGTGCCCTGTGTCCGGCGAGCGATGGAGCTCTCGTGGAATAAACAATACCCAGGTGGCCTCCGTCTCCTCGCGAGTGTGAATGGATACACCAGTACACTATGAGCAAACATCGAGGGGGTCTAGGCGGCGGTGGCCTCACCCAGGCTGGCCGCCGTCACCTCGCGAGTGTGCACGGGTACACCGGTACACTATGAGCAAACAGTCAGGCTGAGATGAGACGGCGAGTGTGTGCGGTTACACCGGTACACTATGAGCACACATCGAGGGGGTCTGGGCGGCGGCGGCCTCACCCAGGGTAGTCTCCGTGCACTCGCGCGCGTACACGGGTACACCGGTACACTGCAAGGTGGGTCAGGTGCCCATTATAGGGGGGTCAGGTGCCCATTATAGAGGGATCAGGAGCCCAATGTAGGGGGTTCATGTGACCATCATTAGGGGGTCAGGTGTCCTTTTAGGGGGGTCAGGTGCCCGTTATAGGGGGCAGAGTGAGGGGGTCTGGCCGGCGGCCTCACCCAAGGTGGTCTCCGTGCACTCGCGCGCGAACAGCGCCTCCTCGTCGAAGTATGTGGTGCCCACCTCCTCCGCCCAGGGTCCTGCCAGCTGTCACTTGCTCCGTCACAGGATGCTCCTCACCCGGCAACAGACAAGGGTTCAACGTGCGTTTCGATGACGTGGCGGGCAATATAAAATAAAAATGGACAGGGGAGAGGGGAGACAGGAGAGAGGAGAGAGGAGAGAGCAGAGAGGAGATATGAGGTGGACAGGGGAGAGGGGAGACAGGAAAGAGGAGAGAGCAGAGAGGAGATATGAGAGGAGAGAGGAGAGAGGAGAGAGACGATATATAGAAGAAAGGAGAGATGAGAGAGGAGGAGGAGGAGGAGGAGGAGGAGGAGGAGGAGGAGGAGGTAAACACAGGCTGCCGGGCCCTACGTCCATCGCTGACTCGATCTCGTCGCGCGCCTCGGTGAATTTGTCGTTGATCTCATCCATCTTTTTCTGTACCTCCTCGGGGTAGTGACGACACACGCATAATGCCCACAACGTCACGTCATCGAGCGTATCTTGAACCCTCGTTGCTCAACTGAGTTGAACGGCGTCGTCCGGAATCCTATGACGTGGCGAGAAATTCTGCGAGGCCCCTACGTCTGGGGTGAGGGGTGCGGCAGCCGAGGCGAACCCGCGACTGCCCGTGGCGCTCCCGCCCGCTGGCGCCGCCCGAGGGAGTGGTGCGCTGCCGGACGGCGTGCCCGTGCTCGCGGCGGCGGCGAAGGCGAATCCCCCCGGTACGAGGAAGCCGCGCGCGCCCAGCGCCCCCCACGGTGATGCCGACACGGTGCCTACTGCTGCCCGTCGGATTGTCGATTTCGCCCCCGCCGAGGCATTGACACCCGAAGGCGCGGCGGCGGCGGCGGCGGCGGCGGAAGCGGCGGCGGCGCGGAGCGCACGACGGGCGTGGCTTGCGATAGCGGACATCTTGAAGTGTGTGCTACCAAGCGCGCTTGGAAAGGATGTAGCGAGAGCAGACGCGACGCGCGAATCGCAACTTTCCCACAATCTTACCCTGCCACGTGTCGTTCGTTGCTCAAGTGAGTGTCGTCCTTGGGCACGGCAAGGAGCTGGGCATTCATATCCGACGCGCACCGCTTGCAATGTCGTTCGCGGCGGTATCCCTCGCCGCTCCCATGGGTTCCGTGCTCAGCTCCCTCCGCGCGTCGAACGCCAGCGCCAGCGGCCGCCGCGCTTCGCACCGCCGCGTATCCGTGGTGTCCCCGCACGCGTCCGATGGTACATCCGACGTCACCCCCCAAACCGCCACCTCGTCCACCACTGACGGCGACGGCAGTGGCGACGCCCCCAAGGCAGGGGCCTACACTCGTCCACTTTTCAGCTCAACATGAGCGCTTTGTATGGGATAGGGGGTGCGCGTAGGGGTTGTGTAGCCCGTGTTAAGGGGGTGTCAGGGGGTGTCTTGGGTGTGCAGGGTGTTTTGTTGTGCCAGACACGGCTCAAGTTGAGCTGAGAAGTGGACGAGTGTAAGCCCCTGCCCCAAGGCTGGCCGCTTCAAACGCCGCGACCCCGACGCCGCGCCGCCGAAGCCCGGCCCGCTCGGCGCCGGCCCCGACGCCAAGGTCTCGGGCAGGGGCTTACACTCGTTCACTTTTCAGCTCAACTTGAGCCGTGTCTGACACACAAAACACCCTACACACCCTAACCACCCTCTAACACCCCCTTAACATGGGCTACACAACACCTACACGCACCCCCTATCCCATACAAAGCGCTCAAGTTGAGCTCAGAAGTGAACGAGTGTAAGCCCCTGGCCTCGGGCATCAAGGTTATTCCCATCGAGCAGCGTCCGCGGGACGCGTTCCAGGCAGGGGCTGACTCCGGTCCACTTTTCAGCTCAACCTGAGCCGTTTCTGACACAAAATTCACGCTGAACACCCCCTCATGCCCCCTTGCGCCTGCTACAAATCTCCCCTAAGTGCACTCTCTATTCCACAGAAAGCGCTTAAGTTGAGCCGGAAAGTGGACGAGTGTAAGCCCCTGGTTCCAGGGCGTGGCGAATGTGGATGCAGACGACGCTCCCGAGGACGCGAGGGTTCGGATGGCGAAGTTGGCGGCAGAGCCTGACACCCAGACACAGACACCACCCATGACTTGTATTTCCGCTCAATGTATGCAGCCGTCACAGCTGTGGTGGCTGTGGTAGCTGCGGTAGCTGTTGTGCTTTCCCCGAAGCCATTCAAGTTGTCATCCCGCAGTGCGTTGCACTTATGTTTCGGGGCGGTCAGCGGGGGGGGTGGATGCGAGGGAGGTACGGCGCACCCGTGACCTGTCACCTGCGCTGCCGGCTTCTACGGCTGCGCCTTGCCGCCTATACAGCCAAGGAACGGGAAGTAGCCGAAGTCCTGGAAATAATACCTCCAAGACATGACTCAAGTTGCTGAGGTGCCGTGGGAGGTAGTGCACGGCCCTGCGCGGGGGCGGGGGACACGGCGGCGCTGCTGCTGTTCGCCGCCATCGGCCGCAGCAACCACAGCGAGGGGCAGGGCCGCGGGGCCGCACATCAGTCTGTGTGAAGGGTGTGTGAGGGGCGTATGAGGGGTATATGAGGGGTGTATGAGTGGTGTGTGAGGCGTGTGGACTTGTATGGGGATTTGTGAGGGGTGTATGAGGGGTGTATGGGGGGTGTGTGGGAGGGGGTCTATGAGGAGTGCACGAGGGCTATATGAGGGGTATATGGGGGGTGTATGAGGAGTGTATGTTCAAATCCACCGTACGCCGTTTGAGTTATCCCACTCAGTACCTCATGGTACGATACCATATGTAAGTTGAGCTGGAAGACGTCTGTATTTGTGCGCGGCCCTTGCCAGAGAGTGTTTATCACCGAGGTGTTCGGCACCGCCCTGCCATTCATGGTGGGCTGGTTCGCCACCGCGCCGCTCACGGGGACCTTCGGGGAGGACGCCAGGGTAGGGATGGACATTTATTTATGACTCTCGCCACAGCACAAAAGGACACTGGTCACACTCTCGCAGCTGGTTGTATTCCTTCAGATAAGCCCCCACCTCCTCGCTGGCCACACCTCTTCCACTAACTGCCCCACTCTGTCCAAACATGGCGGCCTGGCGTGACGTACACTATTCACTAAAATCCATTTCAGCTGAGTAGGGGAAACCATTCGCCTGTATCTAGCCTAGGAGCTGACGCTCCAATCTGATCCTCACTCACTGGAGCAGAGCGTCGCCTCGATACCAATCTAACCGACACACGTACGTACTGGGATTCTGACGATACGCGGCGGGTAGCAAGGTGGGTCCAGCGGCGGCAGCGGCGGCCAAGGGGTGGGCGGCGGGGATCCCGCTGGGCCTGGTGCTGCGCGGCGTGAGTCGAGGGACCGTGCCCCCCAAGCCGTTCATCATTGTGGCCATGGTGGCAACGGGCAGGGCCTCGCGTGAGTCATTGCGCTTATCAGAGTGAAGTTCTTGCTGCTCACGCTGTGCACTCTTCACGAGTCACCTTCGCCTCACTGATAAAAGTGCTTACGCAATTCGTAAGGCCCTGGCGATGGGGGTGTTTCTGGTTGGGTGGCGCGCGTGGTTCGCATCCAACAGCGGTGGCGGTGGGGACAGCGGAAAAGTTGGTAACAAGAAGGGCAACCCGCTAGAGTTCCTCACCCTCCTCAAGGGCCTCACCAAGCGCTGGTGACCTGCTGCTGTAGTGCGTCCTTGTAAAACATTGTTCTTTAATAACGTTCATCGAGCCCCAAGGCGCTTCACATGGTGAGCTCAACCAACCCTCTCCGCCATTTCAAGTAGACAGACCCTATATTCTGTCAAGTTTTAGGTCCGTATCAAGGGACACGTCCTTGTGACAACATCTAACAATCTATGACCGAGAAGAGCTAACACGAAACAATAAACTGCAGACAACGTTCTAACCAGTAGAAAGTTAACACCGTCTGTAAACCTAAAACGTCCCCTGTGGTCACTGTGTGATCCGCTCCACGACGAATCTCCTTGTAAACCTAAAGCGTCCCCTGTGGTCACTGTGTAAACCGCTCTGCGACGGAACTCCAGCGCTTCAGCGTTGCTTGGCCGCGTACTGTGCCGCGCAGTCCTGTGCCGCGGTCATCTTATTCGCCACGATGGGCTCATCCTCTTCCTCCTTGTGGCGGCACAAGTTGCAATTGAAAGCACAGTTTGAAAGCACTTCATGATTTTGTAGTTTCAAGCGCTGAAACCAGGGGTAATGATGAATAACCAAGTCTTATTTGTCTGATTGACCCCTGCTGAAACCAAAGGCACCTTCAACACGGGTTTTGATACTGTCAACCTGCACCGGCCTACCTCCTCGTCATCCGCGGCGCCAGCTGGCCCATCAGAAGCCCCACCTTCGGCGGCATCCCCACCCTCAGCACCCCCCACACCCCCATCTTCGCCCCCCTCCGGAAACTCCCACTGCGTCATGCGCGTCGCGGGGTTGTAGTAGAACACCTCGTGGGAGGGTCGCTGAGACCAAACACTCGAACCGAGGTTAAACCTGGTTCCCGTACGACGCGACGTACCTTCAGGGTGAATGCTCGTGCTCATACAGACGCGCCGAGGAGGAGGAGGAGGAGGAGGAGGAGAAGGAGGAGGAGGAGGAGGAGGCAGAGGAGGAGAAGGAGGAGGAGGAACACAACGTCGAGTTAGGAGCTTGTTCTAAAGACCCCCCTACCTCGCCCGGATCTTCGGTGCGGCTCTTCATTTTGAGCCACGGCGCCGGCGGGTCACGCATGTTATCCAGATAGCAGAGTCGACGAGAACAACGACTCGACCGACGTTGAATGGACGAAAAATCACAACCGGGGTCCCCAACGAGGTTACGGGCTCATACGACGGTCTGCAGTACAGTACTCCACCACGACCCGAGTCGCGCACGTCAGTGTGAGCATGCACCCTGAAGGACAGTCGTTCGGGCACGTCCGTTCTGCCTCGGGTGAATGACGGGTGCAGGGCTGCAGGCCGGGTGTGTTAGGGGTGTACAAGGAGGAGGGGAGGAGAGGAGGAGAAGGGGGGGAAGGAGGAGGAGGGGAAGGAGGAGGAGGAGGGGAAGGGGGTGGTGGAGGGGAAGGAGGCGGTACAAGCGCACCGGGGCGGGAACGACTCGTAGTTCTCACGGACTCCCCTGCCAGGTAGATCCCCAGGCGCTCGCGCAGCGTCTCCACGTCCACCTCTATCCGCCCCTGCCCGGGGACGTGCTCGCCGATGGTCCGCACGCGCACCCCCGCGGTCGCCGTCTCGCCGTGCTCGCCTTCGAGACCATCCCCGGGTGTCTCCACGCCGCTGTATAGGAACGGCGTCACCGCCTCCTCCACCTTCCGACAGGGCCGCCGCGGATACGCCGCAACGTCATCAACACGCGCTTTGAACCCCCGTAATTTCTTGTGTGACTCGGCATCCTAACTCGAAACGTGGCGAGTAATATCTGCGTGATTGACAGGGCATCCTGTGACGTGGCGGGCAGCATCTGCCCTGCCTTCTGCGTGCCGTAGAGGACGCCCGCCTCGGAGTCGTGCTGCAGTATCGCCGCCTCGTCCCAGTGCACGCCTCGCGCGCGCTCCTCGCCCTGTGCCGCCATCTGCGAAACGATGCCTATGGGGACAGAGAAAAAAGGGACGTGAGACGTCGGGCGACACAGCAAACAGCGCGGCGAAAGACCGAAGACCGACGCGGAGAGGAAGCTGTGGCGAGACGTGCTTTGCTGACGCGACGGGGTTGGTGTACGAGCGGCGCGTGCGTGGGATGGGCCGCCGTTGGTCTCTCGCGTGGAATATTCCCCGCGGCACCCCCAAACGTGCACGTGTAAATGTACCCCCTCTACGCCACGTGCAAGGGGGGTATGGTATTAAATATGACCCCCCCCTTTCAATGGTCCTCGTTCGCAGATTCCCGCACAAACAACAATATTTGGCGCGTTCAGTTCTGTGCGCGGCCAGACATCCATCGCGCGTCGCCGGGCGGGCGGGGTGAGGGCCAGGGGCGTGGCGCGCTGGTTAGACCTGCGTGGTTAAATTTGACACGTTGGGAGCGAGTCGGGTTCGGTGTGCCCAGC
>Ga0307489_10003661_pt1 | contig 10179 bp, 10 predicted proteins | sample SB12metaG_FD_202247 | JGI IMG/M metagenome (GOLD analysis project Ga0307489, IMG submission 202247) | Sea-ice brine microbial communities from Beaufort Sea near Barrow, Alaska, United States - SB 1.2 | ecosystem: Environmental > Aquatic > Marine > Coastal | place: USA: Alaska | collected...
TTGTCTGAACAACGCAATACCCGCTGCATCCACGGTATGAAGCCCTCTAACGGTTCGCCTGCTAGCATCTCTCCTCGGGGCGCTCAGCAGCTACACGCTCATCGCCATCCCGTCTCGACCAACCCGCCAAACTGAAAAACTGTTTCCGACATCAGCCAGCCGTATTCGCGGTTTGGAGCTATAGGCGGCAGCCCCCCGGACCGCGACGGCCTGCAGCGATGCGCGAGTGTCCGCTCCAAACGTGCCTTGCAACTACGACTGTCCCGTCCCCCGCTGCGGCGCCAGCAACGCGTTCAGTGGGTCCCGCGCTTTCCTGTGTTGACCTGAACAGAACCCGCCATCCAGGCCAGGGTTTATTAATATTTGCTCATTGAATGACGATCCGCGCGCATGCGCTCTCAGTATAAGTTTCAACACAATATGTCTCTAGCTAACGCTCTAGCTGACGCTACGCCATCTGATTCTCTCTCCGTCTATTACACCGTGACACCGTCTATTACTACCATTATTACCGTCTAATATATAAAGCCACCCAGGGTGCTACCAGTCTCTGCCCCCCATGTCATTGAACTCACCCATCCCGATCTTATTCCGTGCTTGCTACCAGCCCCCGCCGCGCATGTCTTTAAAGCCCTGAGTGGTTATACTCTCTGAGACGAGTACACCAACAAACACACCACCCCTCAATCTCTTACCACCGCTGCTCCAGTGCTGTCTTATCCCGTGTTACCACTCCCTGCTCCCGTATCATATTGCCTACAAGAACCCGCACCCCATGTCATTGAAGTCCTCACACCCCTGACACATTTGCTTCCCCGGGCCTAGGTACCTGATACACACACACCGCCTCCACCCCCGTGACGTCTTATCCCATGCCACCTACCAGTCTCCGCCCCCCATGTCATTGAAATCCTCACACCCCTGACACATCTGCTTCCCTGGTCCCTTTGACTCCACCTGCCCCTCCCCAAACTCGTCCGCTCCAACGAACTTGTGGCAGGCGCTGCAGCAGTGGAACCCTGCACTCATGGGTGTTCGGAATCCGATTCGCAGCGGGCCCTGTGCCGCTTTCACCGCCGCTGACGCCGCCTTCAGAATTGCGTTCTTGTTCGGTTCCACGAAGTCGCCGTTGATCTGCTCGATGACCCAGCCGCGCTGCACGCCCTGCGCCGCCGCCTCCGTCGCCGCCTTCACCTCTGTCACCGCGTTCATCTCGATGGTGAACCCCAGCTTGCCGCCCGCTGGGAACTCAGCCAGCACCAGCAGGTCATCGCCCGTGCCCTGCTGGTGTGTCACCGTCAGGTCGTTCTGCTCATCGATACGCTCCTCTTTATTCTTGGCGCGCTGCGCCGTCACCTTGGACTGCCCCTCGGCGTTCGCCTTCTTATTCGCCTCCTTATCCTGCATCACTCGACCCTTGGCCGCGGCGAGCAGCTCGTTGGTGGCATCGTAATTGCCCGGGGGCTTCTGCGATGCCTTGCACGAGGATGTTTGGCCACACACGAGGGGCCCGAGCTTGGTGGCGGAGCAAGTGGTGCACGTGAGCGCGTCAAGCACCATCGCTTTCTTGAGCGCCGGGGTGATCCCTAGAGCTGCCAGGGCCGCCTTCTCCGCGGCTTTGTCGGCGGACGCGGCTTTCGCATCCGCCTTTGCACTGGGCGCCATCTCCTGTCCCTGGTATGACGGACTGTCAGCCGATGCGCAGTGTGTGTGTGTGTGTGTGCGTGCGTTGCGTGTGTGTGTGTGCGTTTGGCTGAGACGAGCTTGTCGGTGTGGCGGCGCGCGCGATCTCTGCCAGGGTGCCCACATGGTAGCATGGGTGCCCACTTTGCAAAACTGGAAGTCTTGAACCACAACAGATCTCACTTCAAGATCCCACAAAAGCGACGCGATGGCTCTCCCCGCGGCGGCGGCGGCGGCGGCGGTGGTGGCGCTGGCGCTCCTCGGCGGACCTGCCGGCGCCTCCGCCCTCAACGTGACCGACCTCGGCAGCCTGCAGTGGACCCTCACCAACTCCCACCACAACGTGAGCGTCGCGGGCACGATGTTCCCGGGATGCGTCCACGCCCACCTGCGCGGTGCCGGGGTGCTGCCGCAGGACCCCCGCCGCGGGTTCAACGAGCAGGTCTACCGGTGGGTGGCGCTGGACACCTGGACGTACACGGCGACGCTGGTGATGGAGCAGGCGACGCTGGAGGAGGGCGCGGTGGACCTCGTGCTGGAGAACGTGGACACCTTCGCCGAGCTGGAGCTCGACGGCGAGATCGTGGCGACGTTCAGCAACTCGTTCGTTCGTTCGTTCGTGCCGCTGAAGCCGTATCTCCACGCGGGCGAGAACAGGCTGCGGCTGCGCTTCGAGTCCGCCCTCGCGGCCTCCGCGGCCGCGGCTGCGTCGTACCCGTACCCCGTGCCCGACAACTCGGTCCTGATTGCGTGTAAGAGCTGGTGAGGCCCGCCGCCGCGATGCCATCCCCTGCCCAGGGGTCCCCTCACCACGCCACATACAGGTACCATTTGTTTGTTTGTTTTTACCAGATGCCTCCCTGTGATATGCATCCCCGGCGACTCACTCATGTCAGCACCCCCTCATGACACGCCACTCGGTTTGGTCATGTAGCCAGACACCTCCGTCTGATACGGCGGGCCCTCCTCGGCGGCCGTGCCCCAACCCGGGTGCCGTGGTCGGCAGGGGCTTACACTCGTCCACATCTTTTCTCAACCTGAGCCGTTTTTGTCTCTGAAACCAGCAAGGCACCCCACCATACGGGACAAAGAGTGCTCACGTTGAGCTGAGAAGTGGATGAGTGCAAGCCCCTGGTGGTCGGCACACTCCCGCACTATAATTTCGCACGCAAGGGTGCGAGCGACAGCGGGTGGGACTGGGGGCCCGCCTTCTCCCCGGCGGGTGTGTACACGGCGCCCCGCCTCGTGGCGCGCTCCGCTATGCTGCTCACGGACGTCGTGGTCAGCCAGGTGGTCAGCGAGGACGGCAGCGGCGCGCTCCTGGCGGTGCGCTGCGTGCTGGCCGCTCCGCCGCCGCTGCCGGCGGCGGCGTGGGCGGGGGTGGCAGCGGCGGGGGCGGGGGGGGACGACCCCAAGTTGTCCATCCCCGAAGCCGCGTGCTTGACGTTCGCCGTGGAGGGCATGACGCTGCCGGCCAACGTGTCGCACGCCGTGGTCCACGCGCGGCCGCGGCCCCCACCACCCCCAGGCGGCGCGGCGGCGGGCGGCGGCCAGGGTCAGGAGGCGGAGGTGCTGTACGATCACTACATGGCAGGGCCTGTCACGTCATCCTCCACATTTGAGACCCTCGTTTTTTACAAACATTGGCATCACATGACGTGGTAGGTAACATCTGGCCGGCCCTGTCATGCGTGGCTCCCGGCGCCGGTGGCGCTGTGGTGGCCTCGCGGGTACGGCCCTCAGAACCTGTACAACGTCACCGTGACGGCGGAGCTTTGCGCGGGCGCGGGCGCGGGCGCGGGCGCGGGGCGCGTCACGATGACGCGGCGTATCGGGTTCCGACGCGTGGAGCTCATCGACGGCGTCGGCAGCGGCGGCGGCACCGGCGCTGGGACGTTCCACCTGAGGGTCAACGGTGCGCCAGTGTTCATGAAGGTAGGCCGCCTGCCACGCCCTTCCCTGCACATCAGACCTACTTTTCTTACATTGATTGGCATCGTACGATGGGAAACCATCATACATATGGCTCTACACTGGCCCGTACACCGACTCTCCACTGGAGGGCGCCAACGTGATTCCACTCGACGTCTTCCACGGCGCGGCGACCGACGCAGCGGGGCGCACCGCCGCCGTGGACCGCCTGTTGGGCGCCGCGACGGACGCCAACATGAACGCGGTGCGCGTGTGGGGCGGCGGGCGCTACGCGGACGACCACCTCTACGAGCAGTGCGACGAGCTGGGGCTGGTGGTGTGGCAGGAGAGCATGTTCGCGTGCGCCCAGTACCCGCGCGACGCCGCGTTCCTGGCCTCGGTAGGCCGGTGCAGGTTCATGGTATCACACCCCGTTTTGAAACCGCCTACGGTTTCAGCGCTTGAAACTGGAATCTCATAAACTGCTTTCAACGTTCGCTTTCAATTTCAACTTGCGCCGCCACACCTCGGTGCGCGCGGAAACGGTGCACCAGGCGCGCCGCCTCGCCAGCCACCCTTCCGTTGTCATCTGGGGGGGTAACAACGAGAATGAGGTAGCGCTGGAGTGGTACGCGGAGACCGTAGCCAACCCCACGCTGTATGCGGCAGGGGCTTACTCTCGTCCACTTTATCAGCTTAACCTGAGCCGTTTTTGACACGAAACACCCCCTCACACCCCCTGGCATCACGTAAGCACCCCCTGAAAACCCCATAAGCGGACCCCCTATCCCATGAAAAGCGCTAACATTGAGCTGAAAGGTGGACGAGTGTAAGCCCCTGGTACGCGGTGGACCTCGCCGAGGTGTTCGTGAACACCCTCCGCGCGGCGCTGCTGGGCGCGGTGCCCGCCGTGCAGCCGCCGCCCTTCGCCTTCGTTGACAGCAGCCCGTCCAACGGTGTGCTGTCGCGGGAGCCCTACGTCAAGGCCTGGGGCAGGGGCTTACACTCGTCCACTTTTCGGCTCACCGTAACCGATTTCTGTGGGACAGGGGGTGCATGTAGGGGTTGTTTTGGGGGTGTTTAAGGGTTGCTATGGGGTGCTCGGGGGTATATAGGGTGTATTCTGTGTCAGAAACGGCTCAAAGTGAGTTGAAAAGTGGACGAGTGTAAGCCCCTGGCCTGGGGCGACACCGCCGACCCCGCGCGGGGTGACGTGCACTACTACAATTACCAGGTAGGGCGCTGCACCTTGACCCGATGAAACCCACGTTGAGAGCGCCTGGATCTGAGCACTTGAGATTAAAGTGTGGATAAACAGCTTTCAAGCTTTGCTTTCAAATCCAACTTGCGGCGGTACAAGTTGGACGACTGCGAGGACGAGAGCATCTACCCGGCGGCCAGGTTCGTGAGCGAGTTCGGGTTCCAGTCGCACCCGTCTGTGCCCACCTACAGGTCGCAGCTGCCCTTCGCCGCACCGGGCGGGGCGGGCGGGGCGGGCGCAGCGGGGGGGGCGGGGGGGGAGGAGGCGCACCTGGTGAACGGAAGCGAGTTTCTGGCGTTCCGGCAGCGGCACCCGGACGGCGACGCGCAGATGACGCGGCAGCTGCGGCGCCGGTTCGCGGTTCCGCCGGACACTCCGTTCCCGACCTACGCGTACCTGACGCAGGTGCAGCAGGCACGGTGCTACGACACGGCCATCCGGAAGTGGCGGCGCGGCGCGGGGGGCGCGGGGGCGGCGCGGGGCACCATGGGTGTGCTGTACTGGCAGCTCAACGACGTGTGGGCGGGACCCACGTGGAGCTCCATGGACGGCCCCGGCGGGTGGCGGCGGAAGCTGCTGCACCACGCGGTGCGCCGCGCGTACGCCCCGCTTGCGCTCAGCGTCAAGCGGGTGGAGGCGGGGGCGGGCGGTTGCGCCGACGGCGGAGGCAGCTGTGGTGCGACCGCCGCCGCAGCCGCCGCAGCCGAGTTGATTGAGGTGTGGTCGACGTGCGAATGCGGCAGCGGCGCGGCGGACGGCGGCGGAGGCGGCGGCGGCGGCGGCGGCGGGTCCTCAGCGGCGGGCGGGTCGGGCACGATGACGATCGACGCGGTCCAGTGGTCCACCGGTGCGGTGCTACACTCCACGGCGGTCGCGCCGTTCGTGTCGCACCGCTTCGACAGCGTGATGGTGTGGCGGGGCGCGGCGGCGGAGCTGCTCACGGCGAAGTGCGCCCCGGGTGAGTGCTTCCTCGTCATGTCGGCCACGCTGGTGTTCACCGCGCCGCCCGGGTCGGCGGCGTCGGCGGCGCCGCTGCACTCCTGCTCGGCCGAGGCGGAATATTTCCCCGGCGGGTTCGGGACGGGCGGCGCGCGGCTGCCCCCCGCGGCTGTCACCGTGACTCACTTTGCGCTGGAGTCGCCCACCGTGGCGCGCGTGGTGTTGGAGGCGTCGCACCCCGCGGCCTTCGTGCGGCCGGAGGTGCCGGCGGAGGGCTCCTGGAGCGATAGCGGGTTCCTGCTGCGGCCCGGGCGGCCCGCCTCCCTCACGTTCACCGCCGCCGCGCCCATCGCCAGTGTCGGCGGCGGCGACGACTTCCTGGCGTCGCTCACAGTGACGTCGCTGGTGGATGCGCTCTCGGGACGAGCTGTGTGATGCATGGATTCGAATGGATGCGTTGTGTGGATGTGATGTATGGATGTATACAATGTATGGATGCTGGATGTCTGTTGTATGCGAATGTGTTGTGTGTGTGTGTGTGTGTGTGTGTACATCTCTGATTCTGATAGGACTATTCATACTGTGGCTAAGACAAGCTACTGAGCTACGGCTACTGTGAACTCCACCTTGACACGAGCGGCTGACTCGTGGTGTTCACGGGTCGAGCGCCGCCGCGAGGCTGTCGAGCACCTCTCGCAGCCTGTTCTCCGCCGCCGCCGCGTCAAACAGCTCCGCGGACGTGGCGTGCATCTCCGCCAGCACCACCAGCAGGTGCGCGCGCCCCGCGCCGAAGCACGACACCACGCTGCCGTCGCTCCTCAGGTGCAGCGCAGGACACCGCGCGCGGAGCCCGTCGCCCAGCGCCAGCGACGCGCGCTGCAGGATGCAGATGTTCTCCAGCGTGCTCATCTCCACGGCCGGCCCGCCCTCCGACTCGAACCTGGAGCGGACGACGACAGGCGGGGTGAGGGGGAGGGGACGTCAGCAAACAGGGCGTCAAAGGCCGCGTTGGGCGGAGGTGCCCACCGCCTCGCAGTAACTCGATTAGGGTGCCTTGACATCGAGGGTGGCGGGGGACTCACTCGAGCTCGCCCTGGTCGTTGACGAGCACGCACTTGGCGGGTCCGCGGTACAGGTGGGCGACCTGCGCGGCGACGGCGCCCAGGCACGCGACCGCCGCGCCCGCCAGCTTCACCTTCGGCGGGGCCCCGAAGCAGCTCAACGCCATTTGATGCGACCGACGACGACCAGCGCGTGCCTGCTGAGCCAAGCTGAGAGAACCAGCAACGAGTCGTGTACGGGACAGCACCGCTCCCCGACCCCCGCAGTGTGTTTGCCGCGCGCACACGACGGCCAGCGCCGCGGACGACGCGCGATGCTGCGAACTGAGCGACGGCGCCGGCGATATGCGGCCGCGTGCGCTTTGACTCCCCACCATCACCATTCGTAGACCAGTGCGTTGCGTAGGGCACCTGTCCGTATTTGGTTCCGAGCCGGCCGACCAATCGTAATCGATGCCCTCTTTTTGACAAACGCTACGAGTATCAGTTCAATCAGGTATAATATCTACGAGTAGCACGCGGCAGCCTTCTCCGCGCGAAAGCGCTGACCCACTTCGCGAACTGACCCCAGCTAAACCCGACCAGCTACTTTGGGCCTGGGCTGAGCCGGTTACCCTAAAAGCTAGTTTCCTTTTCCCCTCGTGCACACAACCCGTCGAGTGGCGCTCGCGCTGCCGAGCAGGACCGAGACGAGAGAACACGACATCGTACGAGTTTAAAGTAAAATAACAATATGATCCAGAGGGATCTCTTCTACACCGCTTGAAATAGCGGATGGGGTGGGTACATGCACACCACGTTAGCGCCACTGGGGCTCGATGAAGGTCAGTAAAAATAAATGAGGATCCCTTGTGCCACCGCGGCCGGCGCCTGGAGGCGGGCGCAGGCGGCGGGCGGCGGGCCTCAGAGGATGTCGTCGAAGGCCGCCGGGCTAGACCTCTCGCGCCGCGCGCTGACGGAGAAGATGGTGACGCCGCGCGCTGCGCGGCGGACGTAGGGCGCGGCGAGGGCGACGCCGGGCAGCAGCAGCACTGTCCCGATGATGAGCAGGACCACGCCGGTGGCCGACGCCTCCGCCGCACGCTCCGCGAAGAACATGGTGCCGCCCGTCACGTTCAGCGCCGCGATGTGCGGGTCGTGCGCGCTGCGCACCGCCACGGACCCCGCGCCCAACCTGCGCACCGTGCTGAGGCGGGGCAGCCTGCCGCCGGCGGGCGCGTGTATGCGCCGCACCTTGACCGGGTCCCAGTCTTGGCGGGGCGAGCACCCCACGCCGCCGAAGCTGGCGTCCGGCGCCCACGCCCCGCCCGCGCCCTGCGACACCTTCACGCACAGCGCGTCCAGGGTGTTGAACGTGGTGCAGCTCCCCGCGCGATAGGAGCCCGCCATCTGGTACTTGCACACCTTCCAGCCGCTGGAGCGCAGCACGCGGCGCGAGACCAGCGCGTGCGCCCCCAGGGAGATGCGGTCCACTCCCCCGCCCGCCCGCATCGCCACCAGCACCACCTCGCGCGGCGTCATCAGCCACTCCATGGCGGCGGTGCCATTGTACCCACCCTCCGCTGCGTCGCCCCCCTCCGCCCCCGCCGCATCGCCCCCCTCCGCCGCCCCGGCGCCGTCCAAGTCGCCGGCCCCGCCCCCGCCCCCGCCCCCGCTCCCGCCGGCGCCCCCGTCCGACTCCCCCGCCCTGACCTGCTCCACACTGGACGGCATGTGCGGCAGGTCGCCGGATGCGATCATGCCCGGGATGGCGGCGGCCTCCAGCAGTGAGTCCAGGTGGAACACCGCGGGCAGGTAGTGGTGCACGGCACCGCCCGCCTCGTCCACCGCCTCCGCCGCGGCGGACACCGCCAGGCCGACCACCTCGCCGCCGTACTCCACCGCGAACGACGTCGAGTTGAACGGCGCGGCGTATGTGCTCGACCACACGTCCACCGCTGCGCGGGGGGCGGGGGGCGGGGGTGGGGGGGATGAGTCAGGCGGTCTCACGTCTGACGCCAACCCACTTCACCCGCCCCATCACTCACCGGCCCAGACGGACGTCGAGCCCCCGAGTTTGCTCGCCAAACTTTGGGGCCAGCTCGTCCGAAGCAACCTGCTTTGGAATGCGAAATTGGCGGGTTCGAAAGCTCTCACACGGTTCATAATCTCCCCGCACTGGCTCTTGTGTTTCACACGCGCGTGTGAGCAGGAGAGAGGGAGGTGGCCGGTCCAAAGTTGGGTATTTTGCGGGGGGTGCCGAGGCTCGGCGGGAGCAGGTTTGGGTCCTGGGGTCCTACTGGCGCACCTCGGTTGTAGTCCTCCACCAGGCTCGTCTTGTACCCGCCATAGTCCGCCATGTTGATCATGACTGACCCGGCGACGATCAGGCAGAACGCCAGCGAGAGGGACATCACGGCGCACTGGAACGTCTGTGGTGGCGCGAGGAGGAGGGGGCGGGGGAGGGGGCCGACGAAAGCCAGTCAGGATTCCTCGGTCGAGTGGAACACGGAATCGCAACCCAAAGGCGGGCGGTCACGCCCCGCGTGATTCGGCGGCACCCTCGCACCTTGCGCTCCTCCATCTGCAGGTACTCCGCGTTGGTGTTGGACTGGAACCGGTGGAAGCGGCGGCCGGGCCCCGCCGGGCCGGGCACGCCCGCCCTGTACCCCGCACCCAACATGCCCTCACCCTGACCGTGGCCCTCGTGTTGACCCTGCTTCACTTCCAGCCCGAGCGTTGCACCCAGGCCGCTCCGCCGCATAGACCGGTCAGGCGCCGTGGTTCCGCGCGAATCAACGTCGCGAGGCACGGGGCGCCGTCAGCCCCCGCCCGGAGGAAGACGACTGCGGAGGGCCGCGTGTGCGCAACGGAATGCATTTTGCTGTTTCGGTGAGTTCAGTGAGGCGACTCTCGCCCATTTGACCCGATTTCGGATTTTGCTTGGGTCGAATGACAGTTTCAATGAAGTGGAGGATTTGGAATCAAAGATAAAAGAGGAGAATGCATGAATATCTGTTGATATACAACTGGCTCAAGTAGAGGGTGAATTTCGATGGTGACTTGGACACAGAATGATCAAAATATTGAAGCAGTCGAGTTGCCAGGAATCCTGCGAATTCACCCAAAATGTCGACCAACCCTTAAAAGCGATGATGTGGCCAGTTTATATATCGGCTCCCACCAAAAGATTGGCAAAAGTACAGACGATTGGAACGGGAGAACGCCATTTGTACTAGCGCGCGCGCGTGTGAAGCCGCTCGTCGCACGTGGAGGTGTGGGAAGAGCGGGAAAGGTGCCGCCGCATACTCGAGGTGCGCCGGGGTTCGCGCCACAACCGCCAGG
>Ga0307489_10003662_pt1 | contig 10177 bp, 9 predicted proteins | sample SB12metaG_FD_202247 | JGI IMG/M metagenome (GOLD analysis project Ga0307489, IMG submission 202247) | Sea-ice brine microbial communities from Beaufort Sea near Barrow, Alaska, United States - SB 1.2 | ecosystem: Environmental > Aquatic > Marine > Coastal | place: USA: Alaska | collected 2017-05-06
CTACTATTCCCGACGATTTGATAGGCCAGCGCGTGGCGGGCAGAGTACCTCTCTTTTCCCGATTCACCGCCACTTCACCGCCATTCACCGCCATTCATACCTCGTACGAGTACGAGCTCGTATGACAAAGTGCCGCAAACCCTTGTGACATCTTTTGACATCTTTGAAAAAGTTGTTGGGGGAGTCAATGACTGCGAGATCTTTCTTTGGATTATTTAGACTGTGGATGTAAGTTTCTAGACGAGTACCCATACGGAATCTGAAGATCACAGTAATCAAATCTAAAGAAACAGATCGCGTTCATTGACTCCCCCAACATCTTTGTCAAAGATGTCAAAAGATGTCAAAAGATGTGAAAAGGGTTTGCGGCACTTTGTCATAGCAGTATAAACGTACTCGTACGAGTGCACCCTTTAAACCCAGTCTCCGGGACGTTAACGTCCCTGAAGACCCTCATGTGATTGGTCCACGTGGCGGCTCGGAGAGCTGTGATTCATTGGATCTCCCTGACCAAATCTCACCAAATCTGATCGTAATCGTTTGTGGTCTCTGATTGGTCAATGGACATTGCATAATCTCTACTCGTCCCTGATTGGTCGAGAGGCTCGATTCGGGGGAATCAGGGGGTAGTCAAAGCGGAGACTGGGTTCAAATAATGTTCCGTACCTAGCTTGGAACCTGGAATCTAGGTGTGTTTTGGGAGCGTACCTACGCTGAAACCGCCCAAAACTGATCAAAACCGCCCAAAATCGCCAAACATCCCACCGTCGAGCGCTTGGAACCTCCGGGACAACTATGGTGAGCTTCTGCAAGTCCTGCCGACCGCGGCGTCCTGCCGACGTCCTGCCGACCGCGGCGACACAGCCCTCCTGTTTACAGACCATTCGCTAAATGTCCGCTTGCAGAACGGTGTGCGGGTACGCAGCCTGCACCGTTGGGCCTGTCGAGCTCAGCATATCCTCATATCGTCCCCATTCGACCAACCTGCCCACCCATTTTGGTCTCCCCCAAGTGCGCGCCACGCCGTGCCGGGTTTGCCGCAGATCGTGACTGATTTTGGCTCATTTCACGGTTTTGGGACACGGGGACGCGGGTGTCGGCCGCGCCACGCACGCAAAACCTAAATTGCGCGTGCAGAGCGCGTTCTATGCGACCACAGGCGTCGCTCCATACCAAAAAATATCTATTCCATTGAGACTGGACACCCGCAGGCCCACCCACGCGACGGGTCCATGGCCGGTTCCTGCCACGGTTCCTGACCCCAAGAAAAGTGTCGAGCCACGATCGCATAACCAACAACCTCGCGCGTAACGAAACAAAGTCGCGAAAACGTTACGCGGAGTCCGTCCGGAGGCCCGGTCGGTGAGGACATGCAGAGGCTCACTAGGGTGCGTACCTGGCTCGGAACATTATTTAAACTCAGTGTAGGGATGACCGGTCACCCTTATCTCCTCGAAATCGACGCTCTATTTACTCAAGGATCGCGAACCGGTCGGACTTTAGGCGAGTCGGTCGGCGTGATTTTCGCTTTGGACTGTTATGATTGGTCGAACGGACATCGATACCAAAACTTCGATACCAGACCCGACACTGAGTTTTAAAGAGCCCACTCGTATGGGATATGACAAAATGAAGGTGTTGACGATCGATCGATCGATCCATCCATCCATCGACGTTTTTACCGGTTGTAAACGAACTTTACGCTGCTGTGATTGGTCGACAGGTCGATCCGAAAAATAGTTGAGCTGTCGACCAATCACAGCAGCGTAAAGTTCGTTTACAACCGGTCAAAACGTCGATGGATCGATCGATCGATCGATCGATCGTCAACACCTTCATTCCCTTTGTCATACTCAAGTACAGTACAGTACGCCCGCGCCCGCGTCCTCTCAGATACTCTTCTCGTTTGCGTTGTAGGCGGCAACGACCACGCGAGAGCAAGAGAATGCGGTGTTCCGCGGTGCTCGGAGCGTTCCTGCTGGCGGGGACCCTCGCGGCGCTGCCCACCCGGGGGACGGTGCTGCCCTCGAGAATGGTCCGGGGGGGAGTCCGAGGGGTCGGTGCTGGCCTCGAGAATGACACCACCGCCCCTTCCGACGGGGCACTATCCGGCGCCACGCGCTCGCTGCTCGCGATGCCCAACACGCACGCGAAGCCCGACTACAGCTTCTACCTCAGCAAGGCAATGGCGATGGATGAGATCAAGCGCATCGTGGCTACCAACAACGAGTTCATGCGCGTCGAGACAATCGAGTCAGTCCGCGGGAGCTACGCCTCGTCCTTGACCGTGGTGACCGTGGAGCCCGGCGGGTTCAACAGCGGCGTCACGGAGGCCAAGACGCGCGTGCTGTACAACTACGGTAGGGCCTGGCAGACATCGCTCGCCATGTCAACAGAAGCCATTCAACTTACTACAGATATCGCTCGCCAGGTTTACCTCACTTGTACAGTAATCTATTCCCCGATTTTCTCGCCACCACAGAGGATGGCATTGAACTCAAGAGACGAGGGTTCGAAGTGCGTCGGATGACGTGGCGGACAATATCTGCCAGGCCCTACATTACGGCGAGCACGGGCGCGAGTTGATCACCGTGGACGTGGCGGTGCAGCTCCTGCGCGACCTCGCCAGGGGGGTGGAGCACGCCGCGGCCCTCGGTACGGCCGTCGCAGATATTGCGCTCCACCTGCCAGATTTTGCTCGCCGCGTCATAGGATGACATTAACGCAAGAAACGAGCGCTCGAGACGCGTTTCATGATGTGGCGCGCGACAGACAGCTATCAGGCCCTCGCCCTCGGCGACCCGGGCGCCGGCTCCCCGGCGGAAACTAAAGCCGCGCTCCTCAACACCATCTTCAAGATCGTCCCCATGGAAAACGTCAACGGGCGGACCAAGGTGGAGGGGGGCGACTTCTGTGAGCGCAAGAACGGTAGGGACAGACCCATATTGCTCGCCACGTCATCCACCACACTTGAAACCCTCGCTTATTGAGTTAAACGCCATCATGTGAGATGGTTATTTGCCGTACCAAGGGTTGTCATGTGCCACTGGCCACTGCCACTCGCGCCTCTTGTGCCACTCGTGCCACTCATTCCCTTCTCAGCTCAACCTGACTGGTTACTCATAGTGTACCAGTGTACGCGAGGACCCTATGGAGCGGCCGCGGCGTGGACTGCAACCGCAACTGGGCGGTGGACTGGGGCGTCAAGGCGCCAGACTACGACCCGTACGAGGAGTACCCCGGCACCGCTCCCTTCTCCGAGCCCGAGGCCTTCATGCTCAAGAGCCTGATGGAGGCGTTCAGCCCGCACGTGTGGGTCAACGTGCACTCGGGGATGGAGGCACTGTTCATGCCGTTCGACCACAAGGCAATGGAGCCGCAGGGCCCGGGCCCCGACGCCATGAAGCAGATCCTGGGGGACATCAACAAGATGCACTGCGGCGGCCGCTGCGTGGTGGGCAGCGGCGGCCTCGGGGTGGGTTACCTGGTCTGGCCTAGCACATATTGCAAGCCGCGTCAATCACGCGCTTCTACACCCTCGTGTATCGAATGAAATGGCATCCTATTCCGTGGCGAGCCATATCTGCCAGGCCCTGTCATCCACGCAGTTTGAACGCTTGTTTCTTGAGTCAAACGGCACCTTATGACGTGGCGAGCAATATCTACCAGGCCCTAGTATCTGGCGCACGGCACAGCGACAGATTACGTGTTTTTGCGGCAGCAGGCGCCAGTGGCATACACGTGGGAGATCTACGGGGACCAGGCGGCGCACTTCATGGACTGCTTCCGCATGTTCAACCCGGCAGGGGGACTATTCAGATCAACGAATCGAGCCCAGATTGCAGCACGACTTGTATGTAAGGTCAGTGCCCATACATCCCGATGATGGTTTTACACCCATTTGACGTCCATCGAATCGTTGTTCGCAATGACCCTCCTGCCCGGTGGAGAAGGCCGGGCACGACAAAGTGGTGCGGGACTGGGTGGGCGCCGCGCTGAGCCTGCTGCCGCTGCTGCGCAAACACCCGGAGCTGCCCATGGCCTCGGCGCTGCTCGGGGCTGAAGCAGGTGGCGGGGCGGGGCGGGCCGGGGCGATGGCGGGGGCCGGGGTGGGGGCGGGGGCGGTGGTTGCCGTTGAGACGAACGGCGGCGGCGGCGGCAGCGGTGGGCTGACTGGTGCGGCAGCTGGGTTGCGCGGCGGGGGCGCTGGCAGCGGCGTTAGCGTTGGCGCGAGGCTCGAAGTGGCGGCAGCTGGCGGGACAGTCCAGGCCAGACCGAGGGGCGGCGGCGACCTGACCCTGTCCGCGGCCGACGAGGCGGGCGATGGCTTCACAGCAGAGGGCGGTGGCGGCGCGGTTCCTGCCGTGGGCGACACCTTCATCACCACCGCGGGGCTGGCAGGCAGCGGCGGCGCCAGGGCCGGGAACCCCGCGGTACTGGGCGCGGAACTGCTGGGGTGCGTCGGGTTCGCGCTGTTCCTGTACTGCTGCGTCGTGCCGCGGTACCAGCGCGCCGTCTTCATCCAGAAGGTCAAACAAGGCGCCAAGGGAAAAGCTAAGCCGCACCAGAAGCTCTCTGTGTGAGCCTCTACAGGATTGCAGACTGTGAGCCACAGGAATGTGTTGCCTTTCAGCGGGCGTTGTAGTTGTGTTTATAGAAAAGGGTTATGGTTTCAAGTGCTTGCGTTCGAGAAGGCGGGTTGTAAGTTTAAGGTTTGCCCTTAGGTCTGATATAGGGTGCAATTTTGTGAACGTCGATTTTGTAGACGTCGGCGCCATCAGCGCATATGGCGGCGACGTTGTTCTATTTATTGCATCATGAATTTGTGAACGTCGCCGCCATCTGCGCGGAGCGCATAAGGCGGAGACGTGTTTAATTGAAGCATGATTTTGTGAACGTCGCCGCCATCTGCACGGAGCGCATATTGCGGGGATGTTCTTTTTTATTTGGCGGTGAACGATTCAATCGGAGACGAATGGCAAACGTGAATGCGATTTTGAAATGAAATTGTGAAAATAATAATAATCGATAATGTTTTTTGGTATTGTTGCGCGAAGCCACTACGCAGATTTGGCCTCTGTATCAAGTGCTTTTAGGGTGCCGAGGTGAGCTTAACTCGTGTCACGCGGACGTGAGACTCGTCACTGAGCAATCGATGGCACTGAGATCGCGTTGGACGGCGCTTCCAGAGGCGACGCATCAGCGCCGCCTCCCCCTCCTTCCCCTCCGCCCCCTCTATTAACGCGCGATCGCCGCGAGCGTGAACCTCGAGCCACCAGCTGGCGTACTCGCAGACTCTCGCGACGCTCTGGCCGGGCGAATGGGCCCAGAGATCTTCGTCGCAAATGCCGTCGGCATCGCGAGGCCCAGCGCGAGGCTCGGCGCCGCCGCGCTTTGCTTCTCGGGCGCGCTTCGCTTCCCCTCGTGTCAACCGACGCACGGAGAGCCCATGGTGAACCATGCGTCCTTCCCAAGCGGAGGTGCGCTCGTCGTCCGCGATGCACGAGTATCGCGGTTTGCGGGACAAAGCACGTGCTAAGAACACGGTTCGTGTGTGATATTCACACACTTACTCTTTTTTCAGCCGGAGAGTCAAACCCTCAATCACGGTCTGGCAGTCCAGACTTTCCCCCCTGAATACTTTTCCCCTAAAAGCACTTGATGCAGAGGCCGAATCTGCGTAGCATGAACGTCGGCGCCATATGCGTGGAGCGCATATGCGTTCTACTCTGTCGTCAGACTGTCTCAGTATGAGGCGCTATTCTACGGTTTACGAGGCAGGGTCGGCCAAGAATTTCCCGAGAGGTGGCTCTCGCGCGAATACTCGTTCCGCGGTGCCGACCGAGGGTATTCGAGCAAACTTTCGCCGCGCTTCGCAACAAAACCCACGGGAGAAGCGTTTCCGACCGTCCCGCGCGCGCCGATCGCGTCGCGTGCGTCATTCCGGAGCCCCGTGCCTCATCTGATGAGCATCGCATCATCCGAACTTCCCCGATGCCGCGCCGTTTTCACACCATTCCTCGCCATTCCTTTGTCCCCTCGGCGCACTGAGTCCGAAACCGTGCTCGGTTTGTCGTGGGTCGCTGTGGTTGGGGTGCTACGGGGTGTCGGCCGGTGCAGGTCTAATAACTCGAGAAATGAATAAGCTGAAAATTAGCGCATAGCGCGATATAGCACATATGCACGGGATTTAGCGCAGAGCGACGCCGCCGCAACGAAAGCGCCGTCGCCGCCGCCGATGACACTCTTGCACGGCGTGTTAGAGGCGCCATATACCGCGTCGGTTCCCCTGGCGCGACTTTCCATGCGCGCGCCCGCCGAACCACCTCTCGGGCGGTTCTTGGCCGACCCTGCCTCGTATTATTTTCCGCGTTTTCCACTTTTCCCATGTTTCCAATTCCATGTTTTTGCTCTGCCCGCCTCGCGCTGTTTTCTCGTTTTCGCGTTTTCGCCCCGCTGTTCCCCATTCAAGATCCGATAATAGGACCTGATCGACAAGGTGCGTTCAGATGTATGGGCATTCGTGGCCAGGAATTCTGGGCAGGGCCCCACAAGACAGCCCGAGGAAACCCCGGAAGACCGTCTTTGGCGGCATCTTCGCCGACGCCGACGCCATTGCGGCCGTAAAGTTCGGTGACGCGCCATCGTATTAGGCGATGAATGCTTGCGCCATGACGTTGCGGGCATTTGATTTGCGGACGCGTCGCCCTAGAAACGCCGTGCAAGGGCGCCTGGCGCCGACATAGGTGATGTCGGCGCATTCTGCGTCTCTGAACTTCCTCTGTCAACCCAGTAGACACAATCTTCACGGCATCTTCGCCGACGCCGACGCCGTTGCACGCCGTAAAGGTTCGGTGACGCGCCATGCTGTTCTGCGCGGAGCGCACATGGCGCCGACGTTGTCTTCCGTTGCCGTATCTGGATCCTCAGATACAGACAAATAAAAAGAACGTCGCCGCCATATGCGCTCCGCGCAGATGGCGCGAACAAATCAATTTGAAGAATTCTCGACTTTGAACGTCGGCGCCATCTGCGCGGAGCGCATATGGCGCCGACGTTCACATCCAGTTACGACGTACGGCACAAGAATACGACGTACGGCTTGCGTTCGAGAAGGCGGATTTGTAAGTTTAAAATTTGCCCTCAAAATTGAATGTTGGTTTTGGCTATACTTTTATACAACAGCTACATCGATCGGCCTACACCACCTCTTCGTACGAATCATGCACGAAGCGCTCGCTAGTTTTAAAACACGCGTGTTCTCTCTTTACACGCTCCCTCGCCACCCCAATACCCAGGCGCCCCCTCTCACGGTCTCTCAGACTCCCTCGTCTCTCTACCCTCAACTAGTACCAACACCAAGACCCACAACTGTCATCATTCTCTAACAGTCTAAACCCGCCACCCTCGCCAACCCGTATTAGTCTTCTTCGAAACGGTCCAACCTGCCACTCTACAACTACTCGCAAGCGTTTCGCATAGCACTTAGAAGTCTTCGTCGAGCGAGAAGGCGTTGGTGTTGCCGCCGCCCGCGGCGAGTCCCGCCATGACGCCGCTCTTCTGGTACTCGCCCACGCGCTTCTCGAAGAAGTTGGTCTTGCCCTGCAGCGAGATGAGCTCCATCCAGTCGAACGGGTTCACCGTGTTGAACTCCTTTTCCAAGCCTGCCATCAGGGCCATGATTTTAAACGGTCGCCACGTCACAGGATGTCACTCGAGTCGAGAAATTGGGTTGGGGACGTCTGCAGTGCGGTGGAGTACGCGGCAGTCAATGTCGTTTGACACAAGCAAAGGACGCGTACAGTGTGGTGGCAGGTGTCGCGCGCGGAGCCCTACCCAGCTGCCCCAGCAGGTGGTCCGACACGAACTCTATGTAGTCGCCCATCATACCCTTGTTCATGCCCACCAGGTCGCATGGCAGGGAGTCGCACAGGAACTCCTTCTCGATCTCCACCGCCTCCAGCACGATCTGGCGCACCACGGACACGTCGGGCTTGTTGTTGAGGTACGAGAAGAGCAGGCACGCAAAGTCGCGGTGCAGGCCCTCGGCGCAGGGTCAGCGTGCACGCAACTTGAGTGAGTGAGTGAGTGTGCGTGTGTGAGTGAAGTGCGTGCGCGAGTGGGCGAGTTAGTGGCTGCTTTGCATCCGTGCAAGGCTGGTGCGAGACCCTACCTCGTCGCGGGAGATTAGCTCGTTGGAGAAGGTGAGGCCGGGCATGAGGCCGCGCTTCTTGAGCCAGTAGATGCTGCAGAAGGAGCCGCTGAAGAAGATGCCCTCGATGCACGCGAACGCGATGAGGCGCTCGCCGAAGTCAGCGGTACTGTTAGAGGAAGGGGAGGTTCGGAATAGAGGTGAGCGAATGGAGGTTGACGGAAGGTGCTGAGTGATGTAAGGTTATTGACACGAGGGCGGGAGGGGGGAGGCACGCGTGTCAGACGGCGGGGCCTCGGGCGCGTGAGTGCGGCGAGCGAGTGGAAGTGAGCTGCTGCCGCGACTCCGCCTGGCTGTCCAGAGTTGTGGAGTTCAAACTTCAGAGTTGGCACCCAGCGTGCAGGGGGTCTCGCGCACCTCTCGATCCACTTGAGCGCCCAGTCGGCCTTCTTGCCGATGCAAGGAATGTTCTGGATCGCCCGGAACAGGTAGTCCTTCTGCGCGGGGTCCTTAATGTACGCATCGATCAGCAGCGAGTACATCTCTGCAGAAAGAGAGGAGGAGCGGGGGCGTGAGCTTGGCGTCGCGCGAAGAGGTTGGTTTGAAATGCGGAAGACAGGTTTTGGTTTTCCCGAAGAAAAAATACACACGGCTGCGAGGAGAGCAGTCCTGGCGTACCGGAGTGGATGTTCTCGATGGCAATCTGGAACCCGTAGAAGGCGCGCGCCTGGACGTGGGAGGCGCGGCGGCGGTGTCAGTTGGCGGTCGGAGGGAGCGCTAGCACGAGGGACCCGGCGCAGTCGAGAAAAGATTCGGGGGAAAACGTTTTTCGAAAAGATGGAACGCGTGAAGACAGGACGCACCTCCGGGAACTGGACCTCCTTCATGAAGCGCACGCCGAGGTTCTCGAGCACGATGCCGTCGGAGGCGGCGAAGAAGGCGAGAATGTGGCTGATGAAATGCCGCTCGTCGTCCGTCAGGTTCTCCCAGTGCTTCTTGTCGTCGCTCAGGTCCACCTCCTCGGCTACACAAGTGGGTCGAAGTAGCGGGTCGAAGTCAGAATTAGTGTGTTCCGTTTGGAGTGCCTTTATTCGGGAAGCCGTTTGGCGGAGGGCCAATCGTTCACAGAAACGCGTCGGGACTAACGCTTTAGGTGCGTTGGAGGGTGATTCAGGGGGATTGGGGACTCACCGGTCCAGAAGGACGCCTCGGCCTTCTTGTACATCTCCCAGGTGTAGGGGCAGCAAGTTGAATTGGAAGCAAAGTTTGAAAATGGTTCACAATTTTTTTGCTTGAAACCGAGCTCGGAGAACCCGGGGACAGCCTGCGCGGCGCCCTACCCAGATGTCCGCGTACTTGATGGGGAACATGGTGAAGCGGTTGGGGTTCTCGTCGAGGAGCGGCTCCGGGTGGGTCCGGTTGACCGTCGCGACGGCTGTGGAGTCGACTCCCATATTTGGCAACGGCGGAGTGAAGTGTGCGGAGTATCGCAGGAGGTGGTTGGTTTGTACCCGCGCACCTGCTGCAGCTGTATCTCATCTTTTGAATTGACATCGCACGGGGGTTATTGAGAATTAAGCACTCGACGGACGGCTAGACGGCGATAAACCGATAGACGAGCATCTCAGATGTCGCTGGATGAGCAGGGTAAATGCTCATACAGACGCACGGACGTGATTCGTGGTGGCCGACCGACCCCGGGGCGTCTGTATGAGCATTTACCCTCATCGACGGGAAATTCGTTTTTTCGTTCGAGTGCTTATTCTCAATAACCCCCCTGCATCGACATGTTCGCGCCACTCACTATTTTTTTTTTTTTTTGATTACAAAGTTAGGGAGGTCACCGTAAACACGGCTTTGTAGGCACTCAGAGTTCTGTTCTTCGACACTCTTGGTTCAACCCGTCATCTGAACCACACCTTTCACTTGCGCCTTCCTCGGCCGTCTAACTATACCCATACGAGTGTCCGCCTAGAAGGGGGGTTCGGTACATCGTACTTGCCTTGTCTTGGCCTCTATCCACTC
>Ga0307489_10003663_pt1 | contig 10177 bp, 20 predicted proteins | sample SB12metaG_FD_202247 | JGI IMG/M metagenome (GOLD analysis project Ga0307489, IMG submission 202247) | Sea-ice brine microbial communities from Beaufort Sea near Barrow, Alaska, United States - SB 1.2 | ecosystem: Environmental > Aquatic > Marine > Coastal | place: USA: Alaska | collected...
TCTCCGGCGCGTCGTTCACAGGCGTGATGCTGATGTTGACCAGCGCCGGATCCGCCTCCACTCAGGGGCTTACACTCGTCCATCTTTCAGCTCAACGTCAGCGCTTTATGTGGGATAGGGGGTGCATTTAGGGGTTGTTTAGGGTGTGTGTAGGGGGTGTTAGGGGGTATTTGGGGTGCTTGGGTATATTCTGTGTCAGGATTGGCTCAGGCTTGAGCTGAAAAGTGGACGAGTGTAAGCCCCTGCCTCCGCCTCCGCCGTGGTGTTGTAGATGCCGGTGCCCAGGGGCTTACACTCGTCCACTTCTCGGCTCAACGTAAGCACTTTATGTGGGATAGGGGGTGCATTTGGGGGTTTGAGGGGTTTTTTGGGGGTGTTTAGGAGGTGTTTGGGGGGGGTATTATGGGGTGCTTAGGGTGTGTTTTGTGTCAGAAACGGCTCAGGTTGAGCTGAAAAGTGGACGAGTGTAAGCCCCTGCCGGTGCCCCGCAGCGCGAAGGCGAAGGAGTCCGTGCCGTGCTTCAGGGGCTTACACTCGTTCACTTCTCAGCTGAACTTGAGCGTCTTTTATGGGATAGGGGCTGCGCGTAGGGGTTGTGTAGCCCTTGTTAAGGGGGTGTTCGGGGGTGTTTAGGGTGTGTAGGGTGTTTTTGTGCGTTAGACACGGCTCAAGTTGAGCTGAAACGTGAACGAATGTAAGCCCCTGATGTAAGCTTCTGACGTAAGCCCCTGCCGTGCTTGTTCATGAAGGGGCGGAAGCGGTAGGTCTGCGTGAGCGTGCTGTTGACGTCGGTACAGTACCCGTCCACCCCCACCGCCGTCCAGTTGTTGTGCCCCTCACCAGGGGCTTACACTCGTACACGTTAGAGCTCAACTTGAGCAACTCCAGGACACATTCATGACTTAAGTTGGGTTACACAGTGGACAGGAAAGCTGAAGTTGAGCTGAAATCGGAACGAGTGTAAGCCCCTGCCCCGCACTCATGTTGGCCGCCGCCGTAGTGGCGCACAGGAAGTCCACCGCGCCCTTGGCCGGCGCCACCTTGAGCACGAAGCGCAGGTAGGCCTCCATGCAGGGGCTTGAACTCGCTCACTTCAGAGCTCAACTTGAGGCCCTATGGGACACATCGCTCACATTAGAGCTCAACTTGAGCACCTTCGGGACACATCCACGGATGAATTTGGCTTACATGGGGAACAAAGTAAGCGTAAGTTGAGCGGAAAGGGGCAAAGTAAGCTCAAGTTGAGCAGAAATGGGAACGAGTGTAAGCCCCTGCCTCCATGTCCGAGTTGGAGCCCAGCTCCAGGGGCTTACACTCCTCCAATTTTCGGCTCAACCTAAGCACATTTTGTTGGATACGTTGGGTGCATGATTTCCCCCCAGTCTATTAGACAGGGGAACACGGGCAGGTGTGACCAAACCGGCTTAGGTTGAGCTGAGAGGTGAACGAGTGTAAGCCCCTGCCCGGCTCGCGGTCGAGCACGGCGGCGGGGTACGCCGTCTGGTCCTCCTTGTAGCGGCGAAAGTTGCAATTGAAACCAATTTTTGAAAGCGGTTTATCATATTCGAGTTTCAAGCGCTTAGTTCCAGGCGCTTTCAGCGTGGATATGATAGGGTCAACCTGCACCGCCCCACCTCCTGCAGCGACAGCGACCCGGCGAACACGGCGGGAATCCCCGACGTGGCGCGGGTGGTGATCCGGATCACGCCCGTGCCCAGGGCCTGACAATCGATCCCTTCTCAGCTCAACTGCTCGAGGGATTGCTGCGGACAAACAGCAGCCAATAGGCTGATTCCGGTATACCGCCTGGGTTAAACGCCCATGCAGAGTTGCGGGCAAAGCGTCAGCGCTCCGCGCGGGAAAGCAGGCGTAAGTTTGAATGCTCATACAGAGTTGCGGGCAAAGCGTCAGCGCTCGGCGCAGGAAGCGATGTACCGAAATCGGCTTATTGAGGTGACAAGGGAATCGCAGTTGAGTGCATGGCCCTGCCCGTGACGTTGAGGCAGTTCTGTCGGCTGTACACGAACTTCCCGCTCGCGTACTGGTCCTCCAGCGCGATCAGGCTGTTGCCCGTGCAGTCGTCCACCATGTACCAGGGGCTTACACTCGTTCACGTTAGAGCTCAACTTGAGCAACTCCAGGACACATTCAGGGTTAAGATGGGTTACACGGTGGACAGAAGAACTCAAGTTGCGCTGAAATCGGAACGAGTGCAAGCCCCTGCCGTGTACGACACGTCCGTGCTACCCTGGGTGACGCCATCGGGCGTGAAGACGATCTGCGGCTTGAAGGAGGACACGGCGTCGTTGTTGGCCGTGAAGCGGATGGTGCCGCTGTTGACAGCGGAGGTGATGGTGTACGTCAGGATGTGCCCGTCGGCGTCCGACGGCGGCTCCAGCGTGGTGGTCACCGATTCCGTGTACACCGCCACGTAGGGTCTGCCAGATATTGCTCGCCACTTCATAGGTGTTGATATGCTAGTAAATTAGTGCAGTATAAACGATTGGGATCACCAGAGCATTAGTTTTTGTATTGTCTCCAACAAGCGATAATGACAATAATAGGATACCATGTTATGTAAGAAACGAGGATTCGGAATGCGTTGGTGACGTAGCGGGAAATATGTGCCATGCCCGCGCCCTACCGTCGCCACCTCCTTGTACGTGGGCACGGGCGGCTGGTTCACGCCGAAGATCTCAATCGCTACCTGGTTGTGGTGGCGCAAGTTGAATTTGAAAGCAAAAATTGAAAGCAGATAATCATACTTTAGGGTCAAGAGATCAGTTCCAGGCGCTTTAAACTTGTGTTTGATATGGGCAACCTGCACCGCCCTGCCTGGTTGGTCTCCTGGCTGTTCTCAACGGCGGCGCCGTCGGCCGTGCGCCAGGGGCTTACACTCATTCACTTTTCAGCTCAACTTAAGCGCTTTCTGGGACAGGGGGTGCGTTTAGGGGTCGTTTAGGGGATGTTAGGGGGTGTTAGGGGGTGTTAGGGGGCGTTAGGGTGTATTAGGGAGTGTGTAGGGTGTTTTCTCGTTTCAGAAACGGCTCAGGTTGAGCTGAGCAGTGGACGAGTGTAAGCCCCTGCCGTGCGCTCCTGCACGTTGTAGGTGAAGACGTCCTGCCCCTCCTCGTTGTAGCGGCGCAAGTTGAATTTGAAAGCAAAAGTTGAACGCAGTTTATCACATTTCAGGTTCAAGCGCTTAATTCCAGGCGCTCTCAACGTGGGTTTGATAGGGTCAACGTGCACCGCCTCACCTCGTTGGCGAACGGCGTCAGTTCGTACGTGCACCCGCCGCCAGGGGCTTACACTCATTCACGTCAGAGCTCAATTTGAGCAACTCCAGGACACGTTCATGAGTTAAGTTGGGTTATACGGTGGACAGAAGAGCTCAAGTTGAGCTGCAATGGGAACGAGTGTAAGTCCCTGCCCGCCGCCGGTAGCCGTCGTGAACGTGATGTTCACCGTCGCCTTGCTGTGGCGGCGCAAGTTGCTTTGAAAGCAAAACTTGAAAGCAGTTCATTCATATTCTAGTTTCAAGCGCTTAGTTCCAGGCGCTTTCAACGTCGGTTTGATAGGGTCAACTTGCACCGCCCTACCTTGCTTGGCAGGCACTTGACCTCGCAGCTGTAGTAGTTGGCGGCGGCGGCGAGGACGACGGAGGTGCGCAGGGCGCCCGTCATGATGGGTGGCCAGGCCTGCACCCAGGGGCTTACACTCGTTCCCATTTCCGCTCAACTTGAGCTTACTTTGCCCCTTTCCGCTCAACTTAAGCTCACTTTGTTCCCCACATAACCCAAATTAATCCGTGGATGTGGCCCTGAGGTGCTCAAGTTGAGCTCTAACGGGAGCGATGTTTTCCTGAAGGTCCTCAAGTTGAGCTCTGAAGTGAGCGAGTGTAAGCCTCTGCCTGCAGCGTGCTGTAGTCGCCGCCTGCCAGCGCGGTCAGCAGCCCCGAGTGGTCCTCCACCCAGGGTCGCCGCACCCATTCTCTCTTCACCTCAGCATGGCAGCTTATTCATAGGGTACCAGTGTACCCGTACTATACACACTCGCCGCATCCTCCACCCAGGCCTTGCACTCGTTCTCTCTTCAGCTCTCAACTTGAGCGTCTGAACGTTTTGATAACTTGCAATACTACCCAGTGGGATAATGGCAGTGGTTTCAGGCGAGGCCTGGCATGCGTTCCCTTTACAGCTCAACTTCAGCTACTTTCAGGTATCCTGTGGGGTATCGGCCAGTGGATTGAGGGACTAAACAGCGGAGTTTCGCCCCGCCACGAGGGGCGTGTTCTCGTAGGAGGAGACCGTCATTTGCACTGAAGGAATGCGGGGCGGAGGGGAGGGGAAGGTGTGGGTGGAGGGGCAGTCAGCAGACGACAACGGCGAGGCGACGGCGGCGGGGGCGGGGGGCAGGGAGGGTGCGGGCGTTTCGGGTTCAAATGGTTCGTGGTCGCAAAGGCATTTCCACCAACAGAGCCACCCGGCTACCTGGAGGGCTTGAGCCATGAAGGTGGCAACCGTATTGTTGACTGTTGTTGCGCGAGCCAACATGCCAGCCGGTCCCCGACCGTGGGAGGGGAGGAGTGGAGGGGGCGCGGCCGGCGTTAACGGGACGGCCGCGGCGCGCGACCAGCTCTCGAAGGGCCCGAAGGTTGGCGCTCGTATCGATGGGAGGCGCGACCGGGCCCCATATTCCACTCCCCGTCCCGTCTCCCCGACAAGCGCGCCTCGCCCCGCGGCTCAAAACAAATTCAATGCGTTCGTCTGTTATGGTTGGTCAGGTATGGCGGCTCGCTCCCCATCTGCCGTGGGGTTCGTTCGGCGCTCGTAACGGCGGGAGGCGCGACCAGGGGCCGCGGCCGCCCTTCGGCTCGTCTCCCCCGACTCCCTCCGCCGACCGCGCCCCTACGCGCTACGGCTAAAACGGAAAAAGATGCATGCTGACTTGGCATTTTGGTGTAGTGTTGTGCGGGACACGACTCACGTCCGGCGGCCCCCGGTAGCAGCAGCGCCGCGAGCGCGATGAGCACGACCGCGCAGGCGCGTGCCGCGGCGGCGGGGCGCGCCATCTTCCTTCGGTGCGCCGGCAGCGTCAATGCAGTCCCCATCCCCAACACTCGCATGGGAGCTCGTTGAAACGTCATTTTTGGATTTTCCTCCACGACGGATTTCCCCGTTCGATTTCTCTCGATATTTCTCCGATTTCTCTCCGAACGCCACAAAAGCAAACAAAGAAACCGACCCCGAGGCAGTGGCGGCGGCGAGCGCTCCACATTCCCTTGAGCGACCTTCGCCACGCAGCACGAGGGTGCAGGTGACGGCACGGCCCTAAACCCTATCCATGGGGGGCGGCACGCCGCGCACGCAGGGCGCCTTCAAGCCCAATGGCGGCGGCGGCAGTAAGGTCTTCAAGCGCTCGCGCGACGACGGCGACGATGACGGGTAGGGAAGTGACACAACAGCGCTCCTCCTCCGTCACAACCCACGGCGGTTGGAACCAGCCGCTCGTGGCGTCGCTCCCATTGCCCCGCCTGCTCATCACATGTCTCAACATCGCGACCCGCGCGTTTTGAGCTTGAAGCTGCGGCATCTCCCTGGCTCCTCCCTGGCTCCCCTCCCCGTGCCCTGGCTCTCTCCCCCTGCCATGTCTTCTGTCGTCGAGCGGCGGCGGGGCGGCGGCGGCGGCGGTGGGTGTCGGCTCGACGCGGCGGCGGCGGTGGCAGCGGCAGCGGCGGCAGTCTCCGCCCGCGCCGTAGAACAGTGGTGTCCACGATGTTATATGCGCGTGTCTTCTGACGAGGTGTGTGTGTTAAGGTGTGTGGTGTGTGGTTGGGGGCATCCTACTGACGGCGGCGGCGGCGACCGCGAGTCGCAGCGCGAGCCGAAGCGGCAGAAGGACACGCAGGTGACGGTGGGCAAGAAGACCGCGGGCATCGCGAACAAGATCGCGCGCTCCGAGCTGTACGGCAAGCTGAAGCACGAGAAGGCGCTCGACAAGAAGAAGAGGCGTGTGGTGCGCCAGAAAGAGGCAGGTCCTTGTTCCTCACTTCCGTAAACCGTAACTATATATATCAGGGGCTTACACTCGTACCCGTTTCAGCTCAATTTGAGCTTGTTTTATCGACCATATGACCCAACTCAACGATCAATGTGTCCCAAAGATGCTCGAGTTGAGCTCTAACGTGAACGAGTGTAAGTCCCGGAACTATATGTACTCGAGTCCCGGAACTATATGTACTCGACCATCTTTGAGGTACCACTTTATCCAAGCGGAGACACCTTGAGGAGTTACTGTGACGACTGAAGTGGCTCGTCTGTTGCGGCCCTGGAAGAAGGAGGAGCGCGCGATAGAGGCCGGCGAGACGCCCGCGCCCCGGCAGGTGCCGAAGACCATCGAGAACCAGCGCGTGAAGGATGAGACCTTCGTGGAGGCGGGCGACAACGAGGTGGCGGAGGAGGACGCGGAGGCAGGGGCTTACACTCGTTCACTTTCAGTTCAACTTGAGCCGTGTCTGACACACCGGAACACCCTACACCCCGTAAACACCACCTAACACCCCCTTAGCACGGGCTACAGAACCCCCTACGCGCACCCCCAATCCCATAAAATGCGCTCAAGTTGAGCTGAGAAGTGAACGAGTGTAAGCCCCTGCGCGGAGGACGAGTTCGCAAGCTACTTCAGCCACGCCACGTCCCCCAAAATCATCATCACCACGTCCCGCAAGCCGTCGGGCGAGATGTTCCGCTTCTTAGAGAACCTGTTCACGGCAGGGGCTTACACTCGTCCACTTTTCAGCTCAACCTAGGCCGTTTTGGTCACACCTCCCCGTGTCCCCCTGTCTAATAGACTGGGGGAAATCACCCCCTGTCTAATAGGTCATGCACCCAACGTATTCCACAAAATGTGCTTATGTTGAGCTGTAAATTGGAGGAGTGTCAGCCCCTGGTTCACGGTGATCCCCAACGCGTACTATTACGCCCGCCGCGCGTACCACGTGCAGGAGATCGTCAAGCACGCCACCACGCGCGGCTTCACGGGTATGGCCCCTGGACTAAGCTCATTCTACCCATTGTCGCCCTACGCGGTATCGTCGGCATGTATAGAATATTCATTTGTTACGCATGTTCATCGAGCCCTAAGGCGCTGGCATGGTGAGTGAGCATCAAACCTCACTATCCCTAGAGCTGTCTGGTGTGATTTAGAAATGTATCGAGTATTTGATTAAGCACGTTCCTCAAATGTGCCTCCATGTGATACCGGGCCCTATGGGCGGACCTGCTGGTGTTCAACGAGAACAAGAAGTTCTCGCAGGGCGCCAAGATCAACGGGCTGCTGCACTGCCACCTGCCCGAGGGCAGGGGCTTACACTCGTCCACTTTTCGGCTCAACGTTAGCGCATTCTGTGGACAGGGGGTGCATTTAGGGGTTGCCCAGGGGGTGTTTAGGAGGTGGTACGGGGTATTAGGAGGTGCTCAGGGTGTATTTTGGGTCAGGAACGGTTCAAGTTGAGCTGAAAAGTGGACGAGTGTGAGCCCCTGCCCGAGGGCCCCACCTGCCTGTACCGCCTCACTTCCCTCGTCCTATCCAAGAAGATCCGCAACCACGGCCGCGCCACCAGCCACTACCCGGAGCTGATTCTCAACAACTTCTCGACGCTCATGGGGCACCGCGTGGGCCGCATGTTCGCCAGCGTGTTCCCACAGAAGCCCGAGTTCCAGGGCCGCCGCGTGGTGGGGCCCCCGCTTTCTGTACATCCCTTTGGACCTCCTGCTTTCTTCTCTATCGACCCTGTAGCTGGACACATCCGTCCAGCTAGTCTGAAAGGCGGGACCGGCACCATCCAGGCAATCGCATTCATCACATCACTCACCAGCCCTGACTGTTTGCTCACAGTGCACCTGTCGCATTCTGTGGGCCATACCCCGCGGTGACGTTCCACAACCAGCGCGACTTCATCTTCTTCCGGCACCACCGCTACATCTTCGAGCAGCGCAAGGGCAAGCGAATGCCGCACGCCGGGCAGGGACTTACACTCGTTGACATTTCAGCTCAACTTGAACGCTTTGTATGCAATAGGGGGTGCGCATAGGGTTGTGTAGCCCGTGTTAAGGGGTGTTTAGGGTGCGTAGGGTGTTTTCTGCTGACAGACACGGCTCAAGTTGAGTTGAAAAGTGGACGAGTGTAAGCCCCTGACGCCGGGCACCTGTCCTCGGCGGAAGTGCCGGAGCAGCCGCAGGTGCAGAAGCAGGGTAAGGGCGCGGAAAAGGCCAAGCGGGTCGCGGCCAAGGTGGCGCGGGCCAAAGAGGCAGGGCCTATATAAATTGCTCAAACATTACCGTTCCGAGCCTGTGATTGGTCCATGCTTTGCTTTGCTCGTAACACTTTGACGCACTTTGTCATAGTTTTTCTATACATTTGCCAACCCTCAGTTTCTGATTTAAATAATGAGGGGGTTTTGTTGTTACACATGTCAGCAGTCTAAAGCGAGTGCTCTGCGTGGAGTTTGAATGCTAAACCGTCAACCCTTAGATGCCACCCTGTGATACCCTAAACCCAAATCCCTAAACCCTAAACCCTAAACCGTAAACCCTAAACCCTGAACCCTTGTGAGGATTTTGTGGCGGGCCTTGAGCGTGGGCTAAGGACAAGAGCAAGGCGTCCAAGGTGTTGAACAAAAACGACGACGACGAGGACGAGGATGATTCTGATGACAACGCAAGCGATTCGGAGGTGGGACTCAGTCAACACTGAACCCTAAACCCTAAAACCTAAAACCTAAACCCGAAACCCTAAACCCTAAACCCTAAAAACCTTGCCTGCCAAAAGCCGCCTTCCAACACGTTGCAGACACCCGTTTATTGTGTCGAACAGCATTCGACGACGTGGCGAGCATTATGTTTTACCGGTACTCTATGCACCCTATGACGTCGCGAGCGTCGTTTACTCGACCATATTGGGAGGATGATGACTCGGAGGAGGAGGACTTTTCCAACGACGAGAGCGACTCGGAAGGCGGCGCGCGGGGCCCGGGCAAGCGGCCCAACGCCAAGGCAGTGCCGCACAACCCTAAGCCCTAAACCCTAAACTCTAAACCCTGAACCCTGAACCCTAAACCCTAAACCCTAATGCTGTACAGGTGGCCGCGCATCTCACTGGTTGCTCATGCTGTACCGGTGCACCCGTACACACCCCACTCTCACCGCATCCTCCTTGGCCTGGCCACTTGTCCCCTTTTCAGCTCAAAGTAAAGCCGTTTTGTCCCACAACCACTTTATGTACCTCACCCAATACCTCGATGATGCTCGAGTTGAGCTGAAAAGAGGAAAACGTGTGTAAGAAGCTACGCGGAGGGGCCGGGGGAGGGGAAGAAGAAGAAGAAAAAGGGGGAGGAGGACGACGACGCGCTGGATGCGGCCAACACCAGTGTGCAGGCGCGCTTGCAGGAGCTGGGCCCGCGGTTCACGCTGAAGCTGATGAGCGTGCAGGCGGGCACCTTCGACTCGCGACACGGGCAGGGGCTTACACCCGTCCAATTTTCAGCTCAACCTGAGCCGTTTCTGACACAAAATACACCCTAAACACCCCCTGATACTCCTTAATACCCCCTGACACCTCCTAAATACCCCCTGAACAATCCCTGAATGCACCCCTATCCGACAGAATGCGCTTCAGGTGAGCCGGAAAGTGGACGAGTGTAAGCCCCTGTGCACGGGGAGTACGAGTACGTGCGCAACGGCGAGGTCGACGGCACCAAGCACAACCGCCGCAAGTTCGTGCTCTAGTTGCGCCGTTTCGGTTGGTTTAGATTACGGAGTAGGTTGTTTGATCATTAGACTTTGCAATAAATAAGATGGACTTTATATTATGTCTCAGGCTCGGACCTCCCGAGTGCCCAGGGTTCATACACCAACCTGCCGAGCCAAGGGTTGTGAAACGCACTAGGACCGCTAAAGCCTGGTGCATCCGACATCCGCGGAAGCGTTTCTCTCTCTCTCTCTCGGTGTAAAATACAGCCAGGTGCGTACGACTGTGATTCGAGAACGGGCGCGGGCGCGTCAAGTTCCACGTTTACATGAATGAGCCTGCGTTTCCTTACAAACACAGGCAGCAGAGGACAGTCGATCTAAGACTGACGCCCTCCCGACACCCGACACCCGGACTCTGTTAGTCGCTG
>Ga0307489_10003664_pt1 | contig 10173 bp, 16 predicted proteins | sample SB12metaG_FD_202247 | JGI IMG/M metagenome (GOLD analysis project Ga0307489, IMG submission 202247) | Sea-ice brine microbial communities from Beaufort Sea near Barrow, Alaska, United States - SB 1.2 | ecosystem: Environmental > Aquatic > Marine > Coastal | place: USA: Alaska | collected...
CTGTTGCGGTCACCGAGCATCGTCGCCTCGCGTCGACCGTGAACGAAGGGCCGGGCGGAGGGGTTGGTGTTCGACGAACGGGCGGCGGAGCCGCGAATCACGGTCTTTAGCGTGCGCGAGCTCGCGCAGGCGGGGCTTTGTTCCGGTTAACGCGTCATGCGATGCGGGGTCGCATGGGGGAGCGCCTCCTGGGGGACAACCGGCGCGGGACAGGGGCTCAGGGGCGGTCGGCGAGGGGAAACCAGGTGAGGGAGGCCTGGTTTGGGGAAGCGGGGTCAGGGAAGAGTTGATAGGGAAGCACGCTCCCTTATCCGGTTTCCCCAAACTGACTCGCCCCGAAGACGATTAACTCAACTTCGGGAATCACTGAAAGCAAGAGGAAGAATGTGTTTGCCGTTTTACTCAAGAAATGAGGGATCAAATTGCACTGGATGATGTGGCGGGCTCTGTCCGTCAGTCCTTGCCAGCGGGGTCCGATGGCCCACGTCAGCGGCGTCGTCGAGGATGACGTCGAGATGGCGTCCGAGGGCACAGTGAACGTGAAGGATACGAAGGAGCCCGTGTACTCGACGGAGGTATCCGTGGGCTGCATCTCCTTCGCCGCCAATATCACGTTATTGGCGCCGTACCCTGTGAGTAGGGCCGGGCCACTCGGTCTGACTCTTTGCTCGTAGTGTACCACTGTACCGCACACAAGGTCAAACCCCCCTCGATGTGAACCACAACATAATGAACCCTCGCTCACAGAGTTGAACAACATACTATGACGTGGGCTCGGTCATAATGCTCGATGTGTCATCATCATTGTCATCCTCCACATTGATGACGTGAAACACACTGGTACCTGTGTGTATGATGACATAACGTGCACCGGTACACTGTCGGCATATAATGTATTGAGTGAAATGACATGCTATGACGTACTTTGCCCCACCGTTCATGCTGTAAGCGTTCACAGCGCCCTTCCCGGCGGCCTCGTCCCAGTGCCCAACATACGCGAACCCGACCTCCATCGACGGGCCGATGTTGAGCGACGCCCACGCCCAGGGCCTCACCTGAGTAATTTTCCAGCTCAGTTTAAGCATCTTTCAGGGGTTAAGTGGGTCAACACGAGTCATATCCGGGACAAACGGTGGAAGGTTAAGCTGGGAAAGGTGCTGAGGGGAGGCCCTGCCCAGGCCCCGGGCCGGGAGGCGGCCACTGTAATGGTGACCTTCTCGTCGTCTGACGGAGAGGCCGGGGACCAGGGCCATACCTAAGTGCGTGTTTCCAGCTCAACATACATCACGTATCGCCGCACCACGCACTTTGTTGCCTACGCTGGCGTTGTGTTCCGGTGAACTACGCACATCATATCTCTGAGGTATGCCGGTACCTCAACTCATATCCTGGACTAGAAATATACGCATGGATGAAGCTGGGACAACAACTATACGTTCGGGCTACCCTCATCGCGTCTTCGAGTTATGCCAGTGGGAAACTTCAACCCATATCGGGGGACAACTATACGTTCAGTTGAAACTTGGAGAAGGCCCTGCCACTGGGAGGAACTTCCAAGACACTGATATGCTGCCTCCGACCAGGTCGACCGATTTTTCGTCGGCCGCCACTTCAGCCACGGGGGCTGCCGGCGCCGCGGCTATCGACACGTTGCAAGTGTTGACCTTGTCCTGGAGCGTGATGTCGTATATGACGCCGTAGCCCAAGGGCTTACACTCGTCCCCGTTTCAGCTCAACTTGAGCATTTCTGTCCACCGTATGACCCAACTTAATTCATGAACGTGGCCTGGACTTGCTCAAGTTGAGCTCTGACGTGAACGAGTGTGAGCCCCTGCCATAGCCAACGCCCTCGTTTGTGCCGTGGTAATTGACGACATTGACGGTGGTCAGGTTGTCCGCGGCGCCAGCCATAGCCTCGCCGAGCGTCAGGGCCCTACATCATTCCCTGTTCAGCTTAACCTAAGCTATTGAGTCCGTGAAATCATCAGAATATTTGCTTCGAAGATTCTCAAACGGAACTGAATCGGGAGCGTTTGGCAGGCACTGGACAGCAGCGGCGGCGGCGGGGGTTGGAATACTGGTGTTGGCGGTGGCGGTGATCCCATGGTCAGTAGAAACGGATATCGACGAAGGAAACAGAGCAGGAACGGATAGAAGGCCCTACCACGCGCCCAAATGAAGTTCCGCGCAAGTTCCGGAGCGAGGGGGATGTCGTAGAGATCGTCGCCAGTGTTCAGTTCACGCTTGAATCGAATCAGCGCCACGCCGTTTGTGATGCTCGCCCCCGTTAGTTCCCAATTATCAATGCTCATAACCAGCGCCGCTGACCAGGGCCCCACCAAGCATCCTATTCTGGTCAGCTCACGCAGCTTTGAAGTATTAAGATGGTTAACTCAAGTTATCCTAGCTTGTCTTTCAGGCTCGGGTTACAGATTTTGAGGTGCGCCAGTGAGATGGCACCCACCCATATTGGGGACAATCGGCTGCGAGTTAAGTACATCAGTTTTATTCTCAGCTCAGCTGACATATCTGTGAGGTATGCATGTGGAGTAACTGAATCGCATCAAGGACGAACAGCAAAACGTGAATGTTGAAATAATGCTTGTTATAGTGGGTGACGCCCTGCATCGGACTCTGTCGCGGACAGGCTCTCGTTCCATCCAGCTCCAGCCCAGACGCTATCAGCGCACGCTCCGGCGACCCGCGGAGGAGACGTCGAGAAGTCGACCTGGCATGGGAGGTAGTCGCGCAGATACATGTCGCGGATGAACGCTGAGGAGGCGCTGGAGTTGGTGAATCCGACCACCGGGTAGGGCCGGACGGAAACTGCTCGCCACATCATAGGATGCCGTTTATCTGTAGAGACGAGGTTGCAAAGTGCGGTAGATGACATGGCCTGGCATATATTGCTCGCCACGTCATAGAGTGTCATTTGACCCAGGAGACGGTGATTTAAAGTACGTTGAATGACGTGGCGAGCGGGGCCTGGCGGCTGTTGCTCGCCACGTAACAGAGTGCCATTTCATCCGAGAGACGAGGGTTCAAAGTGTGGTGGTTGACGTGGCGAGCAATATCCACCAGACCCTACCACGGCGACGTCCGCGCCTCCCATTAGACTCTTGCGCGCTGTGGGGTCAGCGGGCCCGAATATTAAGGCCTGGCAGATATTGCTGGCCTCATCATCCAACACATTTTGAACCCTCGATTCGTGAGTAACATGGCATCCTACAACGTGACGAGCATTGTCTGCCAGGTCCATTGGTCTCCACGTCATCCAACGCATTATGAACCCTCGCTTTTTCAGTTACATGGCGTCCTGTGATGTGGCGAGCCGTATATGCCAGCCCCGTTGCCCGCCACTCATCCAACGCATTGTGAATCTGGTTGCTTGAGTGAAGCGGCATCCTATGACGTAGCGGGCAATATCTGACAGGCCATACCGAAGGCGACGTAGCCCCCGGGCGCCAGAGCTCCAGCCACGGTGGCCTCCACCGCAAACTCCACGGACGACGCGGCAGGCAACCCGCCCTGGGCACCCGTGGTTGCATCGGTATAGCGCCAGTACAGGTTCAGCTCACCCGCTGCGTAGGGCCAAGCGTATATTGCCCGCCGCGTCATGACATGCACTTCGAACGGTCCATCCCCGTCCGCCTCATCCTCCTCCTCCTCCGCGTGCTCAGACGCTTGTGAAAGGCCCGGTTTCATCTGGATATTAGCTCGCTAAGCACTCGTACATATTCGCCCCCCTGCTCCTCCTCCGCCTCCTCTTCTTCCTCATGTTTCTTGAGTGCACCTACGAGTACATCCTATGACGTGGCGAACAACAACCATTATCTGCCAGGCCCTGCCTCGACGATGGGCAGGCAGCTGTGGAATGTCTGCGCGTCGCCCTCGGCCGCGAGCAGGGCCGCACACCAGCTCCCATGTCCAGCTGACCTCAAGCTGTTGCGCTCGTCACCCCACTAAGATTATCCCTCAAAAGTACCACTCTTAAAACCGTTAGCTCTATCCAGAAACACACGTGCGCATCATCCTTTCAATGTAGCTAACGAGCTCGACGTACGCACGCTTCAGAGGTCCAGAGATAGCATTCGGTAATACAGCTCCTCAGTAACCACAACCGTCGCATGTGCGTTGGGGGGAGAGCAAGTGGAGTCCTACCTGGCTCCGAGCCACGCCAACGCACTCTGAGAACAAAACGGCAGACCTCAAGACCACAGTTGAAAGCGTTATGCAAAGAAAATGGAAGGGTTGTAAGTATGGCCCCCACCCGCGACGCCCGCCAGCAACGCCAGCGATAAGGCGACGACGGCGACGCCAAGTTGGCAAAATGAAGACGACGCCATCCTCCCGGAGGCGCGCCGCGTGCGGCGCCGACCCCCTGACGGCCGAATGGGCTGTGGAGTATATGGCACGGGTGCCAACGGAGATCTTGGGATGTTGACGACAAAAGAGACTACGTGAGACCGGCCCTGGTGCTTCTGTGCGCTGATACGGCTCCGCTGAGCGTCCGCCAAGCGAGCGAGGGAGCAATGTACCCCGGTGCGCTGGGAGGCGACGGCGACGAATGGACCATAGTGCAGAGCGCAGGGCTCAAGAGTACCAACGTTTTCTCGGAGGTTCCGAGGTTCGATGTCCCGAGGTGCCGTCTCAACCACGTGGCCACACGGAATTTGCTTGTTTCCGGAAGCTTCCACTTTCCGCGAACACGTGCCCTATTTCTGAGGTGACGGTGAAGCCCGCCCACCTCCGGCGCACTCATTGCCCCCCGCGCCTTCACGCGCCCCCACGACCATCCTCAGGCGGCGCGCTTCACGCGCGACCTCCACGCTCGTCTATACTCCCAGATCACGGCCACGCCCCCGTGCGCCTTGCATCCAAGGTGCAGCGGCGCGCGCAAGAGGTCCCCCCCTCAGTGTCCCACGAGCAGCGTCTCACGGGCAGCCCGGTCACCTCACGCGCAGCAATTTAGTATGGCGGGCAGGGAAGCCACGGGCAGGCAGCAAGGAAGCACCACATGGACCGCGGGTATGGACGAGAAGCCGCCCGTGATGCTCAAGCGGACGCGGAGTAACGGGAGCGGGGACGCCGGCGGGTCGAGCGCGCAACCGGGCGCCGGGGCTGAACCCGCGGCAAAGAGTGCCCGCGGGGCGGCGGCGTCCGGGGGGCAGCCACGGTCACACCAAGGAGCAATGACCTATGAGCGGGGCGGGGGGTCCGGTTCCGCTAACGCCCGCGGCGCCGGCGCCGGGCCGGGCGCCGCGGGCGCGGGGGCGCCGCCCATGAATCTCGAGGACATCGCCGCCGCCACCGCGCCCAGTTTCTTCGCGTCCGGACCCAAGGTGCGCCCCCCTCCAGAATTTCGAACCCTCCCAGGCTCGAACGGGCAGCGTCCACGGCGGCGCTGTTCCTCACCAGTCATTTCGTTTGAAACCGCTCCGATCCTCGCGCCAACGCGTGACCCGGACCCCCCGTTGGTTCTTGACCTCGTACATCATGTTGCAGACGCGCAGCGGCAGGCGGTATTGTCGCCGCAAGCCGCCCCCCGCCCCCGCCGCTCCCCGCCACCCTCCCCCCCCCCCAACGCGGAGGCCACCGCCCCCTCCCCTGCTTTACTGCTCGCGAGACGACCGAACCTCTACGACCCGGTGGTGCTCGCGCGGCTGGCCCGCGCATATCGCACCCCTAACGCGCGACACCCGCATCTCCGCCCAATGATCCTAATCAATCCTTAACCCCCGGCGTCCCGTGACGCAGGCGGCGCTGCCGCCGCTCGCGCGCGCAAAGCAGGCGGCCGGCGCGGCCAGTCGACCGACCGCGCTCGCCCTCGTTGTCGCGGGCCCCGCAGCTGACCCAGTTGGCGCTGCTGCCGTCGGCCGCCGCCTACAGGTGTTCTGGCAGGGGCTCGCACTCATCCGCTCGTCCCCTTGCAAGCCCAACGTAAGCCCGCTTTACAGCGCGCCGTCGAGCCCCCCCGAACACCTTGAATATTATCAATTTAAGAGAAGCTGTCCATCCTACGATCAGCTGAAATTGGGTCCTGGGTTTTGCGGGACCTCCTGGCGGAACTTCAGCCGGTCCCCTATGTAGCTCAACGTCATCCCTCTTCACTCGTCCCCGCATGCAGTGGAAGGCCCAACCCACTGAGCACCTTGAATATTCTCAAGCTGAGTACCTGTAGCACGGGTCGAGTGCTCGTTGAACTGAAGGTGGTTTGAGTGCGAGTGTGTGGCCCTGTGCGTTGGCCCCCGGAGGGCAACTTCTTCACAGGAACGGTCACATACTACAGCTCGCACACCGGGGAACATACTGTGCGCTACGACGACGGCGACGCTGAGGAGGTGGGGCTTGCCACTTTCTTTCCCCAACACATTTATACATTGTTGTTGAACGCTCCACACTGGAGACTTGTGATCACTGCGCGTGGGGTTTAACCCCAAGTTCTACGTCTTGATGCGCCATTCAGCACGGGGAATAATGGACTTTCAACACGATGCCTCATATCGTCATCTCGCCCTCTACACTCGGGGAGTCACAATGCCATTCAACACAGGCCGCCGCGTTATAGTTTTATATTTACCAACGTTCATCGAGCCCAAGGCACTCACCTGCTAAGCATTACAACCCCCTCCGCCACTTCAAGCTGACAGACTCTTGGTCGATTAACTGTAATTGAATCAGTTTCGCAGGACCCTGGGAGGAGGTGGTGCTCGCCAACGAGCGCGTGGAGTGGCTCGACGACGAGGAGGGTGAGGAGGAGGACCCAGCGACGACAGCGGACGCGATGGCGGCGGATGCGATGTCGGCGCTGGCCTCGCTCGCGGATCTCGCCGACGTCGGCGGCGCGCTGAAGCTTGCCAAGGGCAGGGTCTTACCTTAATGTCAAGTCATGTGTTCCCGGACACACTCAACTTACCCACTGAATTCCTGGAAGATACCGAGGTTCAGCTTGACGTCGCCTTTGACGTCCAGGGTCTTACCGAAGCCATGTCTCAGCCAGACTTTGAGCCGTGTGCCCGTGACACCACTTGAGTTATCCCACTGAAAATCTAAACAAACACTCTAATTATACTGAAAGAAAAGACCATGTCCCCAGCGTATGGTGGTCACGCACGGCAGTCATCGCAGTTCAAGGGCGTGTCGTGGTCCAAGGCAGGGCCGTTCCTGACTGTTTGCTCATAGTGTACATGTGTACCTGTGCACACTCGCTGCATTACCCTCCCTCATCTGGCCACTCACTCCCTGACTGTTTGTTCACAGTGTACCAGCGTATTCGTACACACTCACTTCGTCATCCTCCCTGCCTTGGCCACTCGTTCCGAGACTCTGTCCTCATAGTATCCCGGTGTACCCGTTCAGCTGAAAGATAAATTGACGACATTTCATGTAAGGCTCTGAACCAAGGAGCGGAAGAAGTGGAAGGCCTTCTGCTCGGCGAGCAAGCAGCAGGCTTACAAATCGCTCGGATACTTTGGCAACGAAGAGGACGCGGCGCGGTAAGGCCTGACTGGAATATGCCCACCTGCACGTTCCTGCCTCAGCTCTACTTTAATGTTTGTTCATGATGTACCGGTGTTACCTGTGCTCACGCGTCGCGTCCTCCTCCCTGGTCGTATACCTGCGCCTTTTTGAGCCTGGCTTGAGCATGAATGAGCTTGGCTTGAGCATTCCCAAGCTATGAAGTGGGATATACTTGAGTTAACACAGCTGTGCCGCACCCCTTGAAGTCAAATTATTCACTCCACTTGATACGACGAAGGCGCTCAAGTTGATGTGAATGTGGAACGCCATGTAAGGCCCTGCAGCGAGCGCGTACACGGAGTACGTGACCGACGGCACGGTCCCCACTGTCCACGACCGCCGCGAGCGCCGCGGCTTCTCGTCTCGGCTCGTGGGTGTGCACTGGTGCGCCAGTCTGGAGCGGTGGATCGCGCGGTGCAAGCGGAAGTACCTCGGATCCTTCAGCACCGAGGGGGAGGCAGGGACTGACGTACTGCAGTCCCCTGCTCAGTTCACCCTGACGGTTTGCTTTGCGTACTAGTGAACAGGTGCACAGTTGCCGAAGGCTCCTCCCTGGGCATTCACATATCCCCTTTTCAGCTCAACCTAAGCCGTCGCACCCGTGGTTGCTGTGGGTTTGTCCCTTGCTTGGTACCAAGATGATGCTTAAGCCGCCAAAGTTGTGGGTTTGTCCCGAAACCGCTCAATTTAAATGAAATGGAAATGGGATTATTTGGCTGGCCCTGGGAAGCGGCTTCAGAGGCGTACCACGAGGAAGCTCTGCGCCTGGGCCTCCTCAACAAGGCGTCGAACACAGCGGCCAAGAAGAAGGCGGTGATAAAGAAGAAAGACCCCCGCTTGAAGCCCCCGAAGCCCGTGCTCGCCCCGGCAGAAGCGCTTGCCCTGGCCGCAGCCAAGCAAGCCAAAGAGGCGTCTCGCTCTCACAAAGCCCGGGCACCGGTAGGTTGAACTAGAGCCCCCCTACGCACCTTTCTTTTGCCAGTATTATAATACTCAACCCCCCCTATTGCACAGTTAATTTCTTCAATGCTGCCCCGTCTTACCTCGTCGCCATCAAGGCCTTGTAAAGCGCTTGGAACTAAAGAATGACGAAGTCCTGTCAACTTGCGCTGCTACAACCCGGCGCCGGCGAAGCGCGATGATCCGAAACGCTCCCACAAAGCCCCGCCCAAACCGTACCGCTCGCATAAGGGACCCGCCGCGGTAGGGTGGTGCAGATTGACAGTATGAACACCCATGTTGAAAGCGCCTATGGTTTCGGCGCTTGAAACAAGAATGTCATAAACCGCTTTTAACGTTGGGCGATTCAGGTTGACTTCGGGTTGACCCGAAGTTGACCGCAGGTTGACCCTATCAGATTGACCCCAGGTTGACCACTGAATGACCCGGCTTGGTTTCCGCGCTATAAGCTACAATATGATGAACTGCTTTCAAAGTTTGCTTTCAGTTTCACATTGCGCCGCTACAATAAGGGCCAGGCCCCGGTGCCCGACAGGAAGCCGGAGATGGTGGAGGGTGTGTGGATGGGGCCGAAACGTGATGACCCCAAACGGTCTCACAAGAAGGCAGGGGCGTACACTCGTCCACTTTTCAGATCAACCTGAGATGCTTTTGGTCACTGAAGCAGTGAATTACCTGCGTATACCATAAAAGGTGCTCACGGTGATCCGAAAAGTGGACGAGTATTGCACTTGTCCACTTTTCAGATCAACCTGAGACGCTGTTGGTCACTGAAGCACTGAATTACCCTGCGTTTCCACAAAAGGTGCTTAAGCTCATCCGGAATGTGGACGAGTGTAAGTCCCTGCAAGAAGGCGCCCGCGCCATACCGGTCACACAAATCACCGGCGGACCAAGCCAAGTCAGCGGCGGTGGCTGCCGCATCGGCAATGGCTGCTCTCATGTGAAAGTGGGTGTGCGACCACAGGCGATCGCAGCTGGAGGGAAGGGAATAACAGATTGAAGGGGGTATGGGATACTCACCGTGTGAGTGTGTGTGTTCAAAGGGATTCTAGGTTGAGGGTCAACCAAACCACCACCGGCCATTGTCAGTGCGTGTCAATATTTGTGTGTGTGTATGCGATGGCAAGCCGAGTTGAATAACAACTAAACCACCATAGACTCATCAGTGCGTGAGTCTGTGTGTCGTAAGGCAAGCCCGGTTCACAGGATGACTCGGTACGTTGTACTCGTAGCTCCTACTAAGATAGCTCAACCTAGCTCATAAACATGTAACGAATCTACATCATGATTCTGAAGCTGCTCGTTTCTCATGAACATGTAGGCGCGCGAACATGCTAGATCAAAGGATGGAGCAACGAAGAGTCGCGCCGCCGTCGCATGCTCACAGATGTGCGTTTGGTAGAATATAATTTAGTTGACATCGTCACATGAAACTCACCACCGGCGTACCGGGAACCATAACGTGTATGAACGTCGGTATAAGAAAATATATACATCTATGCGGCCATCTTGTCTCAATCATCAGTGTCTACTCGAATGAGTGACTTCACTATCAGTGTTCCAAAACGTTGTGATACCCAAAAACATGGTGTTAGAGCTACTCGGAAACATCTATACTAGCGCGCGCCTCATCTGGTTCCTTGGGGACATCCAGCCGCGCGAACAGGCGCGCGGAGGTGGCTTGCACCC
>Ga0307489_10003665_pt1 | contig 10172 bp, 9 predicted proteins | sample SB12metaG_FD_202247 | JGI IMG/M metagenome (GOLD analysis project Ga0307489, IMG submission 202247) | Sea-ice brine microbial communities from Beaufort Sea near Barrow, Alaska, United States - SB 1.2 | ecosystem: Environmental > Aquatic > Marine > Coastal | place: USA: Alaska | collected 2017-05-06
CCAGCAAATTGCCGCTGACAATGATTTTAAGATCAACACCACAGCACCTAACTTGCATTTACAAAAGTCCAACACTATAGCTGTGGTGCTGTTAATCAGTTCCAAGGCAGATCAATCCGTGTCTAACCCTTTTATCTTGAGCATTTTGGGAGCAATTGCCGATGAACTGAATGAATATGGCTATGACGTGCTCCTCGGGGCACATAAAGGTTCACACCAGCAACTGTTGAATCATTATTACGATTCCAAAACGGGCCGATAGCCTCATAGTGTTTAGTTAGGGGGATAATAGTGAATAATTTGCTGAACGGTTAAACAACAACCGACCTATAGCAGTTTAGGGTGCCTATGCACAAAACAATAACTACATTACGGTGGACACAGACAACTTGTTAGGGGGCAGGATGTGTTTTTAGCTGCAAGAAACCTTGCAGCAATCAGTTTGGCAGAGCCAATTGCTGCTCCTTATCTTTAATTAAGTCGAATTCGGGTTTAAGCCACACCAGCATACATATACTGAACAAGGCTGTGATGACCAATACCGCGCTTAGCCAAGTACTCAGACCAAAGAAGGCAACAGCCACCAATGCCGCCCCATGTTTGCCCCATTCAAGCCATAATCCGCATACGCGATTTTCCATCAATACCCCCACTGAAAAACTGGCATAAAATCCCACAGCGATGATCATAAGCTGCTGCCAGAAATCCAGATTGGCCAGGTTTAATAAAAACGCTAAAGCGACTCCAGTAGTGAGTACATGCTGCACTACCAGATACACCTTGCGTTTGGCACTAAGAGCAATATCGAATTTTTTAAACTGCTTTAAATCCACTCTGGGCAGAGGATGATCTCGTTCTACGTCCACCGGTCGCCAGCCTGTACGGCCAAACCATACTGCCCACTTGTCCCGCCAGCGTTTAGTGCGCCAACTGTCTTTCAGCAATTGCTGATAAACATGCACATTGGCATATAAGGGGTTCCAGCTATGCAACGCTTTGCGAATACCATAAATAGGAGGCTCGTTAGCCAATTCTTCCTGAAAGGTACCAAACAGCCTGTCCCAAATAATAAATACTCCGCCGTAATTACAATCAATATAAATGTGGTTCTGGCCATGATGAGCACGATGATTAGACGGTGACACAAACACCCATTCAAACCAGCCGAGTTTAGGGATATGCCGCGTATGCACCCAAAACTGATAAATTAGATTTAGGGAACCGACACTAAGCAGCAATAGCGGATCCACCCCCAATAAGGCCATCGGTAAATAGAATATCCAACTGAAAATACTACTGCTGCTTTGTCGCAACGCGGTGGTGAGGTTATATTCTTCACTGGAATGATGCACCACATGTGCCGCCCACAGGATGTTCATTTCATGACCAAGACGGTGTTTCCAGTAGTAACAAAAGTCATACATAATGAAGGCTCCTATCCATACCCACATCACTTGCGGGAGGATCAGCAGTGCGAAGTTGTCGTAGAGCATCACATAGACAGTAAAGGGCACCATGGCTTTTACTATGTCGATCATGCGACTAAGCACACCTGCTGTTAAGCTATTGATTGCATCATTGACACGATAGTAATCAGTCTTTCTGACTTTTTCTGCGATAAGTTCGAAACCTATCAACAAAAAGAAAAAAGGGATAGCATAAATAATATAACTCATCACGCCCCTCCTGGGGAAATGCGGCTGAAAACGCTAAATAAATGAACATTCTATACCCAAAACCATTGACGTTGCAGTCAGGCGGCAAAAAAACTCAGTCACGTGAGCTTAGCCATACTAAGTGATTGGGGTCAGTGATAGCAGCCAATAAAGCAGCTTAAAGAATGACGGATATAAACATTATTAACATAGCTTTCACCAACTAACATCTCGGACAGGCTATAATGGAAACCCGAACCAATATCCAATTGGAATGAAAAAATAATTACATTTTATTAAAAAATTATTATTCACCAGTTTACCTAAATAACCAAGCCTATCTACATTTTGGCAAGCCTTAGGTGAAAAATCTAAATCGATTCATATCGTTAAATTAACCTTGATCGATTGATCTTTTGTCACAACACTATAAATTGGTAGGTGTTAATTAATTTTATTTTTAATTCAGCAACCTACTGCTAACACAGATAAATTAACCAAGCCGTATACCTGCGCATTGAGGAGTATTTATGAGTGAAAAAGACTCTACAACCAAATCTCTTGTCCCCCACTTTACGATTGCGGTGGCGTTGATTGCCATACTGGCAACCTATTTTTTATGGCCTAATGATGATGTTGACATGCCTCCCATGGAAGCACCAACTCCCTTGATCGTTCCTGATCCCGTACCTGAGCCTGAGCCCGAGCTCATAGAAGAGGTAATTGAACCCGAAGAGGAAGTGATACCTGAGCCAGAGCCCCTGCCTGAACCTGAACCTGTGGATATCAGTGACAGTGGGGTAAAAACTGAACTTCTAAACTTAACTGACTACGATACCCTGGCTAAACTATTGGTTAATAATGATCTGTTGCAACGTTTTGTGATCATGACCAATAATCTGGCAAATGAGAATTTAGCTGCCAACCATCAAGTTTTGATTCCGCCAGAGCAACCTTTTCGTACTTTTGTTCAGGCAGATAAAGAGTGGATAGATCCCGCTAGCTACAAACGTTACACCTCTTATGTGGACGTGCTTGAATCGCTGGATACAGCCTCTTTACATCAACTTTACGCACAATATAAGCCTGCAATAAACAAAATTTTTGCCGAAATCAGCGGCCCCAGGGACGATTTCGGTGAAAAATTAACAGACGCCATAGATTTGCTACTCGATACCCCTGAGGTGCCCGTACCTGTTGAGGTATACACAGATAGTGTGATGTACAAATTTAAGGACAAGAATTTAGAGTCCTTGGCCGCCCCACAAAAGCAACTTCTGCGCACAGGCCCGGAAAATATGCGCCGCATCAAGGCCAAATTGCGGGAAATCAAGCAAATACTCGAAGCACAATAGATGGACCTGGCCGAACTGCAAAAGCAACTTGTCAGTCAGCAAGGCAAGTTGCCCCCTGTCGATAAATGGGATCCTAAATTCTGCGGTGATATCGATCTTGAAATCAAACATGACGGCAGTTGGCACTATATGGGCACCCCCATTGGCCGTCAGGCATTAGTCAAACTCTTTGCCAGCGTTATAAAACGCGAAGGTGACGATTATTTTCTGGTGACACCCGTGGAAAAGGTTGGCATCCGCGTAGTGGACTCACCTTTCATTATTACCCAGTGGCAACAGCAAGATGAACAACTAATATTTACCACCAAAACCGAAGATGTCTTTGTGGTCAGCACAGATAATCCGGTGGAATTAAAAATCGATATTGCCACCGGTGAAACACTCCCCTACGCTCTGGTGCGCGCAAACTTATGGGCTCGTTTACACCAAAACGTCTTTTACCAGCTTACCGAGCTTGGTAGAGAGCAACAAAAGGATGGCTGCCAGCAGTTAATAGTGCAAAGTGGGAACTATAATTTTAGTTTAGGCAAACTCTAATTCCTATATACCCAAAGCCATTGGCGTTGCAGTTAGGCGGCAACTTCAAGGGAGACGGGTATATACCAAGGGCCAACAACGGATAAATAATATGCAAACCCTTAGTAAAATATTATACATATTAACTTCTTTGGCAGCGGCTTCTGCATCTGCTGATACCTACATTCAGGCTGGTCATCTGATCAGTGCCGACACAGAGCGTGTTCAACATGCCATGACAGTGGTGGTAGCCGGCAATAAAATTAAATCAATCCAGTCTGGTTACAGCAAAGGCACGGCTGACGACACCGTTATAGACTTACGCGAGTATACCTTGCTGCCGGGTTTAATGGATATGCATACCCATATTTCATCCCAGCATAATGGTCAGGCTTCTTACATGGAGCGCTTTACCCTTAATGAGGCAGATTACGCTTTAAAGGGAGCTTATTACGCCCAAAAAACCTTACAGGCAGGCTTTACCACCATTCGAAATTTGGGCGATAGCTACAACGAAACCGTCGCTTTGCGCAATGCCATCAATAAAAACCTCACCCAAGGCCCACGGATATATACGGCTGCAAAATCTATTGCCACAACAGGTGGCCACGCAGATCCTACCAATGGCCGTGCCGCCCATTTGATGGGCGATCCTGGACCTGCTGAGGGGGTAATAAATGGCGTAGCACAAGCTCGTCACGCCGTGCGCCAGCGTTATAAAGATGGCGCAGATTTGATTAAAATCACGGCTACAGGTGGCGTATTAAGTGTCGCCAAAAGTGGTCAAAATCCACAATTTATGGATGATGAATTGCAAGCGATAGTCGCAACTGCCAAAGATTATGGCATGACAATAGCGGTGCATGCCCATGGTAAAGAAGGCATACACCGGGCGATAAAAGCCGGTGTCACCTCTATCGAACATGGCACTTACATGGATAAGGACACCTTCAAGCTAATGAAGGAATATGGTACCTACTATGTACCCACAGTTATGGCGGGTGAATGGGTGGCACAAAAAGCTGAAATAGACGGGTTCTTCCCTGAACTGGTGCGCCCCAAGGCCAGGCAGATAGGGCCGCTGATCCAACAAACGTTTGCCAATGCCTACCAGGCTGGGGTGAAAATCGCATTTGGCACCGATTCTGGTGTTTCCGCCCATGGTGACAACGGCCAGGAATTTGCCTTAATGGTCGCAGCAGGTATGCCAGCAATAGAAGCTATACGTAGTGCGACCTTTCACGGGGCTAAGCTATTAGCCATAGAGGATACTCTGGGTACGATAGAAGCCGGAAAGCTAGCCGATTTGATAGCAGTAAAAGGCGACCCGCTAACCGACATTACACTTCTGCAACAGGTGCAGTTTGTGATGAAAGATGGGATTGTTTATAAGCAGCAATAAAAAACAGTTGGTTATATTACGAAATTAAATCAGCGCCAAGGCGTTCTGTTGGTAAGACTCCTGACCAGGTGAACCACCTGATAAAATAATGAACAAACGAGGCCACTTATGAAATTTGCTTTATCCCTATTACTTCTGACTCTAGGCACCAGTAGTGCCTTGTTTGCCGCAGATTTTAGTGTCACTAAAGATAAAATTACCGCTGCTATGCAAGCTGATGGGCGCACCGCCGCCGACATCTCCCGAGATGAAAACCGCAAACCGCTTGAAACGCTCGAATTTTTTGGCTTACGAGACGATATGCGTATTATTGAGCTGATCCCCGGTGGGGGTTGGTACAGCAAAATATTAGCGCCCGTCATGCGTGACAAAGGCCAATATTTCGCTGCTCTGGGTACCGCCAGATTAGAAAAAAATCTGCTTGATAAACCCGATTTCGATAAGGTCAAAATTCTCGCCAAAGAGGCCAAATTATGGCGCGAAGCGGGGGATGACTTCTACTCACTGGCGCTGGATAATTTGCAAATTGATGATGCAGATATGGTATTAACCTTCCGTAATTACCATAACTTCAATGAGCCAGGAAGACGAAAAATGAACGAGGCCGCATTTTCAGCCTTAAAGCCCGGCGGTATTTATGCCGTAGTGGATCACACCGCCCGTCACATGGAATCGCCTAACAGCTCCAATCGGCGTCGGGTTGATCCGGTATTAGCCATCCATGAAATACAACAAGCCGGGTTCGAGTTTGTCGATTACAGTAACTTACATTATCGACAAGACGACGAACTACGCTATGAAGTGGGTGCTAAGACAGTAACCGGCAACACCGATCGCTGGACTATAAAATTTCGTAAACCCGACTAGAAGCAAGGTAAAAAAAATCATTTAATTACCTTGTTGCGGCTAAACTAAAAAGAAAAGTCTTAGTCGCAACAAAAGAAAAAAACTACTGACAACCATAGTAAATGACTCAGTAGTATTCCCCCAGCCACCCAAGCACACCGAATAAAGGCCGGAATATGGCCTGTTTTATCCAGAGCAAGGGCCATATTGTTAATAGATGCTCTGCCATCAATGTATCAAAGATACCTGCAGCAACGTTAATCTTTACGGATCAAATAACGATAGGGTTTATCAGCAATCTCTGATGCCAGCAAAGTATGCCCCATAAAACGGCAAAAGCTTGGGATATCCCGGGTGGTAGAGTGATCATCAGCGGTAATGAGCAAGGTTTCACCTACCTGCATCTGCCTTATGCGCAAGCGCACCATCATCACAGGCTCAGGGCAACGCAACCCCAGGGTATCCAGGCTATAGCCGGCCTGACTGTACCCTGAGATTGCGTCTACCTTAGATACCATAGTCACTACGGTATTGTTCTATATTGGCTAAATGCTGCGCTAACTCCGGCTTTTGTTGTTGTATGTCTTGCAGGTATTCCACTAAATCTCCGAGGGTGATTATGGATATAACCCGGGTGGAAAAATCCCGTTCAACTTCCTGAATTGCGGATAATTCGCCCTGACCCTTTTCTTGCCTGTCTAAAGCGATCAACACCCCGGCTAGCTCAGCATTGTGAGCCTTAATTAACAACATAGACTCACGAATGGCGGTACCCGCTGTAATCACGTCATCCACCAACATCACTTTGCCCGTCAGAGGACTACCCACCAGACTGCCCCCTTCGCCATGAGCCTTGGCTTCTTTGCGGTTGAAGCAATAGGGTTTGTCTACATCATGTTTGTCCGCCAAAGCCACCGCCGTAGTAGTGGCGATGGGAATGCCTTTATATGCCGGGCCAAACAACAGATCGTAGGGGATGTTGGCGACTTGTAGAGCCTGAGCGTAATACTGGCCTAACTTTGCCAAGTCGCGGCCGGTATTGAACAAACCCGCATTGAAAAAATACGGGCTGATACGCCCTGATTTCAAAGTGAATTGACCAAATTTAAGCACACCGCGGCTTAAGGCGAATTCAATAAATTCCCGTTGATAATCCAGCATAAACAATATCTCCTAACTTAATTCAGTGCGCTTTTTTGTTCGTCAAATAATTCACGAATACCGTGTTTAGCCAGCTCCAGCATTTCTTGCATTTCTTCCATACTGAAAGGTTCGCCCTCGGCTGTGCCTTGCACTTCGATCAGCTTACCCGTATCGGTCATCACCACATTCATATCTGTCTCAGCCGCAGAATCTTCAATATATTCCAGATCAGCAATAGCGTTACCTTTGTAAATCCCTACAGACAAGGCAGCAATCATATGTTTCATGGGATTGGTCTTGATTATGCCTTTGCTACGCATCCAGCTTAAGGCATCAACTAACGCCACACAGGCGCCGGTAATAGCAGCAGTCCGAGTGCCGCCATCGGCCTGTATAACGTCACAATCCACCACTATAGTGTTTTCGCCCAGCAGTTTTAAATCCAGTGCCGCACGCAAAGACCGTGCTATTAAACGCTGTATTTCAAGGGTACGTCCGCCTTGTTTACCACGGGCCGCTTCGCGATCAGAACGGGTATGGGTGGCCCTTGGCAACATGCTATATTCGGCTGTCACCCAGCCTTTACCCTTACCCTTCATAAATCTGGGCACACCTTCACTTACCGATGCATTACACAGTACTTTGGTGTTGCCAAACTCAATCAACACTGAGCCTTCAGCGTGACAGGTAAAGTGACGGGTAATAGTAACGGGTCTGATCTGATTGGCGGTTCTGTCGCTCGGGCGCATAGTTAACTCCTTAAAATAATATCTCGCAAAATTATACCGTAATGCCCGGCCCGGTTCTTTACAAATTGGCCACCCGCCATCACTTATCTACCAGGTAAACAACTTGAGTACACGATTGCTGTCGCGCATCCCAAGAACAAGGTTATAATACGCACTGATTTGATTAAGGAAGTGACCCTATGATTTACAGTATGACCGCATTTGCCCGTCGCGAACTCAAAGCGCAGTGGGGCACAGCCGTATGGGAAATCCGTTCTGTTAACCAACGTTTTTTGGAAACCTACTTTCGCCTACCTGAGCAATTTAAAAGTCTGGAACCCATTTTACGAGAACGTTTTCGTAAACATCTGCAGCGCGGTAAGGTTGAATGTTCATTGCGTTTTGTGGCCAACGATGCAGCCGTAGGCAAACTTAGCCTTAATGAAGCGCTGGCCAAACAGGTTATGAATGCCGCCGACTGGGTACAATCCCATGGTCAATCGACAGGTGTGAACCCCCTGGATGTATTGCGCTGGCCAGGGGTGATCGCCGCCGAAGAAACAGATATGGAAGGAATTCAGGCTGAAGTCTTACAAGAGTTTGATACAACCCTAAACGACTTTATCAGTGCCAGAGGCACAGAAGGCAACACGTTAAAAATATTGCTCGAACAGCGTCTCGATGCCATCTATATCGAAGTAGAAAAAGTTAAGCAACACATGCCTGATGTGATTAAGTGGCAACGTGAAAAAATACTGGCCCGCTTTGAAGAAGCTAAAATTGAGTTAGATGAAACCCGGCTAGAGCAGGAAATGATCATGCTGGCACAAAAGGTAGATGTCGCAGAAGAACTTGACCGCCTGGTCTCGCACCTGGGAGAAACGCGTAATATCCTTAACAAAGGGGGTCCGGTAGGACGACGTCTTGATTTTATGATGCAAGAATTCAACCGTGAATCAAACACCCTGGGCTCAAAATCTATCAACTCTGACATCACCCAATCGGCAGTCGAACTCAAAGTACTTATTGAACAAATGCGCGAGCAGATCGCGAATATAGAATAAGCTCTGGTCATTCTTGCATCAACTTTTGAGCCCTGTCTAGCGATCATAAAACAGGGCTTTTTCATTTAAAATCAATCAACCTAAAAAAAATAAGCAATCAGTTTACGCTCCGGCAGTATTGCTTTAAGCAAATAACCCGCACTTTTAACAACCTATCTGAATATATAATCAGCAATATTACTAACGAAACGGTTTTTATATCTCCATTAGTAGTCTAGTATGCGCGCTTGCTAGTTTGCCGCGCTAGTTTAATGGTCAAATTAAGAAATAAGAGATGTCAGTATTTTTGGCTAACCAATATTTAAACCTTTACTTGATAAATATAAAACCTTGTTTTTAAAGTAATTTAATTTATTGGCTTGCATTATACTTCGTCTCATCACTAAAGATAATGCGGTATTTTCACTTAATATATCGTATCGGATGCCGATAATAATTTACGGTGTTTTTTTCACTTACAACTGGTTAAGATCTACAGATGTCTTGTTTAACTCGAAAACTTCAACAGCAATTAGCGCGATACATTCAGCGTAACAACCCATCACTGGTCATAAGTGATGCAGAAAAAATCCGGATTGAACTGGTTAACAAAGGTGTATGCCCCTCAGCCGTGACCACCGATCAGGTCAAGTTAATTATGCTAGGTGTAAAGAGCTGTTAAAGGGCAATAAATTCGCTCAAATAACGATATGGCGTTTCAGCTAGGCGTCAAAGGAGCGATTCTCCATTCGCTTAGGTTTGCCAACAGCTTTAGGTTGAGACCGCGGTGAGTGAAAGCAGCCAACAAACCTGGATATTCAAGGGCGACCGGTATAGATTTTGGGTGAACTCACTGAATATCTGGCTGGATAAGCATTTTTTGGGTCATTTTGGCGATAAAACCAAACCAGTATTCGCTAATTCTTTCTGTGTTGCCAAGCTCAGTGCGGGATTTTTCAATTCAATAATAGTACGCTGGGCCAAGTTAGCTTTTTCGATACTGCGGTTAAATAAGCTATGACGTTGAAATATCGCCTCAAAACGACCATTTTTCTTAGCCCGCCTTAACCCCAGTTCAATCTGTTGCGCGAGTCCTATATTGCCTGCTTGTACAAAAAAATACTCAACCGCTGGGTAATGAAGTAATAACTTTTTTTCAATCACCAAAGTGTCAAATAGTTCCTCTTCTCGCCAAATCTCACTTATCCCTCGGGGAAAATAATCAAATCGATTTGCCAGCAGCATTTTGTGCAAAGTGCTTGCCGGGCCAGTGACTAAGACTAATCCATTATTCAACAGTATTTCTGTGTCTGGCCAATCAAAACTCTGGCCTCCTGCCAGTTTTTTCAATTGGGCAAGTGTTGATATATTAGAAAATTTATATTGATGACCTTTATTGATCAACAGCAGACGGTAGCCCATTAAGCCTTTGAGTAAGGGGATGGAGATGGGCAATAAATTTTGTTCACGGGCTTTTGATGTCA
>Ga0307489_10003666_pt1 | contig 10171 bp, 13 predicted proteins | sample SB12metaG_FD_202247 | JGI IMG/M metagenome (GOLD analysis project Ga0307489, IMG submission 202247) | Sea-ice brine microbial communities from Beaufort Sea near Barrow, Alaska, United States - SB 1.2 | ecosystem: Environmental > Aquatic > Marine > Coastal | place: USA: Alaska | collected...
GTTGCTCGTGCAAGAAAAGTAGAACGATTCTTATCACAACCATTCTTTGTTGCGGAAATTTTCACAGGTTCACCTGGTAAATATGTAAGTTTAGAAGAAACAATCAAAGGTTTTACGATGGTTTTAGGTGGTGAATTAGATGATTTACCAGAACAAGCATTTTACCTTGTAGGTAATATTGATGAAGTAATTGCAAAAGCAGAAACTCTAAAATAAGGAGTAACATATATGGTTATGAACATTCGCGTTCTTACCCCAGACAGAGTCATTTGTTCAACAACTGCAGATGAAGTTGTTTTACCAGGATTAACTGGTCAAGTAGGGGTATTAGACGGTCATGCAGCATTAATCACTGCTTTAGATACGGGATTATTACGAATAAAGTTAAATGAAAAATGGACCCCTATTATTTTATGTGGAGGTTTAGCTGAAATTGATCGTAATCGAGTAACAGTTTTAGTAAATGATGTAGAAGAACTAATTGATGTTGAATTAAGTGACGCTACTAAAGAATTAGAAAAAGCAACTTTAGCAGTTGAAGAAGCAGAAACAAGTAAAGCTCGTCTTGATGCTTCAGTTGAATTAAAGAAAGCGACTGCACGGTTAGAGGCAATTAATTATTTGTCTTAAATCACTGATAATAAAGCTTTCGTTATTAATAATTCCAAAAATTCAATTTTGAATTTTTGGAATTTACTTATAATTATAAATTACTAGAATAGTACGAATAAATTTTTTTACATGACGACTAATTCTAACTTTAATTTTACAAACAATTCGATCGTAACATTAGAATTGCCTTTTTCAGAACATATTGAAGAATTACGACAACGTATTTTTCTTGTATTTGGAATAATTTTATTGTTAACCTCTTTCGCATTTATTGAAGTGAAAAGTTTAGTTAAAATTTTAGAACTACCAGTTAATAATGTAAAATTTTTCCAAGTAGCACCAGGAGAATATTTTATTTCAACCATTAAAATATCTTTTTATACTGGATTACTTTTTTCAAGTCCTTTCATTATTGGGCAATTAATTCTATTTTTGTTACCAGGGTTAACAAAAAAAGAAACAAAGATTATTTTACCTTTATTATTAAGTTCGTTAATTTTATTTGGATTAGGATTGGCGTTCTCTTACTATACATTAATTCCAGCTGCTTTAAATTTTTTCTTAGATTACAGCGAAGAAGTTCTTGAACCATTTTGGTCTTTTGATCAATATTTTGAGTTTATTCTTGTTTTATTTTATAGTACTGGATTAGCTTTCCAAATTCCTATTCTTCAAATTTTATTAGGGTTATTAAATATTGTATCACCAAAACAAATGTTAAATGCATGGCGATATGTTATATTAATTTCAACTGTCCTTGGAGCAATTTTAACACCCTCAACTGATCCTTTAACACAGTTATTATTATCTGTTGCAATATTACTATTGTATTTTTCAGGATTAGGTATCTTGTTTTTAATAAAGAATTAATTTATATAAGAATCTATACTTAACAAGTATTTAAACTATGGCAACTAACAAGTTTTTTAAAAGTCTTTTATTTGCTTTAACAATTGCTGTAAATGTATTTGGTTTATGTGTTCAAGACTCGTCAGCATATCCAGTTTTTGCACAACAAAATTATTCAAATCCTCGTGCAGCAAATGGTAAATTAGCTTGTGCCAATTGTCATTTAAATCAAAAAGCAATTGAAATTGAAGCACCACAAGCTGTTCTTCCAAATTCAGTTTTTGAAGTAGAAATAAAAGTACCTTATGATACTAGTAAGCAGCAAATTGGTGCTAATGGTAAAAAAGCAGATTTAAATGTAGGTGGTATTTTAATTTTACCTAAAGGATTTAAATTAGCTTCAAAAAGTCAAATATCAGAAGAAGTGAAAGCAAAAAATAAAGGTGTATTTATTTCTCCTTATAGCACTGAATTTGATAATATTTTTGTGGTTGGGCCAATTGCAGGAAAAACACATCAAGAATTAATTTTCCCCGTTGTGGCACCGGACCCAGAAAAAGATTCGGAAGTAAAATATTTATCATACCCATTCTACGCTGGTGGAAACCGTGGGCGTGGTCAAGTTTATCCAACAGGTGATAAAAGTAATGTAAATGCATTTGGTGCTAGCCAAGCTGGACAAATTACAGAAATTACAACATCTGAAAAAGGGGAGTCAACAGTTGTAATTGTTAACTCAAATGGTAAAAAAACTTCACAAATTATTCCAACAGGATTAAATTTAATTATTAAATCAGGTGATATTATTCAAGCTGATCAAGCGTTAAATACTGATCCAAATGTTGGTGGATTTGGTCAAGAAGAATCAGAAATCGTATTACAAGACCCTGCACGAATTATTGGGTTCCTTGCTTTCTGTTTCTGTGCTTTACTTACACAAATCTTATTAGTTTTAAAGAAAAAACAATTCGAGAAAGTTCAAGCTGCAGAGCTTAACTTCTAATGTTTTAATAAAGAACAAGGAATGACTGAAAATATTGGTCATTCCTAAGTTTTTTATTAAATTAGTATAATTCATCCTCTTGATGTACTAAAATTGTACAGTCAGATTTTGCATATGCAATACATGTTAATACGAAACCTGCTTCTATTTGATCATCATCTAAGAAAGTTTGTTCTGATTGATCAATTTCACCAGCTGTTACTTTACCAGCACAAGTTGAACAAGCACCAGCACGACATGAGTATGGTAATTCAATTCCTTGTTCTTCAGCCGCATCTAAAACAAATACGTCATCATTACAATCAATTGTTGTATCAATATCGTGTTCTTCACTTAATAATGTCACTTTGTAAGTAACCATATAGCTCCTTATTTTAAATAATTATAAAGTAAACTTTTTTAAAATATTTTTAGTCTTACTTTACTACTTTTTATTATACTACGTAAATTTACTACAAATCAAAATTTTTTTATTTAAATTTTAAAAAAGCTGCATTTTAATTAAATGCTTGTTTTAAACGGCTAGCTTTTCCTTTTAAATTTCGTAAATAGTATAATTTTGAACGTCTAACTTTTGATGAGCGTAAAATGGTAATTGAATCCAATTTTGGCGAATGAATTAAGAAAATTCGTTCTACCCCAATACCTTGTAAGGTTTTTCGAACTGTAATTGTTGTATTAATTGAACTATTTTTTCTAGCAATAATGGTACCTTCGTAAAATTGCACTCGTTCTTTATTTCCTTCGATAATTTTAACGCCGATTTTGACGTTATCACCAATTTTAAAAACTGGAAGATTCTTTTTCAAAAAGTCTTTTTCGACATTATTAATTGTTTGTTGAATATTTAACTTAGACATAACTTCTAACGATTAAATGTAATTATTTCTTATTAATAATCTTACAATTAGATTGGAAAAAAAACAATATTAAAATAATTAAAATGCATTCGACTGGGTTCGAACCAGTGATGTTCCAGAGGAAAACGGATTATGAGTCCGGTGCCTTCAACCACTCGGCCACGAATGCAAGTATGGAGCTGATGGGAATTGAACCCACGTCCATTTAAAATTTCGTAAGTTACTTATTCACAGGCTTAGTTCAATAGAACAAAATAGGAATATAAATTAGTCTAAACTACATTAGAGAAAAACGTCTAGTGTTAGTGAACCAATGATTAAATTAATTTTTAAACTGCGAATTGTAATAAATTCGCGTTATTTTTTCGAGTATTAAAACCTACAAAAGTAAGTAACGACAAAATTAGAGTTTTAGCATTTATATTTAAAGTTGTATGTTTTTACGAAGAATACAAACTTCGACCTGATTGATACTTAGTTAATTTTAAATGTCGAAACCAAAACAGCCCCAGCCTTAATTTTAAAAAAGTAAGCATGAAGGGAATCGAACCCTTGACTTTCAGAATCGGAATCTGATGCTCTATCCACTGAGCTACATGCTTCTAGTGTAAAAATATTTATAATTTTTGTAAATAAAACGTTTTAAAAAAGTAAATAGAAGTAAATATAAATAGATATTTATATTTACTTCTATTTACTTCTAAAATTTGTTAAAATTAGTAGTAAATTTTACCACCACCCCATTTTTCAGTAAGGATTTTTGGTTGTAATAAAATATGGCCAGCCATTGCATATAAATCATCATCAGTTACTGAACGCATACGTGGATAAAGATCGGCACTTTTAATACTTGGGTGTACTTCTGCGATTGAATCTAAACCATCGTATGATAATGGATTTTTTAAATAATCAATTAACGCATCAATATTATCACGGCGTGGAGTTGCTAAACTTAATGCTTCTGGATCTAAACCAACGTTTGGGTTGGTTTTAGAAATACCACCTACGTGACATGCACCACATGTTGCATTAAATAACCGTTTACCACGTTTAACTTGTTCTGGAGTCAATACAACAGTTTTACCTGATCCATCTTTAACAACTGTTCGTGTTGCTTCATCTAAATCGATTGCAGAAGCTGTCGTTACAAAAAGACTAAAAATAGATACGAATACTACAGAAAGAATTTGTGAATACTTTTTAAACATAATTTAAAAAAATTATTTACAAACTTGAAACCAAGATTTTTTAATATTAATAAGTTAATTTTTTTTTTTGCTTTTTAATTTTGCCATATTGGCAATTAAACCTCTTAGTCGAATGTTTTCCCATCCCGCAACTAAAACAGTAATAATTATTAAAACTTGGCTAAACAAAAGAATTGGATCTAATCGCCAACCGTGAACCATCAATATACAACTATATAAAAAACCAATAGTTGCAAAAAAAATATCTTCATCACGAGCTACTTCAGGTTTAACATTCCTAAGAAAATATAAAATTAATACTCCAATACTTACAATAATACCTAAAAAAATATTTGGACCAAAACTAATGTTTATCATAAGACATGCATTTATAACTTAATATATCCTAAAATAAGATTAACTAAAAACAGTACAAACGAACACTTTTAAAATTAAATAAAAATTTAAGCTCGTGTAATTCGATCAGATTTACTAATAATTAGTAAAGCAATACCAATACCAAGTACAACAATACCGCCTGCAACTAAACTAGATAAAAAATTTCCTAATGAAGGTGTCATTTATAAGATTCCTTTTTATTTTGATAATAATAAAGTTAAAAATAGTAATATTGACTACAATGTTTATTGTATCAATTTTTCAAAAAAAATAGAACTAATATTACTATTTTTATTAAGAAAGTTAAATAAAATAAAAAATATTATTCGACAGACTAAATTTTATCAAATATATTATTCAGTAGACTAAAATTTTTTTAATTAAAAGATTCGTTTTGTTACTATTATCACCCTATGAATAAAACTGCAGGATATAAAGTTAATACTGAATTTTAAAAGACGATTTTATGTTGCTACTTTACAGTCCTCACATGGTAAATCATAATTAAAATATATTAAACTTTATACCCCTCATACATAATACAAAATTGCTTTTATTCTGTCAAATTCTAATACGAATAAAGATTAGATCTGTAAAAGTAGTCTTGTGATTTAGGGAGAACTATGATATGATTTATATTAAGCCCGGATAGCTCAGTTGGTAGAGCAGTGGATTGAAGATCCTCGTGTCACCAGTTCGAATCTGGTTCTGGGCATTATCCATTATCAAATTCATCAAATTCTTCAAATTTGGTTTGATTTTCATTAAATTTAAGTTTAACTGTTCCTGTTGGGCCATTTCTTTGTTTCGCGATAATGAGCTCAGTTGTAGAAGAGTTTTCATTTTGATTCATATTCCCACCTTTCGCACGATATAACATTAAGACAAGATCGGCATCTTGTTCAATGGACCCACTTTCTCGTAAATCGGATAACATTGGTTTTTGATCAATTCTGTTCTCAACATTACGACTTAACTGAGACAAAGCAATAACGGGTATATTAAATTCACGGGCCAAATTTTTTAGGGATCTAGTTATATGGGATAATTCTTGAGCGCGATTGCCAGTTTTAAATTCAGAATTTTGCATTAATTGAAGATAATCAATAATTACCGCACCAATTTTTGTTTGTTTTAATAAAATAGTTTTTATTTTTAAACGAATATCTTGGATTGATAAATTTGCTGTATCATCAATAAAAAAAGGTAACTTAGAGACGATTTTAATTATTTTTGTTAGTTTTATCCAATCATTTTGATACAATTTTCCATTTTTTAATCTTATTTGATTAATGTTTGTTTCTAAAGATAAAATTCGATACATAATTTGTTCTTTTGACATTTCCAAACTAAATAAAATAATAGGTAGGCGAGAATTTTTAATTATATTTAAAGCAATATTTAAACTTAACGCCGTTTTACCCATGGATGGTCGACCAGCAAGAATAATTAAATCAGATTTTTGAAAACCTTGAGTTAATAAATCTAAGCTATTAAAACCCGATGCTAATCCTGGTAATTTTGGGTTTAAAAATTTTTCTTTTAATTCTGAAAACATATTGTTTAACAATTGTGCACTACTTAATGTTTGTTGACTTTTAAATTCATTTGTTAAGTTACAAATCTCACTTTCCAATTTATTTAAAAGTTCTTCTAGTGAAATATTTGTTATATAACCTGCATTAATAATTTGATAACCTAATTGAATTAATGAACGTCGTAAAAATTTTTCCTTAACTAACCGAATATATTCTTCCAAATAAACTACATTTGATGATTGATTTGTTAATTCTAATAGAACTTTAATACCTCCAATTTTTTTTAATAAACCATTTTCTTGTAAAAACGTTGTCAATGATAAAATATCAATAGACAATTGATTTTTATACATAAACAGTATTGCTTTATAAATTTCTTGATGATTTTTAAAATAAAAAGCTTCGATCGGTAAAAATTTAATAGTAAATTTAATTGTTTCAGAATTCAAAATTAAACAACTTAATATCATTTGTTCGGCCAAAAAATTATGGGGCAAATGATTTTTAATCAATATTTGTTTTTTTTTCATTTTAATTATTATTAATGTACGATTTCACTCATTCTTACGAACTTGTAATTTTATCTTATTAGAATTATAATATTATGTAGGCGTCCTTAGTTCAGTTGGTAGAACGCTAGTCTCCAAAATTAGATGCCGAGGGTTCAAGTCCTTCAGGACGCGCTTCTCTTTCTAAAGAGGTTAAAATTTTTTAATAGAATTTAAATAATTAAAATTTTTTCTTATCGTATTTACAATTTAATTTTTTATTCGATAAAAATAAAATTTTTTAACTACTTTTGATCAAACTACATAACTAAATTCTTATGGCTAAGAAAATTACTGCATTAATCAAACTTGCTTTACCAGCAGGTAAAGCAACACCAGCACCACCTGTTGGACCAGCCTTAGGTCAACATGGTGTAAATATTGCGGCATTCTGTAAAGAATATAATGCTCGAACAAATGATAAAGCAGGGTTGGTTATTCCTGTCGAAATTTCAGTGTATGAAGATAGAAGTTACACATTTATTCTTAAAACACCTCCTGCATCTGTATTATTAGTTAATGCAGCAAAAATTAAAAAAGGTTCTTCAACTCCAAATAAAATGAGTGTTGGTTCAATCACAAAGACTCAATTAGAAGAAATTGCCAATATAAAATTACCTGATTTAAATACTACGAAACTTAGTAGTGCCATGAAAATTGTTGAAGGAACTGCCCGGAATATGGGTATCTCCATTGTAGATTAAATGAAAATTAACTGAATTTTAGCGGAGAAATTTATGCGAAAATTATCGCGACGTCACGAAGGAAATGTTGAAATAACGAAAAATAAGATTTACTTAAATTTAGACGAAGCAATCCAGATTTTAAAACAAACAGCGACAACTAAATTTATTGAAAGTGTTGAATTACATGCAAATTTAAATATTGATCCAAAATATGCAGATCAACAATTACGAACGACTTTAACTTTACCACATGGAATTGGAAAACAACTAAGAATTGCTGTTTTAACCAATGATGAAAATTTTGATGAGGCGAAAAATGCTGGGGCGAATATTATTGGCAATGATGAATTAATCGAAAATATTGTTAAAGGTAATATTGAATTTGATTTATTAATTGCTACCCCAAATATGATGCCAAAGTTAGCTAAGCTAGGTCGTGTATTAGGTCCAAAAGGATTAATGCCTTCACCAAAATCTGGTACTGTTAGTAGTACATTAGAAGCAACAATCACAGAATTTAAAAAAGGGAAATTCGAATATAAAGCTGATAAAACCGGCGTTGTTCATGTAAATTTTGGAAAATCTGATTTTGCTGAAAATCAATTAGTAGAAAATTTACAAGCTTTATATAATTCCATTGAAAAAAACCGCCCATCTGGTGTAAAAGGTAAATACTTTAAAAGTTTATTTATTTGTACAACGATGGGTCCATCTATTAAATTAGATTTAAATAGTTTTGTTTAAATCAAAAATATTAAAATTTTATATTAAATACAAAAATCATTATGTCAGAAAAAATTAATCAAATCGTTGAAGATTTAAAAACTTTAACTTTATTAGAAGCTTCAGAATTAGTAACAGCTATTGAAGAAACATTTGGAGTAGATGCTTCTGCTGCTGGTGGAGCAGTAGTAATGGCAGCTGCTGGCCCAGTAGAAGAAGTAGAAGAAAAAACAGAATTTGATATTAGTCTTGACGAAGTTCCTGCAGATAAGAAAATTGCTGTATTAAAAGTTGTACGTAGTATTACTGGTTTAGGTTTAAAAGAAGCTAAAGAATTAGTTGAATCTGCTCCAAAAGTAATCCAAGAAGCTATTGCAAAAGAAGCTGCTGAAGATGCGAAAAAACAAATTGAAGCAGCAGGTGGTAAAGTATCATTAAAATAATTCTTTATTTTAATTCATTGATTAAAGCAAAATATTAATTAATATTTTGCTTTAATTGACATTTCTACTCTAATTATGTTACAATAACTATTAACTTATACATATACAAGTGCTGTATAAGAAAACTAAATTATTTGGTCTAGCGCGGAGTAGAGCAGCCTGGTAGCTCGTTGGGCTCATAACCCGAAGGTCAATGGTTCAAATCCATTCTCCGCTAGAAAATTTGGCAATAATTTTAATAAAAAAAAAGTTTTTTTATTAAAATTATATATTGAACATTAACCATTTATTAAGTTTTAGAGATGACATTAAATTTACAAACACCTTTTCCTACTTTTGGTGGTAGTACTGGAGGCTGGTTACGTTCAGCTGAAGTTGAAGAAAAATACGCTATTACTTGGACAAGCTCAAAGGAACAAATTTTTGAAATGCCTACTGCTGGAGCAGCCATTATGCGTAATGGAGAAAACTTATTATATTTAGCGCGTAAAGAGCAATGTTTAGCATTGGGAACTCAATTACGAACGTTTAAAATTAATAATTACAAAATTTATCGAATTTTCCCAAGTGGTGAAGTTCAATATTTACATCCGAAAGATGGCGTTTTCCCAGAAAAAGTAAATCCAGGTCGAGTTGCTGTAGGTAGTCGTGATTTTTCTATTGGAAAAAATCCTGAACCAGCTTCAATTAAATTTAGTGGAACAACAACATATGATACTTAATTAGTATTTAAGATTAGTTTTATACAACTAATCTTTTTGGCGAGATGGCAGAGTTGGTCGATTGCGTCTGATTTGAAATCAGATGAATCTTTGCGGATTCCGTGGGTTCGAATCCCACTCTCGCCTTTTACTTTAAAATTAGAAAACAATCGAAATTTGCTTAACCGTGTTAAATACTGTAAGAATTCTTTTATGAGTAAAGTTTACGATTGGTTTGAAGAACGACTAGAAGTTCAAGCAATTGCTGATGATATTTCTAGTAAATATGTTCCACCTCATGTGAATATTTTTTATTGTTTTGGTGGTCTTGTTTTGACTTGTTTCTTAATTCAAGTAGCAACTGGATTTGCTATGACGTTTTATTATAGACCTAGTGTAGTTGATGCATTCGCTTCTGTTGAATACATTATGACGAGTGTTAACTTTGGATGGTTAATTCGCTCACTTCACCGATGGTCTGCAAGTATGATGGTATTAATGTTAGTATTACATGTATTCCGTGTTTACTTAACAGGTGGATTTAAAAAACCACGTGAATTAACTTGGGTAACAGGTGTAATCTTATCTGTTGTTACAGTTTCATTTGGTGTAACAGGTTATT
>Ga0307489_10003668_pt1 | contig 10166 bp, 18 predicted proteins | sample SB12metaG_FD_202247 | JGI IMG/M metagenome (GOLD analysis project Ga0307489, IMG submission 202247) | Sea-ice brine microbial communities from Beaufort Sea near Barrow, Alaska, United States - SB 1.2 | ecosystem: Environmental > Aquatic > Marine > Coastal | place: USA: Alaska | collected...
GACAACTTATGACGTGCAGGAGCAATATCTGCCGGGCCCTAAGCTGGGGCTGCAAGCGAAACGCGCCAGAAAGGACGGCGGCCTCGGGGGGTTGGGCCTGCCAGATATGTCCGCCACTTCATCCTCAACGTTTGAGAACATCATTTCTTGATTGAAAAGGCATCACATGACGTAGCAGGTTATACCTGCCAGGCCCTATCGGGGGGGTGAGGAGCGCGGAGGAGTTGGTGGAAGATGCGGAGGCCAAGGTGGCGGTAGGGGCTCGTGCTGACTGTTTGCTCATAGTGTACCAGTGTACTCGTGCACACTCGCCGCATCCTCCTCCCTGGCCTGACATCTCGCTACCCGACTGTTTACTCAAAGTGTACCGGTGTACCCGTACACACTCGCCGCATCCTCCTCCCTGGCCTGACATCTCGCTACCTGAATGTTTGCTCAAAGTGTATTGGTGTACCCGTACACACCCGCCGCATCCTCCTCCCTGGCCTGACCTCCCGCTACCTGACTGTTTGCTCACAGTGTACCGGTGTACCCGTACACACTCGCCGCATCCTATGATGTGACGAGCGTGATGTAGGACAAAGTGCGCCAAACCACTTAGACACTTAGTGAAACTTAGTGCTAAGTCGTCCAAATGGAGCGTTCTGATGAGTCGAGCGGGACGACTTAGTACTAAGTCTCACTAAGTGTCTAAGTGGTTTCACGCACTTCGACATACTTGGCCCTCAGTGGTGGAGGACATGCAGCGTCTGATGGGCGCCGCCAGTGGGGGGGGGCGCTTCGGTTCGGAGGTGTTTGACGAGCAGGAGGAGGAGGAGGAGGACGCCGCGGGGTTCGTGGCGCCGCGGGGGCAGACGGGGGACGGCCGCACCTCCCTCAACGACAAGCTTGGATACTGACTGAGGGACTCAGGCTTCCAAATAAACATACACCTTTAAATAAATATAACATGTTGCACGACGGCAATCTAAAATACTAAATTTATGTTGCTAAAATACAGTGTCCAGTCTACAAAATGACCGCCTATAACCTATGACGCAGTGAGGATTATTTGTCTAGCCCCGCCTACCGCAATGCGCACGTGGGTGATTCCATTGATGTGTCGCAGTGTCTGTGTCTCAGTGTCTGAGCGAGTCTTGATGTTTAATGTGTGCACGGAATTCTTCCACGTCGCGTCCCGCCACGTTCTTACCCCCCCGTGGTGACAACTCTTCTTTCTCACCCCCCCTACCGTCTTGATGTTCCCACGCCACCGTATAGCAGGGAACAACCCACATGGTGCACCGGTACAATTCAACAATAGAGGTGGAAATCGTCTGCGCAGTTCTGCTGGGGGGGTTATCTGAGGATTGCGCGTGGCGCGGTATGGCCATGATCGTTGATTTAATTAACCTTCGCCCATACATTCTTCAAACTTCTTTACACGGGAGTTTGATCTACAAGGAGGCGTTTAGTGAGTCACAGCGGCGACGTGATGTGCCGTGCCTTGGCGTACGCCTCCTTGTACTTGGGCAGGTCTATGATGCTGTACGTGCTGCGCCCCGTCAGCACTCGCCGCGCCACCGCCGCCCACCAGGGTCACTCTCAACAACCGCTGGGGTTTAGGGTTTGTATTTTAGGGTTTTAGGGTCTGGGGTCTAGGGTTTAGGGCGCTGGAACCGAGATTGGACGTGCCCGCATGACTGATCTTCAGGTGAATGCTCATACGTACAGACATGTCACGGAGGGGGAGGAGGAGATGTAACGTCGGTCGAGTGCTTGTAGTCAGTACTAAAACCCTAAACCCTGAATCCTCAACCCTAAACGCCCCTGCCTGGTCAAACGGCAGGTTGCCCTCTGCCCTCCGCCGCGCCTCAATGTAGGGGCGAAACTTGAAGTCGAAACCTGATCTTGAAAGCTGTCCACCATAGCTTAGTTTCAATCAACGAAACCAGGTGTGTTCAACACGGGTTTGAAGTGGCAGCGCCGTACCTGGAAGAGGCGCTGCCAAGTTTTGGGGATTTTGGTTTAGGGCTTAGGTTAGGGCTTAGCTTAGGGTTTAGGGTTTAGCGTACCTGGAAGAGGCGCGGCGAGAAGACGGCACCGAGGCGGTGGAGCTGCGACGCCACGCCCCGCACCGCTAGCACCACCACGCTGTAGCGGCGCAAGTTGAATTTGAAAGCAAAATTTGAAAGCGGTTTGTCATATATTAGCTTGAAAGAGCTTATATACAGGCGCTTTCACTGTGGGTTTGATAGGGTCAACCTGCACCGCCCTACCACGCCCATCCACAGCCCCAGCGTGCCCCACGCCGTGTTGCGTTGCAGGATCCTCCTCGCAGGGCCTGGTAGATGTTGCTCGAAACATTCGTCAACTCGGTCGCAACCCCCATCGCTCATCCACCCTGAACATGTTGTTGTGTTGATCCATAGAGGAATCGGACAATTGACCACACTGTACTGCTGAGCCTGAGCAGTCGTTACACCTCTCGGCTGAACAGGCGATGAAACCGGGACAACCCAATGATGATTGGTTGCAACGGCATCCAATGACGTGGCGAGAACATTTACCAGGCCCTGCCGCCTCGCCACCTCCGCCGTGTCGGGCACCGCCCCAAAAAACGTATTGAACGGCGCGGGCACCGTGGAATCCCAAATTCCGCGAAGTTCTTCCACGTATACTCCCACCAAACCCGACACGTACTTGTCCTCCTCCATCCGGTAAAAGGAGTTGGCCCAAATGGCGAACGGTAGGTGCCAGATGCACGCGTACGCGATGATCCCCGCCGCGCCCTCCGCCATCGCCGTGCCGCCGCCGTACCGCGGCAGCCCCGACACCCGCATGAAATCAAACTTGTCCACGTAGTATTGCACCGCGAAAGAGAAACCCGCCATCGGTACCAAGATCGGAAGGCCCGCAGAGAACGTGATGGTCACGAAAAGGATGTTTAGAATCTCGCCATAGCGCACGGCGAGCACAAAGTCGGGCCCCTGGTTGAAGTGGCGCAAGTTCAAATTGAAACCAAAACTTGGAAGCAGTTTATCGTATTTGAGTTTCAAGCGTTTAGTTGCAGGCGCTTTCAAGGTGGGTTTGATGGGGTCAACCTGCACCGCCCTACCTGGTACGCCTGGTTGAGCTGGCTCTGCGTGACCGCCCGGTCCCGTCCGACCCTCCGCTGCCTCCGCAACCGCCACCACCGCCACCATGTCCCAAAGCGGTGCGACATGGGCACTATAAGCATGGACAACACGAGGGCGTTGCCCACCTCGAGGCAGGGGCTTACACTCGTCCACTTTTCAGCTGAACTTGAGCCGTGTCTGACACAAGAAAACACCCTACACACCCTAAACACCCCCTGACACCTACTCAACACGGGCTACACAACCCCTATGCGCACCCCCTATCCCATACAAAGCGCTCAGGTTGAGATCAAACGTGGACGAGTGTAAGCCCCTGCCTCAAGGTACCACTGCGGGGTGAGGTCCTCAAGGTTGCCGTCAAACACCGCCCCCGAGAAGATGGACCCCGTGACGCTATCCTGGAGCTCTGGAAAGGCGGCAGACATGAGGACGATGTAGATTCCGGTGTTGAAAAACTGCGCGTAGAATATCTTGCGCATGGCGGAGCGCTGCTCCGAGTTATATCGGCGCAAGTTGAATTTGAAAGCAGAAGTTGAAAGCAGTACATCACACTTTAGTTTCAAGCGCTTAATTCCCGGCGCTCTCAATATGGGTTTCATAGGTTCAATCTGCACAGCCCTACCGAGTTGGCGCTGTGGTGGCGCTCGTACGGCACCAGCCTCGCGATGGCCCAGCTCAGAAACAAGTTCATTTTCACCATGATGACCTGCGACGCGGCCATTGATAACGCCGGCATACTGCCTCGCACCGCCGTCATTGCCGCAAACGCCCCGACGAGAACCAGCACCGTGAGGAGGTTAACGGCGATAGTGCGCAAGCCGCGATTGAGGCGTGTGCACTCCAGGTTCTCCCACTTGATGTCCGCGGGGGGCGGGGCCTGGGTGACCACGAGGGGGTAGATGCCGCGGAAGCGTGCACTGCGCCGCCGCAGCACCCACGACCAGGGGCTTACACTCGTCCACTTCTCAGCTCAACTTGAGCGCTTTGTATGGGATAGGGGTGGCGCGCAGGGGTTGTGTAGCCCATGTTGAGGGGGTGATGGGGGGTGTTTGGGGTGCTCTTGCGTGTCAGACACGGCTCAAGTTGAGCTGAGAAGTGGACGAGTGTAAGCCCCTGCCCACGACACCCACCCGCGCGGGTACAGCTGCAAGCACTTCAGGAAGCTCTTCTCTTCCTGGAACGTGACGTAGGCGCAGACGGAGTGCAGGCCGGTGCCGCGGCGCGCCTGCAGCTTGCGCATGCTCGCGTTAGCCTCCCGCAGGTGCGTGTTGCACCGCCGCGCCTCCGACTCCAGCCGCTCCAGCGCCGCCGCCTCTGTGTCCGAAGCCCGTACCGCAGGGCCAACCACAGGTTTAGGGTTTAGGGTTTAGGGTTTAGGGTTTAGGGTTTAGGGTGTACCGCAGGGCCAACCACCCATTGCTCGCTGCGTCATGGAGTGTCGTTTAAGTCACGAAACGAGGGTTCAAGGTGCGGTGGATGACGTGGCGAGCAGTATGCGGCAGGCGGTACCTGGCCTGCTTCCAGCGCGCCACACTGGACTCCACCTGCTGCGTGATGTGCACGCGGTTGAACCCCATGGTGTAGTGGCGCAAGTTGAATTTGAAAGCAAAATTTGAAATCAGTTCCTCATATCCCAGTTTCAAGCGCTTGGTTCCAGGCGGTTTCAACTTGGGTTTGATAGGGTGAACCTGCACCGCCTGACCATGGCGTGCAGCGCGGCGTCGCTGTGCGCCACCTGCACGTCCACCACCGTGCCCACCCGCCGCCCGAAGAACTTCAGAAGCTCGGCGTCCGTCGTGTCCTTGGTGTAGCGGCGCAGATTGAATTTTTAAGTAAAATTTGAAATCGGTTCGACATATTTCAGTTTTAAGAGCTTAATTCCAAGCGGTTTCAACTTGGGTTTGATAGGGTCAACTCGCACCGCCTCACCTTGGGAATCCCGAAGACGCGCACGCTATAGTCCTCTATGGTGGTGGTGTTCCTGTCCACCATTTTGGCCAGCCGCCACTGGAACGGCCGCACCCAAGGGCCGCCCAAATACTGCGAACCACGTCAGGGTTAAGGGTTTAGGGTTTAGGGCCAAACCCGAAACCCATAGCATGCCTTTTAACTCAAAACACGAGGAACCAGAGTGGGTTGGATGACGTGGCGAGCAACATCTGGCGGGCGCTACCCGAGCCCCAGCGCGAAGAGCGCGAAGAGCGAGAGGAGCCCCAGGTCGATGTACGACAGCATGACGCTCAGCTGGTCCTTCTTGTGCGGTCCCGTTCCCGCAGTTCCAATCGTCACCGGTCCCGTTCCCGCAGTTCCAATCGTCACCGCCGCGCCATGCTCCCAGAATAGTTTCACGGGAATGCACTCGGTGGCGTCGACATCGGTGACGTTGCAATGAGGCGGCGGCGGCGGAGGGGGGGTCGAGGGCGCGTTGAGGGTCGCGTTGGTCGCGTTGGTCGCATTGGTCGAGTTGGACGCCTCGCTGAAGCGCGTCCAGCTGTAAAAAGCCCCGTAGTTTCCCAAGCTGACATCCGCCACCATCAGCTCAGTGGGAAGCCCACTGAGCCCCTGCGTGCCATTGCCGGCCGCGTTGGCAAGCAGCGCGGGGGCGGCCGCCAGCGTGAGGCCGGCGAACAGCACGGCCAGGAGGCGCAGGACGGTGAAGTACAGCACGATGCCCACGCCGAACGGGCTCATGTCGCCCGGCGCCAGGGACTTACACTCGTCCGCCGTTCAGCTCAATTCGAGCCGTTTCTGACTCAAAAGCACACCCTATACACCCCTAATACCCCCTAAACACCCCCGAAACAACCCCTGACTGCACCCCCTGTCACACAGAAGGCGCTTAAGTTGAGCTGAAGAGTGGACGAGTGTAATCCCCTGCCCGGCGCGACCCACATAGGGCGGTCCATCGCGTGCTGCGGGTTGGTGCGCTGCGCGTGCTCCTCCGCCAGTTCCACACTGGGCCGCTCGAAGCTGGGGCCCGTGCCCACTGCACTGGGGCGCTCCTCATCGCCCTCGCGCTCGTAGTTGTCGGTGGGGCCTCACCACAGGGCCTGGCAGATAATGCTCGCCGCGTCACAGGATGCCATTTGCATCAAGAAACGAGGGTCGGCAATGCGTTGCCCTGGCACACATGGCTCGCCACGTCATGGGATACCATTCAACTGAAGCCACGAGGGGTCAAAATGTGTGTCGATGACGCGGCGGGCAATATCTGTGAGGCCCCACCCCATGCGGTAGACGGCTCGTTGTCATAGTACCCGTGGTCTGGTGTTCTTTGTTCCTCATCGCTATCGGTGTACCCGTCGCGAGTGTAGTGAACAGCCCCATCGTCGTCGTCCCAAGGGTCGGCCACACGTGATTCCTCCCACCTGCCGCTGTTGTTGTGGAGGCGGGGGGAGCCGTCGCTGTCGCTCTGGACTGGAGACGACCGACTGGAGAGGGACATTACCTGGGCCGACTTTCAAGAATAATCCAGGGCGGGGGGAGGGGGGAGGGCGGGGGTGACGGAGGCGGCGCTGGGGAAGGGGGAAGGCGGAGTACCCGGCAGTGGTGGGAAGGAGGCGGCGGGGAATTCGGAGGCGGTCGGGGGGGCGGGGACGGCGGCGGAGGAGGGGTCGGAGGCGGCGGCCTCGCGGCCCTCAGTGGGGCGCGGGTTTGACTGTTGAGGTGCCGCACTTGAAATTTAGTAGTGGCTCCAGCCGTCAGTCTTCAGCCGGTCCCCCATCCCCTCCTCCTGCGCTTGCCCCCGCCCCCTCGCTGGTCAATCCCCCCGCCCCTTTAGCTAGAGGGGGCGGCGTCGCGCTGGGTTGACCGTACACTTGTGTTGACCGTCACGCCAGTGACGCTTCAATTATCCACCACTGCACTTTAGTGTTCGAACGAGAGGACGACATACGGACTAACTTAAGAGCTTCCAACTGTCCACTTCTCAGATCACCCTGAGCCGTTTCTGTCACTAAATTGACTTTACCCCCAGACAAAAGTCCTCACGTCAACTCAAAAGTGGCTTATGGGATACGGCTCTTGGCGCTCGTCAGCACTGAACAAATTTTCAAACCGGAAAGGCCAGGCAAATGAGGAAAGACCCGGGCAGACCACACGGGCGACGGGGTCATCGCCGTGCTCGCCCGGGTCTACCCGTCCGCCCCCGCGACGACCGACTCGCGTCTCCGCGTCGGCCCGCTGGACATCACACCACTCACAGGGCTCGCGTCTGTGAGCGACAGTCAAGCCCTCGCTTCAAGGTGTTTGTAGGCATTCACCACGACGGCACCCTCCAACTCCACTGACTCGACCCCCAACAAAGCGCGCGCGCGGCGATGGCGGCGGAGGTGACCACGGGCCTGGACGTGCACAACCTGATCAACCTGGACGAGCTGCAGCGCGACCTGGACGAAGCGCGCTCGTCCATCCAGCAGTGGGTCGCCCGCCGCGAGCACGACCTCCAGGCAGCGCCTTGCATAAGTACTTTTCACCTCAACTTTATCAGCCGTTTGTCCCTCGCCTGAAGCTCCGACCCCAATCCCAGCGGACACTCACCGTAGCATAGCAGAGAACCACTTGAGCTTCCCACTTGCTACCTCTATATATGAGCAGTTTATCCCTGAAACCACTTGTGCTATCCCACCTTTACTCTCTCTGTCTCTCTCTTTCAGGCCCATGTGACCCTGGAACCCTTCAGGTATCCTACTTGACACCTCAAATGTTCAAGTGCCGGCTGAAAACAAAAACAGCCAGTTAGTTGGGAATGTAAAGGCACTGCCTGACGGAGCATGTGAGCGCGCACACGGCCACCATGGCGCACTCCCAGGAGCACTACACCAAACTGGTCGAGCAGGAAAATGAGCTGTCCGTGGCGGCGGAGGAGCTGGGGAGGCGGCTCACGGTGCGGCCTGGCGGATATTGCTCGCCAAGTCATAGGATGCCGTTTCACTCAATACCCGAGGGTTGGAAACATGCGTCGTGAATGACGTGACGGGCAATATCTGGTTGACCCTAGGTGACGGATGAGCGGATGGAGTACGACGCGGCGGCGGAGGAGGCGCTGCAGGCGCGCGAGCTGGGCGAGGGGCGGGGCCCGGGCAACCCTAAAACCCTAAACCCCGAACCCTAAACCCTAAACCCTAAACCCTAAATCCTAAACCCTAAGACCCTAGAACCTGGCACTCCTTCCCGCGCTGTTTGCTCATAGTACACCTGTACACTCTCGCCGCATCCTCCTGCCTGGCCTAGCCACTTGTGCTCTCACTGTTTGCTCGTAGTGCACCTGTACGCACTCGCCGTGACCTCTGCCCTGGCCTGGCCACTCGCTCCCTGACTGACTGCTCATAGTGATGCTAGCAGTGGAGGTGGAGAGGCCCTAGCGAGGGGCTGCCGCAGCAGTTGCAGATCCTGCGGGAGCAGGTGCACTCCGAGCAGAGCGGGGTGGAGCAGGAGGCGGGGCCCGGGGGGCGCTGCTCTCTTCCGCGGCAGATAGGTCATCCTCCCTGACACCTTCTCCTCCTCCTCCTCTTCCTCCTCCCCCCCATCATCCTCCTCCTCCTCCTCCTCCTCCTCCTCTCCGCCTCCTCCACCTCCTCCTCCCTGTTTCGCTCTCTTCCTTCCCGATCTCCTCTCCCGATAATACCACTCAGTTCGTTTGACCAAGTGTTCTCCGTCTGCCGCGCCGGGCCATACTCAGAGGCGGAGGCTTTGGCGAGCGGCGAGCTGGTGCAGGCGCAGATGCTGGCGGCGCATCAGGGCGCGGTGGACATCTTCCGCACCCGACTCGGACTGCGCTTCGAGATTGGTCAGGCCCGATTGCATCTCGGTGTTTGCTTATAGTGGACCCGTACACGTTCTCTGCCTCCTCCTCCTCCGCCTCATGCTCCTCCGCCTCCTCCTCCGCCGCCTCCTCCTCCGCCGCCTCCTCCTCCGCCGCCTCCTCCTCCTCCGCCTCCTCCTCCTCCGCCTCCTCCCGCCGCTGTATCACCTCCACCTAAGGCCTTGTTTAATCTAAAGTGTTTCTCTTAGTGTACCTGCATGCATCATCCTCTTCCGCCTCCTCCTCCACACCAACAAAGCGCTTTGCACCACCGGGCCTTTGCGGCGGGCGCGGACGAGGAGTTCAAGTTTTTCTTCAAGTGCATTGATCCGACCGACCACGAGCGAGAGTTCCTGGTGGCGGTGCGCGTGATGGACGAGGTAAGGCGGTGTAGGTTGACCCTATCAAACCAAGTTGAAGGCGCCTGGAACTGTACTCTTGAAACTAAAACATGATGGACAGCGTTCAATATCTGCTTTCAAATTCAACTTGCGCCGCTACAACGAGGGGGGGTACCAGCTAGTGGACTGCGCTCCTGATGTGGAGGTGGGGCTCACAGGATCACACATGCCACGTCATCACCACATCCGTCGACCCTTGTTATTGAGTGACACGCCTATGCCTGCCATGTCGTCAACCACATTTGCCGACCCTTGTTCAATGAGTCATACAATCCCCCTTCAAACCGCTGCCGCCTTCCTTTCTCTCGATTTAAACCCAGTCTCCGGTACGACTACCCCCTGGATCCACCTAAGACAGCCTCCCGACGAATCAGGAACGCGGGGAACTGATGGACTGTCCATTGACCAGTCAGGGACCATACACATTTATGTTCTGAACTGTCTCGAAACGTGTAAAAGATCCAGCCAATCGAAGTTCAGTAAATGACTCTCTCGACCAATCATATGAAGGCCTTCAGGGTGGTAAACCACCCGGGAACTGGGTTTAAACACAGAGAATGGCTTCAGAGCTCCTCTGCCAGTACGATCGACCGCAAGCTCCTGTCTGACCACTCGACCAACTTGCAATGAATCATCCCCATTTCACGGAGTTACCTGGCATCCTGTGACGTGGCGAGCACTTGTCTACCCGGCCGTCGGCGGAGGCGGTGGGAGTGCTGCTGGAGGAGTGCAACCGGTCGGACAACCTGTCAGGGTTCGTGAGGGCGGTGCGGAAGGAGTTCCGACAGCTGGTGGCGGCGGAGGAGGTGGCGGCGGCCGCCGCTGCCGCCGCCGCCGCCGCCG
>Ga0307489_10003669_pt1 | contig 10165 bp, 17 predicted proteins | sample SB12metaG_FD_202247 | JGI IMG/M metagenome (GOLD analysis project Ga0307489, IMG submission 202247) | Sea-ice brine microbial communities from Beaufort Sea near Barrow, Alaska, United States - SB 1.2 | ecosystem: Environmental > Aquatic > Marine > Coastal | place: USA: Alaska | collected...
TAACTCAAGAAACATGAGTCCACAATGCGTGTCGATAACGTGGCGGACACTGCTCGCAATGTCGTAGGATGGCGTTTAAGTCGAGTAACCGGGGTTCACAATCCGTGTCGATGACGTGGCGATTGGCGAGCAATGTCTGCCGGTCCCTCCCCGCTGGCGTGCCACACGTGTACAACTGGCACAGCCTGATCCGGCGCAGCTGTCAAGCCCGCGACGGCAGGCTCTTTCCGAGGATTGTCGCTGGATGCGATGAGGATCTATTGATTGGTGAGTTGGGGGTCCCGAGGCCATTTCAGGCCGACGACTGGCATATGGATGGCGGGGCGACGGTGGCGGCGGCGATGGCGGCGGTGGCGGCGGAAATCGAGGCGAAGGAAGCGGCGGTAGCGGCGCGAGCGGCGTTGGCGGCGGCGCGAGCGGCGGTGGTGAAGGCAGAGGCGGCATTGGCCGCGGCGGGCGCGGCGTTTGAAGCTGCGGGGGGGGCGGCGGTTGGGGATGCGGCGGCGACGAAAGCGGGGTGGGGGGTGGTGGCAGCGGCGGCGGAGGCGGGGGAGGGGGCGAGGGTGGCGGGGGCGATGGCGGCAGCGGCTGTGGCGGCGTCGGAGGCGGCGGCAGCGGCGGCAAAGGCGGCGGCGGTGGTGTCGGATTCGGCGGCAGCGGCGGATATTGCTGCAGCCCCCTGGCGTGTCGGGACCGCGTTGGTGTTAGCGCGCCCCCCTGCGGCATTACAACACCAGCGCCGTGTCACCGCCGTGCTCTGGGCCTGGGCGCGGCACCCACGCACCAACGCGATCACACGCCGCGCCCTACTCACCTTCACTAGCTCGGCGAGCGTCACAGCAATGGTTCATCCTTCGTACCAACGCTCTCACTATTCCGAGATTGACGAGGAAAAGAACTCCTTCGGTGGCCACGTGTTTGCGACGTCGGCGGTGGTGCGGAGCGGCCCCTTTGAGCTTCGCACGGAGTGGTTTCTGGGGCACACGTTTACAGATGGCAGCCGGGATCAAATCGCATCATTCGCGTCGTGGTGGCGAGAGGCGGGCGGCGGCAACGGCGGCGGCAGCAGCGGTGGCGGCGGTGGCGGTGGCATCAGCGGCGGCGGTGGCATCAGCGGCGGCGACGGCGACGGCGACGATCGCGACGCGGCGGCGGGTTGGCATCCCGTGACGGCCTTCCGCGTGGAATTCCTTGCGTCGGAACGGTTGTGGGGCGCAGAAGGAACCCCAGAGTCTGGCAACGCGGGCGTGCGGGCATGGGCGGATCGAGTCGGCCTGTCGCCGCTGACCACCAGGTAGGGCGGTGCATGTTGACACTCACAAATTCCGTGTTGAAAGCGCCTATGCTTTCGGCGCTTGAAACCATAATATGATGAACTGCTTTCAACCGTTGCACTGAAACTCAAGTTGCGCCGCTACAACCAGAGAGGCGGCGTGCGTGCTCACAGTACTGGCGGGGATGCGGCCCACCGCGACGTCGAGTTCCCGCTTTGCGTGGGAGCCTGGCAAGGCGGTGCAGGTTGACACCAATTTAAACCCTTGTTGTAGGTGCCTGGTTGCGGCGCTTGAAACTGAATTGTGATGAACTGGTTTCAAGTTTCGCTTGCAATTTTAACTTGCGCCGCTACAGCCCAGGCCGTGGGAGGAGGAGGATGATGACGGAATGGATGACATGAGGGTGTTTGGGTGCGAGTTTATAAACGATGACTTCGACGATGGAGACGTTTTGCAGCGGCTGCGCCTAGACACGGCAGGGGCGTTATTGAGATTAGCACTTGACCGACGTTGAATTTCCTCCAACATATTTATGGGACTTGACATTTGTTTTTTGCACTTGTATTCTCCGCGCGTCGTCTGTGACTACGCGCGTCCACCCTGAAGGTAAGTCATACATCGATATCGGTCGAGTGCTTGTTGTCAATGACCCTCCTGCGGGGAGTACGACGATGTGCTCAAGTACTTGCAGCTGTGGGACGGGTCGGACGGACCTGACGTACCGGCCGGACCGGACCGGGCAATGGACGCACTGGTGGATGACATGGTGGCCCGTGGACTTGTGGACTGGACTGGTGGAGTTGGGGACTTGACGGTTGGGACGGGTCGGACGGGTCGGTAGTATAGTTAGCGCATCGCTAGCGGATGTAGCGGGTTGAGATTGACTTCTGTGATGTTTACAAAAAAACTGTTCCCAACTAGCTCCGGCCATAAAGGCCGAACTTGTCCCACTTCCGTCCGTCCACCAGCCGGCGCCGGCATGGGGGCGCAGCGACGGTGACAGCAGTGGCGGCGGCGGAATACATGAGTGTGGCACGCGCGGGGAGCGAGCACGGACAGGGGGAAGTGTACAATGCCCCAAAGCTAGCTAGTGTCTATGTTTATCCGTGCCTATTCCCCTGAGGCTGGTGCCGGTGTCGCCGTGTCGCAAAGCAAGCGCAGCGCTCAGCCTCCGCCGCCTCCTGCTCCGCCCCGTGCACCGCGAGCTGCGCCTCCGCCAGAGAGGTGTCGACCTCTGCAGCCTCGGCGTGTAACTCCACACCACACCACACCACGGCACATGTCTTCACTACACGGCACTATGTCTTCACTACACGCACATGTCGGCACTGTGCCTTCACTACACCCGCACAGACATGTCTTCATCATGCACACCATATCTCCACTACACCATCTACACTATGCCTGAAGTAGACGCACATGGCTTCACTACATGCACTACATACTCACCACATTGTCTACATTAGTCTGGACTACATAAGGTGCCATGTCTTGATCCCATTGCACTTTGTCAGTGACCCACTACACGCACGCTAGATGTACGGCGGGTTATCGAACACGGTGCGGTCCGGCACGATCCACTCGGTGGTGATGCGCAGCGCGCGCTGCTCAGGGGCTTACACTCCTCCACTATCCACCTCAACCTAAGCATCTTTTGAGGGATACACTAGGTGCTTCCAGTAATTCAGTGACAAAAACGACTCAGGTTGAGCAGAATAGTGGACGAGTGTAAGCCTCTGCCGTTGGTGCTGCAGCGCGCGCGGGTCGTCCGCGGGGTAGCGCCGCAAATTATCATTGAAAGCAAAATTTGAAAGCAGTTCAGCATATATTAGTTTCATGTGCTTAGTTGCAGGCGTTTTCAACGTGGGTTTCATCGGTTCAACCTGCATCGCCCTACCTCGGGAGGCAGCAGCAGGCTGAGCCCCTCCACCGTGGCGCGCGCGCGGAACGCGCTGGGGACCGACGGCGCGGGGCGGGCGACGAGGACGTACCCGCTGCCTCCGCCGCTGCCGCCGCCACCGGGGCCGGGGTCAGTGTCACCGCCCCCGCCAGGGCCGGGGCCGCCGACTGGACCGCTGTCGCCGCCGCCGGAGGTGTTGCCGTAACCTCCATGCAGTAACCGTCTGCGGTAGCCTTCCTGCGCCCCCGCCACCCCTCCCGCCGCCGTCCCCTCGTTCTCGCCCTTGCCCTCGCCCTCTCCATCGACGTCGATGCCGTAGAACCCCCCCACCACCCCTGCATCCCCCTCCAGTACCCACTCCTCGTATGGCTGCGGCGGCCACGATCGCCCCGCCGTCCGCTCCCGCACCATGGCGCGCCCCAGCGCCCCGCCGGTAGGGCCTGATAGATAATGCTCGCCACGTCATGTGAATCTATTTAAGGTCACGCCCCCCCTATGTCCGGATTTCTACCAAATTATTTTACGAACGAAAATTTAACTCATGATTCTTGAGTTAAATTATCGTTTTTTTTTGTTTGGTCCTCTCACGGCTAGGGGAAATAGCTTTTGCAAAATCATTTTTTTGCATTTTTTTTTTGATATTCCGGCGTCTCGTCGCGCGAATCTACTTTCTGTTTGGAAACAATTTTCGATTTCGTGCCACAACGACGCATGAGGGCGTGGAGGCGCCTTTTTATTTTTCCGCGCTGCAGCTGCACCTATGTCAGATCGAATACAAATTCGAGAATTCTGTCCCAACAGAAAGTCGAATCGCGCGACGAGACCCCGGAATATTTAAAAAAACAACGGAAAAAAATGATTTTGCAAAAGCTATTTCCCCTAGCCGTCAGAGGACCAAACAAAAAAAAACTAAAAAAAAAACTCAAGAATCCTGAGTTAAATTTTCGTTCGTAAAATAATTTGGTAGAAATCCGGGCATAGGGGGGGCGTGACCTTAACACAAGAAACGAGGGGCCTGACAGATAATGCCTCCCACGTCATCCTCCACATGCTAGACCCTCGTTTCTTGACTCAAACGGAATCACATGAAGTGGCGAGCATTGTCTGTGAGGCCCAACCCGCCGGGCCCCTCCCACACCTCGTCGGTCACCGGCGGGCGGTGCGGCCCCAACTGGACCGCCGCCGACCCCATCACCTGCAGCGCCTCCTGCCCGGGGTGTAGCGGCGCAAGTTGGAATTGTAAACAAAACTTGAAAGCAGTTCATATATTTTAAAACGTTCATCGAGCCCCAAGGCACTCACATGGTGAGCATTAAGCTGCCCCCTCCGCCCTTTTAAGCAACCAGTTCATTAGTTTCGTTACAGGCGCTTAGTTCCAGGCGCTTTCAACATGAATTTCATCGGTTCAACCTGAACCGCCCAACCGAGGTAGCGCAGGCGCTCCACGTTGTCGTACTGGCGCACCACGTACTGGAAGTTGAGCACGGAGCGGTCGGGCGGACGCCCCTCGCGCTGCGACTCGTACAGGAACCCGGTGGGGAACAGGGCGTACCCCGGTCGGCCGGTCGTCGTGTTGCCCGTCAGGTTCCCCGTGTCCATCACCTAAGGCCTGAGATACGTTGCTCGCCGTGTCATATGATGCCGTTTAATTCAAGAAACGAGGGTGATAAATGCGTTGGATTTTTCGGGGAGCGAAGCCTGCCACGTCATAGGATGCCATTGAACTCAACAAACGAGGATGCTTTAGGTTCAAGGGTGAAGAGTTCAGGGTTTAGGGGTTAGGGTTGCGCGTCGATGACGTGGCGAGCAATATCTGGCAGGCCCTACCATGAGCAGGCGGATGTCCGGACACATGCGGTCACCCTGCCTGTCGCCCTTGCGGTAGCGGCGCAATCGAATCTGAAAGCAAAGTTTGAAAGCGGTCCATCATATTTCAGCTACAAGCGCTGCCCATAGCTGCTTTCATCTCGGGTCCTGATACTGTCAACCCGCACCGCCGCCTACCTTGCCCTCCACCCACGCGCACACAACCTCCACGGTGTAGCGGCGCAAGTTGCAATTGAAAGCGAAGGTTGAAACCGCTTCATCATGTTTTAGCGTCAAGCGCTTAGTTCTAGGCGGTTTCCACAGGGGTGTCATCGGTTCAACCTACACCTCCTTAGGCCGACCTAATTAGATTTCGGGCTCCGAGCACCCCCCCGCACCGATTTTGAGTGATTTCGGACGAGTCGGATCGGTTTTGGGGTCATTTTGCCCATACGACGCGGTGTGTTCTGGGTTTAGGGTTGCGTTGAGTTGAGGGCTTATGTCAAGGGTCGTATTGCTCATACGATTCAGACCAACTCGCCGATCCAACTCACCCCCCGCCCCGCCGCGAATCCACCCAAAATGTTGCTCGGATCCCGAAATCCACTAGGGTTGGCCTTACCACGGGCTCGGAGAAGTGCACTTGCACGTGCAAGACGGACGGCCAGAAATGCCCCCGCCCCTGCAAGCCGGACGCTGCCTGGCGCCCAGTGGGGACCCCGTGTACGTCCCCCAGGGTGTCGCTCGACACGCGGAGCACGTATGGGTTTCCGATCACGAAGCGAGGGCTGCCGCCGTGCGAGAACGAGGTCGGGGCGCCGGGCAGCAGGGTCAGTGCTAACCAGAACCTGGTCGAGATCGGAGCATGACCTACCTACAAGTTCAATACTGCGTCACACTCGAGGGCTTGTTCTGATGAACCCCCTCATGCAAATACGCGGAGGAGGAGGAGGAATATTCAACGTCGGTCGAGTGCTTGTTCTCAATAACCTCGTCATACGTACGCGCGAAGGAGAAAGATGACATTCAACGTCGGTCGGGTGCTTGTTCTCAATACACCCCCTACCGGGCCGCGCCGCCATCTCGTCCCCGGGGCGCGAGAGCTGGAGGCTGACCAGACGCACGCCACGTGCCGCCGGGGGCAGCGGGGCTGGGTCCGGGCCGTTTGGGTTGGGGTCCGGCCGGGCGACCGCCCCGTCCCCGGCCCCGGTCCCGGTGGGGCGGTAGTCCAGCTGCCCCTCGTAATTCCCCGTGCCCTCCGCCTCGCCGTATGGGCTCATACACGTTGCCCGCCACGTCATCGACACGCAGTTCTGTGTCCTCGTTGCTCGGTGGCGGGGGTGAAGGAGGCGGCGGCGGGTTTGTGAGTGGAATTGCTATGACGTGGCGAGAAACATCTGCTGGGCCCCAGGCCCCGCCTCCCCGTCCGCCTCCACCACCACCGCGCCATTGGTGCGCAGCGCCCAATCGTCTATGTAGTCCAGCCGCGCCGTGCGCTGCCCCGGGCCCACGATGTAGCGGCGCAAGTTGATATTGAAAGCAAATTTTGAAAGCGGTCCCTCACATTTTAGCTTAATTAAGCGCTGAAACCACGCGCGGTCAACCCGGGTTCAGCCCGAAGTCAGCCCGGGTCAGCCCGGGGTCAACCCGGGGTCAACCCGGGGTCAACGCGGGCACCCGGGATCAACCCGGGGTCAACCCGGGATCAACCCGGGGTCAACATGCATCGCCTTACCACGACATACTGAAACAGAAGCGTGCGCTCCGCCGACTTCTCCTCCCGCCGCTCAACGCCGCCCGGGTACGGGAACGGGAAAGGGAACCGCTCGCCGTACTATAGGGCCTAGCAGATATTGCTCACCACATCCGGGGTTGCCACCCAACTCAAGCAACGAGGGTTCAAAACGCGTTGGATGACGTGACGGTTGATATCCGCCAGACCCTGCCTGTGTCGGCGCCGGTGACAGCCGGGTCCGGGGGTTGGTAGGTGCAGAACTCGTCGCCGAATATCTCCCTCACGCGGATGCCCCCAGCACGGCACACGGTGCAGTGGCGCAAGTTGAACTCGAAAGCGGAGTTGGTCAAAGTGGTTAATTGTATCTTGGTTTCATAGCATATATCCAGGCGCTGTCAGCACTGTTTTCATCTGTTCAACTTGCACCACCCTACCACGGCTGGCCAGCCCGAGGCGACCGAGTTGGGTGCGTTGTTCATCCAGAACGCGCGCGGCTCCCCCACACCGCCACCCACGAGCAGGGGCTTACACTCGTCGACTTTTTGAGCTCAACGTCAGCACTCTCTGTGGCATACGCCGGATGGCATCAGTCTGTCAGTGGCAAAAACGGCTGAGCTGAAACGTGGACGAGTGTAAGCCCTTGCCCACGAACACCGCTTGCGCGGGCGGCGCGGGGGGCGTTCTCGCGAGGTTGGGGAAAGTGCGGTGCGTGGAGAAGACCAGTGTGGGCAGGCCAGGCGGGGGGTGAAGCGTCGCGGCAGTTCGATTCATGACCGCCTCCAAGCTGTAGGGGCGCACGTTATATGTTATAACGACGTTCATCCAGCCTCAAGGCACTCATATGGTGAGCATCAACCAATCCCGTCCCATTTCAAGCGGACAGACCCTACGTATGCTGTCAGGGTGAAAGCAAAACTTGATAGCAATCTGCCGTATTTTAGTTTCAAGCGCTCAAACCAGTCGCTTTCAACACGGGTTGCAACTTGCACCAAAGCCGTCCCCACCATGCACAGCTCCTGCACCGACGTGCCCGGGTACGGCGGCACTACTTTGATTGGGCCCGAGAACTTGACGGCGAAGAAGATGGTGTCGCCGTCGTAGTAATACCCGTCCGGGGTATACGACGAGATGCTCACGATGTCCGTCGTCAGGGAATGCACCGTGGGCCAGGGCCCGCCAGATATTGCTCGCCACGTCATGGGATGCCACCTCAGCTCAATAAACGAGGGTCCAAAATACGGCAGATGTCGTGGCATGCCAGACCTTGCTCGCCACGTCAAAGGATGCCATTTGACTCAATAGACGAGGGTTCAACATGTGTGTCGATGGCGTGGCGGGATAGGGCCTGGCAGATAATGCTCGCCACTTCACCCAATGCAGTCTGCAATCCGAAAACTTGAGCTATGCCTGGGCGGGCATTATCTGCCAGGCCATTACCGGCCACGCCATCGACACGCGCGTTGCACCCTCGTGTGTTGAGTCAAATGGCATCCTATGACGTGATAAGCAATATCTGCCAGGCCCTCGCCCACGGTACACTCGCTATATGCGGGCATTATCTTCCAGGCCCTACCGTGGGTTTGGACTCCAGGGGCCCCAGGTACTGCAGCCCGCGGGCGGCAACACCGCGCCACAGGGTCACCGCATTTAACACACTCCTCTCCATTTCAGCGGCAGCTTGAGGCCATCGTCGCCTACCTACAGGCTGTATAGGTAGGTGTTTATCGTTTCGTTGGGAGCGATAGCGATAGCGACACCCTCAGCCTGACTGTTCGCTCATGGTGTACAATACCAGTGTACCCGTGTTCCGTACACTCGCCGCCTCCCCCCTGGCCTGGCCACTCGGTTCCAGTGCTCAGTGCGGAGCTCAACTTGCACGGCAACACTTCTTGGTGTCCGATTCCCACGGCGCGCTGAAGACGCGGCGGAGCCACCCTCGCCAGCAGCGCTCCGGCGCCGCCAGCGCCGCCGCCGGAGGTTTACGGGAAAACGCGGCTGGCAGATGCAGGAGCGAAGAGGGCGAGTGTACGACGGAGGGCGAGTGGAGGGCGAGTGGAGGGTGCTCAGCTAGCTCAGGGTGCCGTCTGCCTTGCCTCCGGCTCGGCTGGGTGCTCGCCTGCGGTCCGTCGTGGCGGGTGCGGCCGCGGCGGGGCACGGCGGGCCCACCAGCAGGAGCAGAAGCAGGAGCGGCGGGAGCAGCGCCCGTGCCGGCGAGCGCGGGGGGAGATGACCGCCATTACCCCGCCCCGCCCCCGACTCGCTCATCGCGTAGCTTCCGCCGCGTGCTTTGTGCAAGTTATTTCATTCCTGTTCCTGGTGAAGACATTTTGAATGCACCCACGCCACGGGCAGACGGGAGACTACTAGTACGAGTTCCCTGTAGATATGAGATAAGTATGTAGACGCGGAAGACGCGGCGCCGAAGGCTGTCAGGTCGAGGTGTGGCTGGTGAGTGTGAAGTGGAGCGGCGTGTGTGACGGAGCAGGGGACCTGCCGACTTCAAGCAGGGGTAATAAATAACGGGGTAGATCAGGCCCCTCCTAGAAGGGGAAAATAGGTCGGCTGGGCCTTTTCTCGACGATCCAAGCCCGCCGACGCCACTTCAGACACGCACGCACGCGCCCGCAAGCATGTCGCCGGCCGCAGTCACCGTGCATGAACAGTACCGAGGCGTATTATCCCGCTTCCGCGGTGGCGGGGTGGCGAGCGACAACGTCGCCGTCCTGTTGGCCGTGCGCAGCGTCTTTTGGGACGCGTTGAGCCCCAGCAGGTCGGATTTTGGAGATTTCATCGGAACTAGCGTTCCAAAACGGTCCAGGCGTTTTTGGTTAAACAGGTCGTTCGACAGGTGGCGAACACGCGGCGCGCGTCGCCGGCGGCCACCTCCGGCGGTTAGAGCGTTCAGAGCTCTAGTGACAACCTTCAGGGAGGCCCCCGACCACTCGGCACCGCGCATTGGCACCCGCGCGTCGCCGCTTTCCCGTCGCCGGCACAATGGGGGTCAGAGGCCGTTGACCACCCCCACGCTGGGCGTGTGGCGAGGCGGGGGTGACCCTATGAGGCGCGGAAACGGCTGGTACTCGCACAATATCCCCCACGTACCCCATTGAGTCGGAAACAGACGGCGGGCGGAGGCTGCGTGCGAAGGAAGCCCTCCATCCCCACACATTCACCTCATTTTTCCCAAGAATCTGGCAAAATGACGTTTTTTCGACACGGGCACGCATGCAACGGCGGCGCAGTGCGCGCGGCGCCCGGATCGCGCAAGCATCCCGTGTTCCCCGCGTGGTCACGCGGGCGTCAAACTAATTTTGAAAAAAATAAAATGAATCTGGAGTCACCGACCCCCATCCTCACTTCTCAATTTCCACCAGAACCGCCCAAAATGACGTTTCCCGGCACGGCGACGAGCCAAACGGCGGCGCCGTGCGCGCGTCGCACTGCGTCGAT
>Ga0307489_10003670_pt1 | contig 10163 bp, 11 predicted proteins | sample SB12metaG_FD_202247 | JGI IMG/M metagenome (GOLD analysis project Ga0307489, IMG submission 202247) | Sea-ice brine microbial communities from Beaufort Sea near Barrow, Alaska, United States - SB 1.2 | ecosystem: Environmental > Aquatic > Marine > Coastal | place: USA: Alaska | collected...
GTCTCGCTAACATTTATATGCTTAGAAAGCTCATGTCTTAAAGTTTGATGGGTCATTTCTGACATACCCATTGCAAGAATTATTTTATTTGCCGGTAAAACTGTTTCTCTCATCTTACTCACCTTTTAAATAATTAGGAGGGAAGGCAGTGCGAAACCTGACCTTCCCCCTGTCCGAAGTCCTTGTAATAAGGGGAGAATACCTCGGATGTTGATTAATGACTTAATTATTGAAATAATCAAGCTTTTTTTATATAAATCGACCACAAAAACAGCCGAAGGCTGATAACATAAGGGCTATAGGTGTAATATAGTAAAGGTGGTACGATTTTAAAAAGTTAGTATATCGGTTTAGAAGTAAAAAAAAGCACCTTGAAAAGATGCTTTTGCATCTTTCCAAGGAAGCTTAAATGATTAACTTAATGCGTAATCTGCATTAGTTATAGAAGTATGTAAATTGTCAGATAATTTAATATGTTGCAAATCAACATCATCAGTAATTTCTCTTAAAATATCTCCAAGAAGATCACTTTTAGCAATTTCTGCGAGTATATCAACATAGTTTTGTCTAACTTTATTCATATAGTTAGGAGAAGACCAGAAACTGTCGTGAATTGTAAGAAGAGCAAAATCTTGTTTATCAGCCCTTCTAACCATTTCTCTCACAACATAACCATCAATGCTATGAATTATATTAGCAGCAAGAGACAAGCCTTTAGGAGTAGGTTTGTTTTCATAAGTTCTAAAAGTATAAGTAGCATGGTTTAACTCATCAATTTCAATTTTCATATCGTTTACTTGCATGACAGGTATTTTTGCTACATGACCATCAGGAAGTGTCCATGTATGGCTTAATGCATTTGGTCTCCAACAATCTTGCATATCTTTCATACATTCCATAGCTCCAGGTAGTTGTTCTTGAAGTATTTGTTGAAATTTAATTAACTCTTCAGTTCCTTCTCCGAACAGTTCTTCAGGTTGCTTTTTAGATCCATAAAATGTAGTCATTACAGGTTTCTTTACATCTGACTTAGAGTAATTAAGACCTGTAACTTTATTAATGCGATCAGCAACTTTAGTATAAACATCTTCTCGTTGACCACTATCAATAAGATTTACATTAGAAGCAGTAGTATGACAGCCAATTAAACAAGCCATTATTTGCAGCCCAGACGCTGTAGCATCTAAACCCATGATAAATCCTGTGGCTACGCCTTTGTCAGCGTCTCTGAGAGCCCTTACAGCTTTTGCGTATAGAATTGGTTCTTCTGCGGATTCTGTTAAATCCTCAAGCACTGTTCTATTACTGTGAGTCCAATGTATTCTTTCTTGCCAAGTAATTTTGCTAAATCCGTATTGGTTAGCAATATCAATTAGTATATATTCTCTTCCAGTGAATTGTTGCATAATATATCTCCTATCTATGCGTTTGATTTAATTTTATCGTAAGCTCCTAATAAACACTCTATTTCCATTTTCTTCATATCTTCACGAAGATCTATTAGAGCATTTACTAAGATATTGAAATTTTCGTATTCTAGATCCATAAATGTAAGATAGTCTTCATTATTTAAAGGCAAAACATCGTTTATTAAATCTAATTCAAATTGTATGCTTGGCTTGTTAATTGAATTATTAATACCTAAATAAATATTTATAGAATCTTCATCTAAGTTAAGATTACCTGAAACAGATATATCTGGTTGATATGAAGCTTTTTTATTTTTATTTACAACTACCTTAGTCATTTTATAATCTCTCTTTTAGTTAGATTAATTAATGCTTTTTTGTAGCTAGTAGATTGTATATTTACTTCGTGACCTTGGGAATACATTCTGCCACGTTTGTCAAATCTCCAATTTAAATAGAAGGAGTTGCCATAACTAAGTAACTCTTGATAGACTTTTCTTGAACTTATTATAAGTCTCAAAAAGTTAGACATTTTTTCTGACGTGTCAATGTCTTTCTTTGGCTTTTCTTCTAGTTTTAGGGTAGGTCTATCTAAGCTTAAAGGTATCTTAGCCATAATGTTTAAAACATCTATAGCTTGATAACCTTCATGATGGTTATTTGCACCAAGAATAACACTTTCATCTTTTGTAAGATAACCACTTTGAGAGTTATTGTGTATTAGATCTGGCTCACATATCATTGGAGGTAAATACTTCATTCTATGTATTTTATCTAACGTCTCTTTTTCAAGAATGAACTTAGGAATTATCAAAATACTTCCTGTTTCACTATTAGCAGCAGAAACTATGTCATAAATGCCTGCATTTCTGCACACAGCAAGTATTTCACTAGCTGTTTTTACATTATCAATAACATTCTCAAACTTAAACACATCTCCTAGTCTAGAAGCTATGGATTGTATAGGTTTTTGTCCTGTTTCGCTTAGTACTGCAATAAACAATTCATTCATTATAGATTGAATTGGTACATTGTTACGGACATGTTGTATTCTAGTTTGCTTACTAGAATAATAAGATCCTGTAAGATAAACTATAATGGCTTTGTTTAGACGTCTGTTAATTTCTTTAAAATCAGAGTTGTCTATATCTTCTTGAACAACTTTTTTAATGTTTGTTTTAGAATAGGTATCTTCAATACCTTTTTGCAATTGTTTTGTGAATGTTAGCATAATACTTCTCCTTATTTGCTAATTGATTTGATAAGTATAAGTACTCGCCGGAGGCGAGCACAACTAGAACAGGACTATCTTACTAGGACTATCTTATTTATAGTACCTATCCAGTGAGTAGCCAGGTGGCGAATGCCACTGGCTATTCACAAGGCAGGTACGGTACTTAAATATCTCGGTAAACGGTGAGCCAAACCCATATACCAAAGATGATTATAATAGCTTCAACTAAAGCTATTGCACATATGATGTAGCCTTCAATAGACATTGGGTCTAAATGTATCATTATACACCCCTTGTACTAAAAACACTTAGTATAAAGTTTTGAAGGGCTAGTACACTTTCCTTACTCATTTTACGAGGAGTAAAGTTACGATGATTAAACTCATCTGGCTTTATGTCTATACTTTTACCTACATAAAGAGCAGTAAACATAGCATCAATAGATGTATGCATAGCTGCTCTTAGTTCTTTATTGACAGGTTGTGATGTTGACATACGATGGTCTTGAGCCACTAGATATAAGAATATCATTTCTAGATTAGCTTGAGAACATTTCTTAAACCTGAGCATAATTAAGCTCCATATTAAGTTAGGCGTCCACCACACTCGTTGTAGCCAACTTGCGTTGACGAATTTATAAATTACCATTTGATGGCTCCTTTTGTTTGAGATGGGTTATTACACGTTCAAGCTTCGCATATGCTTCGTCTGCAAGACTAGGCATATAAGGTTTAGCTTTGAACTCGATGAAGTCGAAGACTTCTTGCAGTTCAGTACTTATAGGCATTAGGATTTCTCCAATTGAAGTTTGAGTTATGAGTATGTAATTGGAATAGGGTCATATTCTAAAGAATCTTCCACCATTTCCTTATACTCTTCATATTTTATTAATGTTTTAAGTTTGTTACTATGACAACGAAGATCAGGACAAGCCCAACCTTCGCTATCAGTAGATTTAATAACCTGAGTAACATGTTCTGAAATACATTCACAATAGCCGCAGATCTCACACATAGTTGTATGACTTCCGCAATGTCCGCAATCAATAGTAGCCATTGTATTTCTCCAGATCCTGACGTTCTTCATAATAAAGCTTCATATCAGCTTGACGTATTAGATCACATTCATAACATACTTGGTTTGTATCAAGCAACGCTTCGCTATCACAATCAATACATTTTAATACTACCATAACTAGTCTCCTATATAAAGATAACAGGTACAACTAGAACTTATTAAGTCCTGGCTGTACCTTTTATCGGTGAATGAATTATGAAGAGGATAACTTGTATTTACCCTCTGTCATAACCTTACGGTCAGTGACTGCAACAACTTGACATGATAGATCAGCAGTGATGTCTAATGATGACTTGCCGCTGTCTTTCAATGCTTCAAGAAGCATCTCATATATCGGAGCTATCTTGCCGTCCGACTTGTTTGGGTTGAACCAAATGTTGTCTGGTAGCTTGAACACTTCGGTCTTGCCTGAAGCAGTATCAACAATTGATAGTGAAAGCTCAATACGTGCTTCAGCTTTAGTGAAAGGAACTACATTAGTTCCAGTATTATTATTATAAGATGTAGCCATGCTACTTCTCCTTTTTACAAATAGAAATGACATTATTGTCATAGTACTTAGCTTCAATGCTAAACTACCGCACGAGTTGCTTGCAACTTGTGATGCGGTCATACAAGCTGAGTTGATAAAGAAACGGATACAATCCTAACAACAAGACACAACACGCACTGTGCTGCGCCCACAGGCGTGAGAAAGAGTATATGGATACGATCTTAAATGTGTTTTCTTTGTGTTATCTTTTTATAAGGAGCCACCTGATGGTGGCCCCCTATGTTATAGTTATTTCTTGGCAAGAGCTTTTTGCTTGGCCTCGAATTTAGCATGATCAGCGCGAGCTTTAGCTAGAGCTGTTTGTACACGCTCGTGTCTGCCTATGGCAGTGACCTCGCGAGTGAACTCTCCGTCAAGTCTAACGTCATCGGCAGTGTCTCTTCCTTCTAGCATGATTAGAAGTATGCCTTGGGAAGAAGCTACTAACCCGTGTATGACTAGGGTTATGACAGCGAATGAGCCGCTGTATATTAGGCCCATAGTTTCGAAGAAGCCTTTCTTCTCAATGTCGCCTACGGCTTGGTGTATGTGATCACTAACAGTGACACGAGATTGTGGTTGGTATTCGGACATAATGAATGTCTCCTTTATATAAAGATACGGGCTACCAGCTGAATGCTGGCAGCTCCGCCCGTCCTGCTTGCAGGAAGGCTGAGTGAATAGTGTCGGGGGGTAGGGACATGACTTTGACTCAGTATATACAGTACTGACTTCGTACCCAAATTTTATTTTTCTGGAAAATGCTGATTTGTAAAAAAATTCTCACAAAAAAAATATTATTATTTTGTATATAAAGAACGCTCCTATCTAGAGTTACTTTTGCGCTCGCTGCGCGGCGCACCGTAATCTAATAGTCGCTACTTATTATGGAGTGTGTTGGTTTTGTGGTTGTAAGCGATTGCCGTTGTACGATGAACGAGTGCCCGAAGCGGAGCGGAGGAGCCGAGTGAGGGAAGTACAAAAGGCAAGAGCATTTATTTATGTGGGTTGGGTTTGTGTGGTTCTTAGTAAAACGCCCCTCCGGTGGTGAACTGCGCGAGTTACCACAAAGAGGGGGTTTCAGATCTTTAAGAGCGTGATCAAAGGAAAGTATAGCAGAATATATGGGTTTGTCAAAAAAGGGGGCTTATCCAGGAGTATGCAGTAGGTAAGTCGCCATGTTATTGAGCGGCGCAGCCGTGAAATAATAGTGGATACTTTTCTACAAGCAACGAGTGGTTAGAAGGAAAAATCCATAGATCGAGAATGTTCGAATGCTAGACGCCGAAGGCGGATAGCGGTCTCTTATATTACTTAGTCTTATATAGGGTGCATCCTCGTGCACCCATGTGGGGTGCATTATACTGCACCTCTATAGACATGCACCCTCGTGCACCTCACTTATATCATAAGAGATGTAAGTATATGGTTGCTTTATGCATATATACGTAGTATGGTGGTCATATAACAAAGAAAGAACCCCTCATGTTTATGATTAAGAACTACATTACATTGGTTAGCGCAATGTGCGCAACCTTAAGTCTCTACAGAACAGCCCGAAAAGTGAAGCAAGAATACGAATATGATAACTTAACGCGCCCTAAAACAATTGAAGAAAAATTTAGAGTCAGTTCAGAGGAAATAAAATGATTATTCGCCACAATTTACCAAACAATAAGTTTACTAAGTTGGATCGAAGAGTATTTTCTAATAGCAAGCTGAGTGACGGGGCCGTAAGATTGTATGGTTATATGTGCAGTTTGCGCAATGGAGCTAACTTTAGTGACCAATACCTACTTACTGCGCTTAGTATCAGTAAAAGAGCGTTATATAATCGAAAAAAAGAGCTTAAGGAAGCAGATTTAATTCTAATTGATCAGATTAGTGCAAGAGTTTATGTAGCTTATATTGGTTATACTGATTTTACAGCAAGACAAGTAAAGAATCTGTGGAGATCTGAAGAGGATACTGGAAATGATGAAGAAGATAGAACGTCATCATAATATTTTACTTGCGTTAGTTGTAAAAATATAGATAAATAGGGGCACACATTTATTTATAGGAACAATTGTGGCTAGAAAATATAATAACCCTGTACCCCCAAAGAAAGAAGAGATTTATCATGACTAAAAAAAATGCAAGTAAAAAAATTATTTCTAAATCCCCGGTAGTACAGGCTGACCTAATTCCGACACCTGAAGCACAGCCTATGACAGATAAAGAGCGTCAAGTTGCTAGAGTAAAGGCAAAACGCGCTGCGGCAGAAGAGCATAGAGCTGCTGCTGATGGTGATAAACATACTAGGAAATAAACCCTACAAGGACTAAAAAAAATGGCACAAGGCGATTTAACAATTTTTAATGAAGCAAAGACAGCCGTACTTAATGCTGTGCATGACTTCGACTCAGATACGTTTAAAGTGGCGTTTATTACTTCAATTCCTGTTGTAGCGCAAACTACTCCTAATCTTGCTGATTATACGCAATGTACTGCAGGCGGCAACTACCCATCAGGTGGTTTTACAATGACTGCTGCTGCGCTTGCTGAATCAGGCGGAACAGTGACTGTTGATTTTACTTCTAATATATCAATGGTCAAACATGCATCAAATCCTACAAATATATTTGCTGCTTTAATCTATAATTCTTCAAAATCTAATCAAGCAGTTGGATGGGTTGAGATTGAAACAGCCGGTGCTGATGGCTCAAGCGGGCTTATCTCAGTAACTTGGGGCGCAAATTTATTTACACTAGCTTAAGGATTAGTCTATGGCTGATACTAAACTTTCAGACCTAACCCTTAAAACTGGGAATATGGTTGCCTCTGACTTAGTAGAGATTACTGAAGGTGGTGATACCACAAAGTCTGTTACAGGTACTAAAATTACAGACATGGTTACAAGTGGCTCTGTTGTAACAGCTAACACTGCTAAGATATCTTACCCCAGTTCCGCTAGTACAAAACTTGCAGGCATTGAAGATAGTGCTACAGCTGATCAGACTAACGATGAGATTAAGGCTGCAGTTGAGGCTGCTTCTGATTCAAATACTTTTACTGATGCAGATCATACTAAATTAAATGCTGTAGAAGCATCTGCAACAGCCGACCAAACTGATGCTGAGATACGAACCGCAGTTGAGGCTGCAAGCGATAGCAATGTGTTCACGGATGCAGACCATAATAAGTTAAATTCTGTTGCTACGAGTGCTAATAACTACGTTCACCCTAACCACAGTGGAGATGTAGTTTCTACAGCAGATGGGGCAACTGTTATTCAGACAGATGCAGTAGACATTCCAATGTTATCCGCAACTGGTACAGCAAGTTCAACTACTTTTTTACGCGGTGACAATACTTGGGGCGTTCCTATTGGAGGTGTAACAAGCGTCAATAGTATTACTGGTGCTATCAGTGCAGCTAATATTGCCGCTGCAGTAGAAGCAGCATCTGGCTCCAATACTTTTACAGATGCAGACCACAGCAAGCTAAACGCTATTGAAGCATTAGCAGATGTAACTGATTCTACTAATGTAGTGGCAGCACTTACAGCAGGAACAGGAATTACTATTGCATCTAATGGTACTATTGCAGCAGGCCCACTTGCAGTAACAACAGTACAAGTAGCTAGTAGCCAGTCTGCACAGTTGGCTTTAACTGCTCAAGAAGGTGATGTGGTGGTTCGTTCTGATGAAGATAAAAGCTACATGCACAATGGTGGCACAGCAGGAACTATGGATGACTACACTCTTTTGGCTACCCCAACCGATGCGGTACTTAGTGTTAATGGTGTCACAGGTGCGGTCACTGCTGCTCATATAGCAACTGCAGTTGAAGCAGCAAGTGGTTCAAATACATTTACTGACGCTGACCATACAAAATTGAATGCTATAGAAACATCAGCCACGGCAGACCAGTCAGCAGCAGAAATAAAAACTCTTTTAGAAAATGGTATAGATAGTGTTCATTATGTTGATGGTAGTATTGACACTGTCCATATTGGTGACGACCAAGTTACAGCAGACAAGTTAGCAAACTCAATAAACTCTGCTATTGCAGCAAATACAGCAAAGACTGGTATTACATCAGGTCAAACGTCAGCAATAGTTGCCAACACTGCCAAGACTGGTATTACTTCTGGACAGGCTTCAGCAATAACTGCCAACACTGCAAAAACAGGCATTACATCTGGTCAAGCGTCAGCAATAACAGCAAATACAGCTAAAACAGGTATTACAAGTGGACAAGCTAGTGCGATAACAGCGAACACAGCAAAGGTAACAAATGCAACGCACTCTGGTGAAGTCACTGGAGCGACAGCACTAACTATTGCAGACAATGTAGTAGATGAAGCAAACCTCAAAGTATCCAACACTCCAACAAACGGTTATGCTTTAACAGCACAATCAGGAAACACTGGCGGTTTAACCTGGGCAGAGATGTCAGGAGGCGGTGGCTACACTGCATCTAGTTCAGCACCCTCAAGTCCTGCTGATGGAGAGCATTGGTTTGATACTTCCACAGGCACTATTTATTTTAGAGTAGGTAGTAACTGGGTAGACGTATCAACTGTCAGCCCAAGTAGTGAAGACACATTAGCTGATGTTTTAGCTGTGAGTAATACAACTGCTGGTGCTGGTAAAATAGAATTTCGTGATGCAGCTCTCTTTATTAATTCTAGCACAGATGGACAATTAGATATTGCTGCTGATGTGGAATTACAAATTGTAGCGCCAACTATCGATATCAATGGTGCTGTTGATGTATCTGGTGAAATCATTGCTGCTTCTTTAGACATATCTGGTGATGTAGACGTAGACGGCACACTTGAAGCAGATGCCATCACTTTAAATGGCGCAGCACTGGGTTTAATCTATAGCCCAATAGCAGGTGGTTCTGGAATAGTAAATACTGGGGCAATAAACTCTGGCTCAATAACGTCTGGCTTTGGCACAATAGATAATGGTTCATCTTCTATAACAACCACAGGAACACTAAGCTCAGGAGCTTTAACAGCTACCACAGGTAACTTCACAGGTGCGTTCACCTCACTAGGTATAGACGACAACGCCACTGCTGAAGTATTACAGTTAAGTGACACAGAAGTATTAGTCAGAAAACCATTAGAGCTTCTACAGGGTCAAGCCACTATTTTCACTAATGGTAGTATGGTAATTTCTGCCGATGATAATGGTGGTGCAGGGAATATGGCATTCAAAGTGAACGCACTTCCTTCCTTAACACTTAATAATAATAACTCAGCCACTTTCGCAGGGGATGTTACTATCTCAGGAGGTAATGTCGGTGTAGGTACTGCGGCATCAACAAGGGCTATTGATGTTCTTTCAGCAACCAATGATACTCTTGGTAGTGGTGTAAGGGCTAAGAACTCAAACAACGGCACTGCTGCGAGTGCCAACTTTACGGTAGTAAGTGCCTCCTCTAGTGGAGGATTGCTTGCATACCCATCCAATTCTACTGTATCAGATTATGCAGACAGGATAGTGCTGAAAACTAACTCCGATGCGGCAGGGCTTACACTATCGACAGGTGTGGCAGGAGGCGATATTGTCTTACGAACAGCTAGTGATACTACAGCCCTAACCCTAGACAGTTCACAAAACGCCACCTTCGCAGGGGATGTTACTCTTTCAAGTGCCAGTTCCCCTGAGTTTAGTGTTACTGATACAACAAATACTAGTACCTTTAAGATAGTTTCAGGAAACAATAGTTCAAGTATAGGTACTGTAACAACAGGGCATGATTTATATATTCAAACTGAAAGCGTAACAGCATTAACTATTGATGGTGAAACACAAGACGCCACCTTCGCAGGGGATATAATGACGGGTGTGACTTCATTACCGTCAGCAGGAGAAGCAGGGACATACTTAGCGGCCGCTGGTTATACCTA
>Ga0307489_10003671_pt1 | contig 10153 bp, 11 predicted proteins | sample SB12metaG_FD_202247 | JGI IMG/M metagenome (GOLD analysis project Ga0307489, IMG submission 202247) | Sea-ice brine microbial communities from Beaufort Sea near Barrow, Alaska, United States - SB 1.2 | ecosystem: Environmental > Aquatic > Marine > Coastal | place: USA: Alaska | collected...
TAAGTTGAATAAGATTGATAAATGACTTGGCGTTCAGCGTCGTCAGCCATGATTCGTCGTTACCGACTATCGAGTCCGCTACTTTTTGTTTATCCACTAACATTTGATCTATCTTCTCTTCTACCGTGCCTAACGTGATAAATTCATGAGCAAATACGGTTTTTTGTTGACCAATCCGATAAGCACGATCCGTGGCTTGGTTTTCTACCGCAGGGTTCCACCAGCGATCAAAATGTATAACATGGTTGGCCCTGGTCCGGGTTATGCCCACGCCGCCAGCTTTTAATGACAACACAAAAATACTGGCGGGCGAATTCCGCTCACACCAGAATCAAAAAGCGGATAGAAGCGATGAAGAGCCAACAGCATCAGCCCAAAAACCTCATGTCTTTTGTCGGCAACCCCAGACAAGATATGCCTAAGAGTCTCGCCTATCATCTTAAAGACTATTGTGAACTGGTCGATGTCACCGGTAGATGCAATCCCGAAGATAAAACAGGTTATATTGACAGCCGCCACAGTCCTATTCTGGAACGTTTGGGCTTAGCCGCAGCGCAATGGCTAATTAAGCACTGAATTCGAAGAGTAATTTTGTTATGCCGCTGGCGCAGAGCAAATGATGAAGGAATTCAAGCGGCATACCAAACATCAGCGACTGCGAAACATGGGCACGGGCACGGGCACGGGCACGGCAAGAGCCTTACTCAAGCGGGCTTAAGTTACTTAATCTACCCACGCTACACCCCAGTATCAGATGATACTTCTGCCCATTAAAAAATACCCGCCTCACCAAATTTAACTAAAACAAGCCGTTGGTAATAATAATTAGCCTGCTTAGCACTTGAAAAACCCAGTATTGAGCTTCTTAAAAAGAGCTCAATTTAATAAGCGTTTTATAACACGGCAAGAGCGTGAGTGTTTGTTTTGTGAACATTCAGATTAGACAGTGAACTGCAATATTTACGAGCGGATATAAACGACAGCTCCTTGTACAAGTTTGACTTGTTTAATAACCAGTTTCCGCTCAAAAAGTGTTCGTGATCTTGCCGTGCGTTTTATAATCGTTGTCTATTTAATTTTTAGTGTATTATAGTTTCCGTCTTTTTAGTTCTGCCCGCCTAAGGCATATGGGATTAATCTGATAAAAGTTAATACGAGCAGAAAAGCCAGTGTTAGACGCAAACAACGCATGGCTGCAATGGATACTGATTACCTTGAAGCTATATCTTTAGCGGAGTGTGAGTTAGTTGAGTGATAATTAGGCATTAACGCTCTTGCCGTGACCGCCCTAAAGTCTCAATTTAAACCCAATAGAACGACTTTGAAAAGTAATGAATGAGTATGCGCGAAATAATCGGTATTTTGCCGCCGCTAAAGATTTTAAGTAGCACATTAATAATTTTTTAATGTGCCCTGACCTAGTATCGACAATATGTCAAACAGTAAGCTCAATGATAATGTTCAAAACTTAATATTTTCATTTTGAAATAAGTTGAGCTTACTCGTACGATCACATTAAGATTAAATACGTAAGCATCTAGATGTTAATTAACATGGAAAATATAGTGCTAAATAAAAAGAATAAATTTGAATTTTTTTTCGTCTTGTCAGCATTTACTGGCGTTTTGGCGTATCTTATACACTTTCATTATCTACCCTTTCTAAGTGGTAACGAGTCTGTATATTTTGTAAAAGCAGCGATGTTAAACGACCCAGTTTTATTCAAAAACGATTGGACACTGACCAATAATTCATTTAGTTTCGGCTCAATTTTTGATTATTATTTACGGCCATTTTATTGGTTTTCTAATGACCCGATAACTATTGCTAAACACTCCAGACTGGTTCTTTGGTTGTTCGTTATTGCTTGTTTTACCTATCTAGGTAAAACCTTAAAGCTCAGTTTTTTATCTATATTTGTTGCACTAAATTTGTATTTGCTTCTCGGACAAGGCCAATTCGCGGGAGCATGGATATTCGGTGGCGCGGAGCAAAAAGTCATCGCTTATGGATTTTTGTTTTTATCGCTGGCGAGCTTAGTTCAAAAACGTTATGTCATCTGTGGACTATTGGCTGGTATCACCTTTTATGCCCATGTTATTATTGGTGGCTGGAATGCTATAGCTCTTTGTTTAGTTCTTTTGTTTCGATTTCGCTCAGCACCATATTCCTTACTTAAATTCTCTGCCCTTTCACTACCAGTTGCGATGCTTGTACTTGGGTTCCATTATTTTAGTGGGTTGGATTTACCACACAATGCAGGGCATACGGAAATAAATGTATATGAGCTTCTTGTCACTTTTCGTATCCCTCACCATATAGACCCAAATTCTTTCTTAAATATTAACAAATTAATGATTTTCCTGATGTTCTTTAGTCTAGGGATTTACTTTATTTTTAGGGGGGGTCTATCACGTGGTACCAAGGACGTCGCCGCTATTTTAACACTATTTGGATTATTCTTTATCATTGGGATAGTGGCAAGACAGTTAAACATGTACTTTTTTTTGAATCTTTATCCCTTTCGGCTTGCCGATGCTTTATACCCTTTATTTTTATGTCTTTTTGTTGTCGAAACATTATTTATTTATATTAAAGAACGACTCAAAAAATCCCCCAACTTCACTACACCTGCGTATATTTTTTTAGTTATTATATTGTCACTACCGTTCATAAAAATTATGCAAACCCCTAAAATTACTATATATCCATCTATGTCCCCTGATTTCATAAAAATGTCTAATTGGATTAAAGGCAATACGGAAAAAAATGCTGTATTTGCGGTAAATCCTTGTAATCCTTTCCTTTGGATGATGGCGGAGAGAGCGATGGTAGTTAATTTTAAATACGCGCCGGTGGGTTACAATTTCGCTGAATGGTATCAGCGCTTGGTTACTCTAAACGGCGGTAATAGTTTAGCAAAGCGAGGAGGGACGGCCTGTTTAGAATTTAAAAAAACCTTTAGTGATTTAAGTATTAACAAACTAGTTGAAATTAGAGAGGCATATGGCGCCAACTACTATTTAACTAATAAGAATCGTAGTGATTTATATAAAATTCTGATGATTCAGGTCGGAGACTCGTATCTCTATGATATTGGTAGAATGGAGCGAGTGGGTATTTTATGAAAGAAATTATTTTGGCGGGTCTTCGCGATATTCTGATCATCACTACGCCACAAGATAAAAGTCAGTTTGTTCAGTTGTTAGTACTCATTGATTAAGTTTTATAAGGGATTTACGTAATTGATTACTCATGTTGACATTACGCCACTGGTATTTGACAGTCATTTGTTTTCGTTGGATGTGAAGACGTTAGAAATACCAACAGATTTTCCGATTTCAGGGATAATTGATGCCATTCAAGAAACGGATTTTGATCTGCTTTATATTTTTTCTAAACGGCCGATTGAAACTGAATTGTTGCAATATGAACAGCTAATAAACCTGAGTTATAGCGACGAGAAAGTGGTGTTTTCGGGCTCTGTTGAAAATCTTATTAGTACGAATTCCACTATATCTGTTATCTCAAATATAGTGGAATCAGCAGATCTCTTAGTGTTGGAAAGTTTGGCACTTCAAAGTGGCGAATTTTCACGTTTTCATTTGGATCAAAAATTACCCAATAAGGCATTTAACACCTTATATTCAACCTGGTTAAGTAAATCACTGTCAAAAGAATATGCTGATGATTATTATATTGCGTATGATGGAAAAGCAGTTGGTTTGCTAACGTCTTCAATTAGGGCTGGTGACGCTCAAATTGGATTGCTTGCAGTTGACAAGCATAGTCGAGGCAAAGGCATTGGTCGGCACTTGTTATCGCGATTTGCTACAGAGATGGAAAATAGGGGCATAGAAAAGGTAATTATACCGACTCAACGGGCAAATATTAATGCCTGCGGTTTTTACCAATCCCTCGGCTTATCAGAGAGTGAACATAAATTCATCTATCACTGCTGGAAAAATAATGGATAAAATTGCTGTAGTTGTGCCTGTATATGGCTGTCCGGAGTCTCTGCAAGAACTTTGTAATAGACTTATCGTTAACTTAAAAAAAATAACTAGTTCATATGAAATACTGCTTGTTGAGGATCATTGCCCAAAAGGCTCATGGCAAATTATTGAAGGTATATGTGCTAACGAGCCATCAGTAAAAGGCATACGATTTTCAAAAAATTTCGGGCAACATTACGCAATTCTGGCGGGTATGAGGAATACTGATGCGGATTATGTTGTTATTATGGATTGTGATTTACAAGATCCGCCGGAAGAAATCCCCCGTTTATATGCTAAAGCTAAAGAAGGTTACGAAAAGGTTTTGGTCAAGCGTATTTCGCGAAAACACTCGATGTTGGAAAGAGTAACCTCTTTTTTATTCTACAAATTCTTAAGTTATATGACAGGTACTCAACAAGATTCAAGTGTCGGTAATTTTGGTATTTATAGTAAAAAAGTAGTGGCAGAAATGTCAGTCCTAACAGAGAGGTCAAGGCTTTTACCGGTGCATTCCCGATGGGTTGGGTTTAACAGCGCATACCTTGAGATTACCCATGACGATAGACATAGCGGTACTTCGTCCTATACCTTTGCAAAGCGAATGGCACTTGCTATAGATATCGTTTTATCATTTAGTGACAAGCCGTTATGGATGGTGATCAAAGCCGGCTTTACTATTTCTTTGATCTCATTTTTATACGCAATGTATGTTTTTTTCAATTGGGTCTTCGGTGAAATTAGGGTAGATGGTTGGACGAGTCTTATCATTTCAGTATGGTTGCTGGGCGGAATGATACTTGCCACCCTTGGTTTTGTCGGTGTATATGTGGCAAAAACATTCGATGAAACCAAGAATAGACCACTGTTTATTATTGATACAAAACTTAATTCAGAGAAGTAAATAATGGGTTTTCTATACATCCTTGGTTGTGTCCTTTTTACGGTTTATGGTCAACTGATTTTGAAGTGGCGAATGAATCAGCAGCAGCCCTTGCCTGATGGTTTGTTTGATAAGGTTTGTGAGTTAATTAAGTTGATTATATTTGACCCCTTTATTCTAAGTGGTTTTGTGTCGGCATTTTTTGCCTCTTTATTTTGGATGGTAGCGATGACAAAATTTTCTCTGAGTTTTGCCTATCCCTTTATGAGCTCCGCTTTTATTATAGTAATGTTTCTTTCTGTCTTCTTATTCGGTGAAACCCTGAACCTGTATAAAATTGCCGGTACCGGGCTTATAGTTGCGGGCATTGTAGTGTTAAGCCAGGGCTATACAGTTTAACTTAGTAGTAAAAGGATTTTTTTGAGCAAAAGATATTAGTCAATGGTGGTACCGGTTTTATTGGCTCGGCCTTAATCAGATATTTGATCAATGTAACCCCACACTCAATGGTAAATCTGGATAAATTAACCTACACGCTTAGGTGGTTATTTGTTGAATTTTCAAATGCGATACTTTGTGGCTAACAAACACTGCTATGGCGATGAATAGGTAAAATTAGTGACTTTAATTATTGTTGCAATTTTTCTTTTTGTTAAATTCAAATAATTCACTATTAAAGAAACCAGTTTCGGTTTAAGGAAAATAAAATGAAACGCTGCTTGTTCTGTAACGCATGCTACAACGCCGAGTCGACCGCTTGTTTATCATGTGGTGGCACTCCTAAGTTTGTAGATGGCTTTTGTGCTTATGCGCCTGAATTGGCGCAGGGTGGTGGCGGTTTTAAAGAAGAATTTTTTGCCGAACTTGCTAATTTTGAAGATAATAATTTTTGGTTTCGGTCCAGGAATCGGCTGATTACTTGGGCACTTGGAAAATATTGTCATAATTTTGATTCTTTTTTGGAGATTGGTTGTGGTACCGGCTATGTTTTATCTGGGGTGGCACAAGTCTTTCCGGATAAAAAAACAACCGGCAGCGAAATATTTGCTACGGGGCTCGGTTTTGCTGCTAAGCGACTGCCTGATACTAATCTTATACAGATGGACGCCAGAAATATCCCATTTTCTCAAGAGTTTGACGTGGTTGGTGCCTTTGATGTTTTAGAACATATTGAAGAAGATGAAAGGGTATTGGCACAAGTTTATAACACGTTAAAGCCCAATGGCTATGCAGTGCTAACGGTACCCCAGCACCCCTGGTTATGGAGCAAGGCCGATGTTCACGCTTGTCACGTGAGGCGTTACACTAAATCTGCACTGCATCGCAAATTTGAGGCTGCGGGATTCAAGATTATGCGTAGTTCGTCTTTTGTTTCTTTGCTCTTACCCTCCATGGCCATTTCGAGACTCCTTGTCAGAAATAAGAAGGCAGAAAATTTTAACCCTTTGGCAGAGTTTAAAATGGCGCCTTGGATGAACAAAACATTCTTTAATATATTGAGTATAGAATTGGCCGCTATTAAAGCTGGCATTAATTTTCCCGTTGGTGGTTCACGATTGATTGTTGCAAAAAAAATATAATGAATATTATTGTAACCGGTGGAGCCGGATTTATTGGCTCGGCCTTAATCAGATTTCTTATCAATGAAACCCCACACTCAGTGGTGAATCTGGATAAATTAACCTATGCAGGTAATTTGCAGTCTTTGGGTTCAATAGAGGCGTCTCAGCGCTATAGTTTTGTGCAATTGGATATTTGCGACCAGCAGGGTGTGACGAAGTTGTTTGCCAAAGAGCAACCAGATTTAATTATGCATCTGGCCGCGGAAAGCCATGTGGATCGCTCCATCGATGGCCCCGCTGAGTTTATTCAAACTAATATGGTTGGTACTTTTACCCTGCTCGAAGTGTCTCGAAGTTATTGGCAGTCTCTGGGCGAAGAAAAAAAAGCGGCCTTTCGTTTTCAACATATTTCAACCGATGAAGTATATGGGGATTTAGGCCCCGCAGACTTATTTACTGAGCAAAGCAGTTATCAGCCCAGCTCGCCCTATTCAGCCAGTAAAGCGGCTTCTGATCACTTAGTCAGAGCCTGGCATAGAACCTATGATTTACCGGTTATTATCACAAACTGCTCGAACAATTACGGGCCGTTTCATTTTCCTGAAAAGCTGATCCCGCTAGTAATATTAAATGCCCTTGAGGGCAGAGCCCTGCCTGTATACGGCGATGGACAACAGATACGCGATTGGTTGTATGTGGAAGATCATGCTCGGGCTCTGTATAAAGTTGCCACAGAAGGGGTAACAGGAGAAACCTATAACGTTGGTGGTTTTAATGAAAAAGCCAATATCGATGTGGTTTATGCCATTTGTGATTTGTTAGAAGCATTACAGCCTGTAAAACCTACCGGACTCAAGACTTACCGTGACCTAGTGCATTTTGTTAAAGACCGCCCAGGACATGATCTGCGTTATGCCATTGATGCCAGCAAAATTGAACGTGAGCTTGGCTGGCGGCCTGAGGAAACCTTTGAGTCGGGTATACGCAAAACAGTCTTGTGGTATTTGGATAATTTAGACTGGTGTAAAAGTGTCCAGGATGGCAGTTATCAAAGAGAAAGATTAGGAGACAGACAATGATCCCATTTAACCGCGCGCCTGTGGTTGGCAATGAACAGGGCTTTATACAACAAGCTATTGAGTCGCGAAAACTGTGTGGTGATGGGCCCTTTGCCAAAAAGGCCGAAGAACACATCAAACAGTTGACTGGCTGTCAAAAAGTATTACTGACACCCTCGTGTACAGCAGCACTGGAAATGGCGGCCCTGCTGCTTAACTTGCAAGCTGGTGATGAAGTGATCATGCCAAGCTATACTTTTGTCTCCACTGCCAATGCTTTTGCCTTGCGCGGGGCTAAAATAGTCTTTGTGGATGTGCAGGCCGATACCATGAATATCGACCCGCAGTGTATTGCAGCAGCTATTACGCCCCAAACAAAAGCCATAGTGCCAGTACATTATGCCGGCGTTGCCTGCGACATGAGCAAAATTATGGCCTTGGCCAAGCAGCACAACTTGTTTGTGCTTGAAGACGCCGCGCAGGCCATTGACAGCACGTATATGGGCAAGCCTTTGGGTACCATTGGACATTTGGGTACCTTTAGTTTTCATGAAACTAAAAACATTACCAGCGGGGGCGAAGGCGGAGCCTTACTCATCAATGATCTGTCAATGTTTGAACGGGCAGAAATCATCCGTGAAAAAGGCACCAACCGTAATCAGTTTTTTCGCGGCAGCGTAGATAAATATTCCTGGGTAGATATAGGCTCAAGCTATTTGCCCTCAGAAATACAAGCCGCCTACTTATATGGGCAACTGCTGGAATTAAATACAATCAACGATAACCGTCGTGCCAGTTGTGAATTATATAGACGTGAACTTAACCAGTTGGCCGCAGATGGATTGATAGAATTGCCACACATCCCGGATTTCGCCACCAACAATGGCCATATGTTTTATCTAAAATGTAAAAACCTTAAAGAACGTACGGCCTTGCTTGCATTCCTCAAAGAAGCTGAAATTGGTGCAGTATTCCATTATGTACCCTTACATAGCGCAAAGGCAGGCTTGCAGTTTGGCCGCTTTGATGGGGACGACAACATCACCACCGCACACAGCGAACGATTGCTCAGATTGCCACTTTTTTATGGTATTGAAGAATGGGAGGTGCTGTACATTGTTGAGGCAATAAAAAGCTTTTACGCATGATTAAATCTGAATGTTGGAGCTGTTGCGCTAAAATTTTTATCTCTCCAGTTTCTAATAGCCATTGCTGCCTAGATGGTGGTATTTCATCATTATAATCAGGTTATTTTTGACTGAAATAGGGAGTATCGTATATTAGACGCTCAATTTGGCGATTTTTTGGATCTATGGCAAGCTGGGCGTTGATATATTTTTTGTTATTAGTGACTTCATTATGTTTTATTCTTTGCATAAGTCAGCTGCAGCTGCTTGGGGGTTATGCACTTAAGAGTTGAATCTGCCGCTGACTTTTCTGGCCTCGTAAAACGTAAACTTTAGGATCACCGATGACGAACAACAATCGTGTATGAAAATACCAAAGCCGTAACCTTGGATAAACATACCCTGCCAGGGGATGTCACTGGGCAGACTTCAACACACTTTTAGGTATTTATCTGCAATGATTGTCAGCTTATGCCAGAGTAGCTCACCGTCGGCTGAATTAATGCTTATGGCATTTTGCATAAAGAAGGACTACCTTCTACTGTTCACACTAATTGCGCTGAGGCTATAGCAAAAATTTACAGAGGCAAAAAACTTGAATATCGAGCTAGGACGAGTCAACAATTCCCCAACATTGACGACTTCGTAAAAGAATGTAAGAAACTACAATCTGTAGTATTTGATAATCTTTATGAAATTAAAATATAATAAATAAGGATAGGTTGCGAGATTTTTCCGCGACTTAATCCGATTGTTGGACAAGCCCAAAAATTATTTAGTTGACAAATTATAAAGCTGTGCAGTCAAATAGATATATAGGGTGGAGTGAAAAATCAATAAAAACAATTGGATATATTTTCACACTATAAACTAAAGACTAAAGATTGATGATAGCCAGTTCAGACATCAAGAATTTTTTTGGGGCTGGTAATTTTATGTTCATGTCGGCAATAAAGTATTGTCCTTTTTCTGCCACATAGCGTCTTCGTTCAGCAAGGCGTTAACGACCGTCCGCTTTTGAACAACACCATAGATTAAAACGAAAATCCGGCTATGGTGGCGAAGCAGACATTCAACTAAAGTTATTTCACCTGAAAAATTGAGCTGGTAGGATTAAAATATTAATCCATCTAATGGCATTGCCGGACGTGTGCCTTTTACCCAAAAAAACCAACAAGGTTAAATCACACACACAACATATAGTGGTCGGTGGAGCTAAGTGGATAGCCCTTATGGCAAGTCATAGCACAATAGGCTATCGGGACAAGCAAAAACTGTTTGGCTCAACCCTAATCGGTCACTTAGATGGGGGTGAGCGGCCTGATATTACCCTATACAGAACACGCTCCCATAAGCAACGTAGGGAAACGCTACAGCAAATCCTTGTTATTTTTCTTGCGAGTATGAGAATAAAACAACTCCATCGCACCGATAAATGAATGGCTATTAGTCCAAAATTCGGGATAGTCACCCTGCTTTTTTATCAGCGCCGCTGAAATTTCAATCATACTATCGTTACTTGGATGCT
>Ga0307489_10003672_pt1 | contig 10150 bp, 15 predicted proteins | sample SB12metaG_FD_202247 | JGI IMG/M metagenome (GOLD analysis project Ga0307489, IMG submission 202247) | Sea-ice brine microbial communities from Beaufort Sea near Barrow, Alaska, United States - SB 1.2 | ecosystem: Environmental > Aquatic > Marine > Coastal | place: USA: Alaska | collected...
CCGCAGATTCAAGTGGACAGACCCCAGTATGTCAACGTTCATGGCGTTATCGAGGGGCATGGTGTTCTGACTGTTTTCTCATCACGCACCCGGACACACTTGCCGCCGTCTACTTCTCCCTTGGTGTGACACGGCGTGCGGACTGTTTGCTCCTAGTGTACCAGTGTACCAATACACTCTCTCCGCACCATCCGCACCATCCTCCCTGGCGTCAGCGACGACCCGGCACCACTGAATCCACCATCCCACCTCCCACGTCATCACTCGAACAGGTGAAATGGTCATACAGTACTTGTACTCGTATGGGCATAAATGTAATACACAGACACCGAGCCCTGCCTTGTGCGCGTCGTGGGCGGTGGTGGTGTCGTTCCGGTCAATGCGGGGGGCCGCCGCGCCGCACCGTGACGCGCGCGACGCCGCCGTGGGCTTGGCGTACGTCTCCTCCGGGCTCGGCTTGCGCGGGGGGGGCGTGTTCCGCCCCACCGCCAGCATGTCCAGCGAGGGCAGCAGCGCCAGCCGTGAGGCAGGGGCTTTATACACTCGCTCACTTCAGAGCTCAACTTGAGGACCTTCGGGAACACATCGCTCACGTTAGAGCTCAACTTGAGCACCTCCGGGACAGATCCACGGTTTACTTTGGGTTACATGGGGGAGAAGGTAAGCTCAAGTTGAGCTGAAATGGGAACGAGTGTAAGCCCCTGCCGTGAGGACTCGGGCCGCACGAGGAATCCGCCATAAGCGGTGCTGCTGCTGCTGCAGTCGCTGTCATCCGTCAACGGGGGGCTGTGCCGATGCCGCTGCACGCACGCGCCGCCCCCCGCCGCCGGCGTGGCCAGCACGGGAGAGGACGTCACGTTAGCGTCAACATTCACTAACCGCAAATACTGCATCAGGGCGGGTGACTCGGCTCGGCTCGGTATGCGTGTGTGGCACTGTCTGACTGTGGCACCGCATCCGCGCAGTTCCGTCACGAGAACACCTCCACACCATCACTCGGCACCCAGATCGCAGGTGCCCAAAAAGTTGAGAATGCGAACAGAGCGGCCGAATGAGTTGGATAAGGAACAGAGCTCGCACGGCTTGCGGCAGGCACGGCCATACGGCGCGGCGCCGCCCTCCCTGACATGATGTCCGCCGCCACCACGATCCGGATCACTCCGGTTGCGGCCCGCTCCCGGGGAGACCGCGGCGGCGCCGTGAACACGGGTGCGGCGACCCGCAACCATAAACCGGGACGGGCTGCCGCCTCATCTTCGTCGTCCACACGACAGCGACAGGGACAGTTCTTCGCGCGTCGCCCTGCCTCGCCGCCTGCCGCCTCCGCGTCCGCGTCTGAGGATGTCGGTGAGCCGCTTCTGCTGTGGGACAAGGCCGCGCGCAAGTTCGTCAACCCGGGCGCGGCAGCAACAACCCCTGACGATCCAATCCTACAAGGCCTGACGATTTCTCCGAGCGAGGTGATACTGCGCATCAACAAGGCGCGCGGGCGCGGCGGCCGCCTCGACCTCGCGGGCATCGGACTCACCGCGGTGCCCCCCGAGGTAGGGCTTGGACAACGTTACTGGCCACGTCATAGCATTCCATGTAACTCAAACAAACGAGGGTTCTGAATACGTCGTTGGATTTAGTGGCGAGCAATGTTTGCCACGCCCTACCCCGAGGTGTGGTCGCTGACGGACCTGGTGGACCTGCAGCTGAGCAACAACCGCATCACCGCCCTCCCCGACGCCATCGGGCACCTCGTGGAGCTCGAGCGCCTGGGGCTCGCCGGCAACCGCCTGCGTTCGCTACCCGAGGTATGGCCTGGCAGATATTGCTATTGCTTGCCATGTCATAGGATGCCATTCAACTCAAGAAACGACGGTTCAACATGCGCCAGGCGTTGGATGACGTGACGTGGCAGTCAATATGCGCCAGGCCCTGCGCCGAGGGTATCGCGGGGTGCGGGTGCTTGGAAGGGTTGTGGGTCCATGGCAGGGACTTACACTCGTTCCCATTTCTGCTCAACTTGAGCTTGATTTGCCCCTTTCCGCTCAACTTAAGCTGACTTTGTCCCCCATGAAACCCAAATCAACCCGCGGATGTGTCCCGAAGGTGCTCAACTTGAGCTCTTATGTGAGCGATGTGTCCCGAAGGTCCTCAAGTTGAGCTGTGAAGTGAGCGAGTGCAAGCCCCTGGTCCACGGCAACCTGCTGGGGTCGTTGCCGGACGGCATCGGCGAGTGCGGGCGGCTGCGCAACCTGATGCTAGCGGGCAACCGCCTGCGGCAGGGCCGGCCAGATATTGCTTGCCACGTTCACATTATGCCATAAAGGTCAAGAAACGAGGGTTCAAAATGTGTTGGACGACGTGACGAGCAACATCTGCCCCACGTTCGCAGTATGCCATAACAGTCAAGAAACGAGGGTACAAACTGCGTCGGACGACCTGACGAGCACCATCTGCCAGGCCCTCGGCGGCGGTCGCTCCCCGACGCCATCTCGGGGCTGGGGTATCTTGAGGAGCTCTCGGTAGGGTTAAGGGTTTCAGGGTTTATCCCAAGCCCTAAACCCTCAACCCTCAACCCTCAACCCTAAACCCTAAACCCACACCCTAAACACTAGACCTGGCAGATACTGCCCGCCACGTCATCGACACGTATGTCGAACCCTCGTCTCTTGAGTCAGGTGGCATCCTATGACGTGGCGATGAACATCTGGCAGGCCTACTGCCCGCCACGTCATCGACCCCCGACACGCATTTTGAACTCTTGTTTCGTGAGTCAAAAGGCAACCTATGATTCAGCGAGCAATATCAGTCATGTCAGGCCCTCGCTGTCGGTGGCCGGGAACGAGCTCACGGCTTTGCCTGAAAACATCGGAAAAGCTGCTATGCTCCGAGTGATTGACATCCACGGCAATATATTGCAGGCCATCCCGGCGAGCATCGCAAAGCTGCGAACTCTCGAGGCAGAGGCTTACACTCGTTCCCATTTCCGCTGAACTTGAGCTCACTTTGCCCCTTTCCGCTCAACTTGTGCTTACTTTGTCCCCCATATGACCCAAATTAACCCGTGGATGTGTCCCGAAGGTGCTCGAGTTGAGCTCCAACGTGAGCGATGTGTCCCGAAGGTCCTCGAGTTGAGCTCTGAAGTGAGCGAGTGTAAGCCCCTGCCTCGAGGAGCTCAGCGCGCAGGGGAACCAACTTACCGAACTACCCAAGGAGATGTGCGACATGCGACGGTTACGGCGCCTCAACGTGGCGGAGAACAAACTCACGGTGGGACGAAAGTGACGATTTGCAGTTTTCCAGGGTACCTGATTTGGCGGTCGCCAATTCTTGAGAAACAGACGGTCGAAACGCCATAATGTACCATTGTATGGCAAATCTGACCTTCTATTTACTCAAGGTCGCAAATTTGCGCACCGTTGACCGCCATTTGAGGTACCCGGGAAAGCTGCAAAGATTCTCCCCACATGATTTATCAATTCTAGACCCTCGTTTACGAGTAGTGAGGTGAATGACGTCGTATGAGGTTTCGAGCGTCATCGTTGTGTACGTGGTCCCTACCGCTCGGCGCTTCCCGAGAAACTGGGCGACGCCACCATGGTAGGGCGGTGCAGGTTGACCCTATGAAACCCACGTTGAAAGCGCCTGGAACTAAGCGCTTGAAACTAAAATGTGATGAGCCGCTTTCAAACTTTGCTTTCAATTTCAACTTGCGCCGCTACACCATGCTGACCTCGCTGTGGTGCTACGGCAACCCGGGGCTGATGAAGCTCCCGGAGTCGCTGGCGAAGGCGCCGAGTCTGAAGCACATCTGGGCGGAGGGCTGCGGGCTGCACCTGGAGGCAGGGGCTTACACTCGTTCACGTTAGAGCTCAATTTGAGCAACTCCAGGACACATTCATGAGTGAAGTTGTGTTACACGGTGGACGGAAGAGCTCGAGTTGAGCTGAAATGTGAACAAGTGTGCGCCCCTGGCTGGAGGGCTCGGCGGTGGCGGCGCTGGTGCGGTCGATGGCGGAGCGGGCGGCGGGCGGGCGGGCGGAGCGGGCGGCGGGCGGGGCGCGCAAGGCAGGGCCGGCCTGAGCAGATTTCCAAAGGTACCTCAAATAGCGACTGCCATTTGTTGAGAATAGACGGTCGAATCGCCATATTTTACCATTTTATGGCAAATCTGACCGTCTGTCGAGTCTTTCGATTCGAAGAGCGTTGACCGCCATTTGAGGTACCCTGGACAGTGCGAAGGGCGGATGTTGGCAGGAACACGTCGCAGGATGACATTTGATTTAGAGAAGCGGGGTTGACATGCGTTGGATTACGTGGCGGGCGATATCTGGCAGGCCCTAGCGCGGGGGGGTGCCGGCGACGTTGGGGCTCGACGCCCGGCAGGCAGGGGCTTACACTCGTCCACGTTTCAGCTCAACTTGAGCGCTTTGTATGGGATAGGGGGTGCGGGTAGGAGGTTGTGTAGCCCGTGTCAAGGGGGTGTTAGGCGGTGTCTAGGGTGTGTAGGGTGTTTTCTTGTGACAGACACGGCTCAAGTTGAGCTGAGAAGTAGACGAGTGTAAGCCCCTGCCGGCAGGCCGCCGCCGCCAGCCTGCTTGTGCCGTCCAAAAAACACGATAATGTACTCGTGTGCCAGTGCGGGTTCGTGTCGGTGTCGGAGATTGCTGGGGCGGGGGCGGGGGCGGGAGCAGGGGCGGGGGCGGGGGCGGGAGCAGGGGCGGGGGCTGGGATGGAGGCGGGGGCGGGGGCTGGGATGGGCACGGGGGCGGGGGCGGGGGCTGGGGCGGGGGCGGGCGCGGGGGTGGGCGCGGCAGGCGGGCGGGGTGGGGCCTGAGCAAATAATGCCCGCCACGTCGTCCAATAGGCCGATTTCGGTATGTCGCTTCCCGCGCCGAGCGCTGACGCTTTGCCCGCAACTCTGTATGGGCATTCAACCTGGCGCTCGCTTTGCCGCGCGGAGCGCTGACGCTTTGCCCGTAACTCTGTGTGGGCATTTCACCCAGTCGATGTACCGAAATCGGCCTATCCATTTCGAGCCCTCGTTCCTTGAATCGAACGGACGAGCGACATCTGCCAGGCCCTAAGGCGGGGGTACTTCAAGCACATGCTGTGGCATAATGGAGTGGCGGCGGATGACGGCGGCGCCGCCGCCACCACCCGGGCGCCCGTGCTCATCGTCGCGTTCGGCAGCGCGCCCGGCGTCCCCAACTGGGTGGGGCCGAACTTCACAGTTTTCCAGGGTACCTCACACGGCGGTCAACGCTCTCCGAATCGGAAGCCTCGAGTAAACAGACGGTCAGATTCGCCATACAATGGTAAAATATGGCGATTCGACCGTCTATTACTCAAGAATCGGCGACTGCCATTTGAGGTACCCTGGAAAACTGCGAAGAGCAGATGTTGCCCGCTCCGTCATCCAACTTGTCTCAAACCCTCGTCTCTTCAGTCGAATTGCATCCCATGACGTGGCGAGCAACATCGTCTGGCACTACAACTTGGGGGGTCTGCTGAAAAAACTCAAGAGTGACGTGCTGGCCCGGGGGAAGAATAACGCGGGCAGGGACTCACACTCGTTCACGTTAGAGCTCAACTTGAGCAACTCCAGCACACATTCGTGAGACAAGTTGGGTTACACGGTGGACAGAAAAGCTCAAGTTGAGCTGAAATCGGAACGAGTGGAAGCCCCTGAACGCGGGCGGGGCGGGCGTTGAAGGCGCGGCGGCGGTGGCGGCGGCAGAATCTGGTTTCGACGTTCTGTATGTTTCAGACACCACCCGGTCCTGGTACGTGCATCCACGTGAACATGCCATCCTATTACAAAGTGCGTCAAAGTGTTACGAGCAAAGCAAAGCAAAGCAAAGCGTGGACCAATCACAGGCTCGGATGGATTTTTCATCCGAGCCTGTGATTGGTCCTTGCTTTGCTTTGATTTGCTTTCCTTTCCTTTGCTCGTAATACTTTGACGCACTTTCTCTTATCAAATAGAAGCTTACATGCTATCGGTGTCGAGCTGTCGAGCTAACATTCTATCAACGTGAACCTCACATCCTGAACCTAACGTCCTATCGACTTGCACAGGTACCACGGGGGTGCGGATCTGACGGGCGGCGAGGCGGCGGAGTCGGAGTGGCGCGACGCCATCGGAGCGGTGTCTTCCAAATACCGCCGAGTGCTTCACCTCGGCAGGGCCTGCCAGATATTGCACGCCACGTCATCGTCATCGACACGCATTTTGTCCCCTTGTCTCTTGAGTCAAACGGCGTCCTGTGACGTGGCGAGCATATTGCCCGCCACGTTATCGACACGCATTTTGTTCCCTTGTCACTTTAGTCAGATGGCGGCCTATGACGTGGCGAGCAATATCTGCCAGGCCCTCAACCCTAAACCCTAAGCCCCTAAACCCTAAACCTGCCAGGCTCTACACCTCGGGGACTCCATGGGAGCCAGCGCGGCGCTGCTGTTCGCGGACTTGTCGAACGCCTCCATTGCGTTTTGTCCGCAGGTTGATCTGGTGTCGGCTTCGATCCGGCCGGGGAGGAGCGCCGGGTGGATGCGGAGGTACCGGGCGCGGCTCACGGCGGGCGTCGGGGCGGCGGTGGCGGCAGGGCCTGCCAGATGTTACCCTAAACCCTAAACCCTAAATTCTCAAACCCTAGCCCGCCTTGCCATTCTTCACATATTAGACCCTCGTTGCCGTTAGTTAATTGGCGTCACATGACGTGGCTAGCACGTCTGCCAGGCCCTAGGTGGCGACTGGAGCCCAGGTGGAAATACACACCGGCTCCTGGGAGCACGACTTAGCGCAGGCCGAGCTAGTCCCAGCCGCCTTGAGCAAATGCAACGGCAGCGGGGGCGGCAGCGGCGGCAGCGGGGGCGGGGTGCGGGCAGGGGCTTACACTCGTCCACCTCTCAGCTCAACCTGAGCCATTTCTGACGAATAATAAACCCCAAACACCTTCTGATACCCCCTAATACCCTCAAACTCCCCCTAAACAACCCCTACATTCACCCCCTGTCCCACAGAAAGCGCTTAAGTTGAGCCAAAAAGTGGACGAGTGTAAGCCTCTGGGTGCGGGTGGTGAGGCACGCGGTGGACAGCCACCGGGTGGCGCTGGCGCTGGAGGAGGACGGCGCGCTGCTGCCGCTGGTGCTCGCGGCGCTGGATGTCCAGCTCGCTGCAGCCGCGGGTGTGGGGGTGGGGGTGGGGGTGGGCGTTGGGGGTGCAGCGGCAGCGGGGCTGGGGGTTTCAGGGGGGGCTGAGGCTGAGGCAGGTGATCCTCAGGGGGCTGAGGCTGAGGCGGGGGGTCTGCAGGGAGGTAAGGGGGGGGCAGGGGGTCTGCAGGGGGGTGAGGTGGGGCCAGGGGGTGGGAGCGAGGTGGTAGCTGTAGACCGCCTCGGCTTGAAGGCGTTTGTCCCCGCGAGATTCAGGGCAAATCCCGAGGAGTTTTTTCGCTCTCTCAAGTAGAGGACGGTACTTATCTCCGTGCTATATAGGCACATAGACCTAGTCATCTAGATTTGCCATTCCGATGGGGGAGCTTTCTACGTCTACATTCTGATAGTGGCTACTAACACGGTTCTATAGATCTAAACTTAGTGGTCGATTCGCCAGCACCACCTGCGCCGCCGTTGCCAACTGCAGAGGAGAAAGAGACGCGTGTGCGTGGCGCGTGATGAGGAGGCACCAGGGTTGCGCCCGCCCCCGGTGTCTGTTGCTAGCTCGCTACGCACCACCGTTGTCGGCGAGGGCGCCCACCCCCGTGTCCGTTGCTAGTTCGCTACGCACCACAGTTGTCGGCGTTGAGGGTTTAGGGTTTAGGGTTTTTAGGGTTTAAGGTTTAGGGTTTAGTCGGCGAGGGTAGAGGAGAGCGCGAGGAGCTCGTTGGTGACCAGCGCCTTGCTGTAGCGGCGCAAGTTGAATTTGAAAGCAAGGCTTGAAAGCGGTTCATCACACTTTGGTTTCAAGCGCTGCAAGTAGGTGCGCTTTCAACTCGTGTTTTTGATACTTTCAACCTGCACTGACCTACCTTGCGCAGCTCGAGCGCCGCCATTGCCTCCTTGTACGCCGGCGGGTCCGCCGCCGCGCAGGGGCTTACACTCGTTCACTTTTCAGCTCACCGTGAGCGCTTTTCATGGTTTAAGGGGTGCGTTCAGGGGGTGTTTGAGAGGTGTTTACGAGGTGTTCGGGTGTGTTAGAGGTGTGTTATTGTGTCAGAAACGGCTCAGGTTGAGCTGAGGAGTGGAAGCGTGTAGACCCCTGCCGCCGCGGCCAGCACCGACCTCGCCAGCGCGCGCCCGCACCCGTCGTACACGGAGGGCGCCGCGCCCGCGTCCGCGCCCGTGGGGTAGTGCCCGCCAAAAATTGATAACATCCTTATACGCATTCGCTAACCCTCGTTCTGTTGAGATCAACGCCGCCCGCCTCATGTTTTGAGCATCATCTGCCGGACCCTAGACTGCACCACGGTAGGCACTGGCAGGAATTGCTCAAGATGTCCTTCAACACGTTTTACAGATAGTTTCTAGTGCCTAGTCTGTGGGCTAGTAACTTCTAGTAAGCTGGAGATTGGTGATTGGGCCAGAAGTCAAATGACTTTTGGTGACAATCACCAAACGCCTACTTACTACAGGTAGTCCGAGATACTACAGGTAGTACGCTTTACAGACTAGGCACTAGAGTCAAAAGCCATCTTGTGATGTCTGTGAGCATTCTCCGGCGGCCTCACCATGGGCAGCTGCGCGAGGGCGCTGCCGCCGTGCTTGGCGCGGTGCAGCCGCCGGGGGGCAAGGCCTGGCCACTCGTGTTCTGAGTGTTTGCTCATAGTGTACCGGTGAACCCGTGCACACTCTCCGCATCCTCCTCCCTGGCCTGGCCATTGGTTCCCTTTCCAGCGTAGTTTCAAGCAATTTAGCAGGTGTGGCTCGACGGGTCGAGGTGTGGGTCTACTTATAGATTGGGATATCTACCAGTGATGTCTTCCCTTAGTCCCGGGCTCCACACTCGTCGCGTTTCCAGCTCAACTTCAGCAGGATCGGTGAAGTGTTAAGCAGGGTAACCGCCTGCGGCTTCGGAGACAACACGGCTCAAGTTGAGCTGCACTGTGTACTCGTAAAGAAAATCCTTGTGAACGAGAGTCCCTGCCGCTTGGCCAAGGCTAGATCTTCCCTGGAGCGCGAAACCTCGCGCGCTTGCGCGTCGAGTTGTTGCCGCAGGTCCGCGGTCTTCTCCCGTACGCCGGCGGCCGCGATGCGCGCGAGCTCGAGCCGATGGCCGAGGTGCCGCGCCATCTGGACTTGCTCGGGGCTGGGCGTGAAGTCGGCGCCGCTCTGTGCAGATTCCCCCTCCTCCTCCTTCTCCGTTTTTTTCGCAGCCCCGTCATCTCCGTCGCCACCACCCTCCCCGCCCCCACTATCGCCGGTCCCGCTCCCGGACGCCGCCTCTCCGCCGCCTCCGAATGAGCACCCCGCATCGTGCGCATCCTTCCAGGACCTGCGGTAGACGGGAGCGGTTGAGTGCAGGAGATAAGTCATGTGTTGCGAAGTGACCGGCGCGTGAGAGCACTAGTAGGCACTCTGGCGTGCACCGCAGCCTCGGCTGATGGGTTTGTGTCAGGGGCTTACACTCGTTCACTTTTCAGCTCAACTTGAGCCGTGTCTAACACACACAAAACACCCTATACACCCTACAAACCCCTTCATACCCCCTTAACACGGGCTACACAACCCCTACGCGCACCCGCTATCCCATACAAAGCGCTCAAGTTGAGCTGAAAAGAGGACGAGTGTAAGCCCATGGTTCGTGTACGCTCACCTCAGGGTGGCCTCCACGAACCTGACGTCCGCCGACGCCATCGCTGCCGCCCAACCCGCTTTGCCCCCAACCTCGTGCCCTCCAGGAGCTCCAAGGGTCTCACGTGTGGGCCGAGGCTCGGCGGCGTCGGCGACTCTTCAAAGGTGAGCGCATCGCGACTTCCGCCTCCCAGGGTTTTATTAGGGTTTAGGGTTTAGGGCTTAGGTGTTTTAGGGTTTGCTGTGTGTCGCTCTCCCGCGCTTCGCGCCATCCCGACGTGGACCAATCAGAAACCAGAGACAGAATCTGTGTTATTGACACGTGTCAAGAAAGTTCGTTCGTCTTGCGTGTCATTTCCTCGTCCTC
>Ga0307489_10003673_pt1 | contig 10150 bp, 19 predicted proteins | sample SB12metaG_FD_202247 | JGI IMG/M metagenome (GOLD analysis project Ga0307489, IMG submission 202247) | Sea-ice brine microbial communities from Beaufort Sea near Barrow, Alaska, United States - SB 1.2 | ecosystem: Environmental > Aquatic > Marine > Coastal | place: USA: Alaska | collected...
CGTGGCTATGTTCTTAGAATGTCTGTCCCCGTCGCCCCGAACACTGCGCGGCTGCCGGCGTGGCTGCAGAAAGAAGAAAAAAACGCGTTTGCCTAAAACCTCCAATAATTAGGGCAACACCCCATACGTTTCAACTGTGCCCGAACAGCCCTGCTCAAATTTGAGTTGCGTTGACCGCCATTTGGGGTACTACATAAAAAAACTCCGTAGAGCATCTCGACTGAGCCGGCACAAGCAGGTGCGCGCGAGCGTCTCGCCTCGGGTGTACGCATGTCGTTGCGAAGTGTATTGCGGCGAGGCGTCCACCCGCCCCCTACGGCGGCCTCCCCGTGCGGCACCGGGTCGCGGCGCGGCGTCAGCGGCACCCCAAGGGCGGGGGATAAGGCCGGGGGTGGGGGGGTGGGGGTAAGGCCGCATTGCACACACATCCCTTCCCCTTCAGTCTTCAGCTCAAGTCGAGTGTCGAGCGTGTTCGAGGTGTTGTAATGCTCTTACGTCGTCATACCTTGAGTGGGTCAAAGGACATAAGGACGTCGACATCACAGCTGTGAGGGCTTGAGGTCAGCTGACCCGGGAACTAGCGCTAGCGTGAGGCCCTGAGCCGAGGCCGGGGGCAATGGGGGCGCAGCTGACGGTGGGCTGAAACACGGGAGTACACCGTTACACGCCGAGCAACCGCCGAGCAGAGCGAGGCAAGCGCACGAGATGACGGAGGCGGAGCTGGCGAGTACGGAGCTGTCGGTATTCGGCGCGGTTGGGGGGCTCACCGCCGCCGCCGCGGTTGGGCCAGTCAGAAACTGTTCGGTACGTCACAGGAGCGGGAGTCAGGAGTCAATTTGTCTTTGAAGAAATCAGGATTACAAATGCGTTGGATGACGTGACTGGCGAAATCTGTCTGTCCTTACGCCGTGGGAGGCTTGGGGGTGTTCGTGATCGGCGCGTTCGCCGTCCTGGGGGTGGCATCCGGCATTGGCTACCTGTCAGGTGCGAGCCGCTCACACCCCACAAAACATACATTATTTCTTCACCGCGGCTGCTGGACAAAAGTTCAGCTCGCATCCAATTTACTAATCCACCGACCCGCCCCCGCCCCCACGCGCCCACCCGCCCCCACTATGTACCGATACACTGTGCTCAGGAGTCACCCGTGCGTGTCCTAATGAGTATGTACCGGTACACTATGCTCACCAGTCTCCACTCCAGCCCAGCCCCTGACACCAGACAACACCTTCACCAAGAGCGTCCCGGCGGAGAGGGCGGCGCAGCGGCTGGCGGCGGCGCCGCGGCCGGCGGCGGCGTTCACACGCGAGGAGCTGCTGGCGGAGCTCGGCAGACTTGAACAAAACGGGGCGGATGGGGACGCGGCCACGGCAGACTTGAAGAAAGCGACCAAGTAGCGCTCGATTATAGAAAAAATGTATTGCGGCGGAATCATTAGGCCTTAGCGATGACTCAGTGAGGGGAGGGACTGCACTTGTCCCGAGTCTACAGACATTGTATTTCGGTGGAATCATTAGGCATTAGCTCTAGGGGACTTCGGAAGGGACTGCACGTCACGTCGTTCGTCGGGGATAGCTCGGGGGGGGGGCGCGAGATGTGGTGTCCTTGCCCGTGCAAGAATAAAATTAGCTTGAGAAACCATCAAGCGTCGCTGCTACAAGGTGCTGCTAAGGTAGCGTCAGCTGTTCCGTCGGCGGCGTCGGTTGGCTCCGGAGGGGGAGCGGCGGCGGCGGCGCCCACCCGCGCGAGGTAATGAGCCAGCAGTGGCGCCACGCCCACCCCCTCGCCGCCCTCACTATAGCGACGCGCAAGTTGACGTTGAAACCAACGTTTGAAAGCGGTTCATCATAATTCAGCTTCAAGCGCTGAAACCGTAGGCGCTTTCAACTCAGGTTTTGATACTGTCAACCTGCACGACCCTACCTCACCGCCGTCCGCCAGGCTCCCCAGCGTCTCCATTAGCAGCGCGCCGTCCGACCGGATGTGCGCCGCCGTCCCCGCCGCCGCCGCGCCCCAGTCCGCCGCCTCACTGGTCTTCTCCACCTTGGCGAAGGAGTCCGCCAGCTGTGCGTCGAAGAGGTCGAGCACTTTACCGAAGATGTCGCGGCAGTCGGCCGGCGACAGCAGGTTGAAGATGACGCGGCGCAGCGTGCCCACCTCCTTGGTGTAGCGCCGCAACTTGAACTCGAAAGCAACCGCTGAAAGCTGTTCATGAGATTATAGTTTCGCGCGCTGAACCCACTGGCGCTTTCAACACGGGTTTTGAAACTGTCAGCCTGCACCGCCCTACCTTGGCCAGCGACCGCGCAAAGTCGCTGGGCTCCACCGCCCCGCCCCCGCCCTCGCCGCCGCCGTCACCGCCACCGCCGTCACCCCCGCCCCCACTGCCGCCGCCGCCATCGCCGTCACCCCCGCCCCCACCTCCCCCGCCGTTGTCTCCACCGCCACCACCGCCGTCACCCCCAACCCCCCCGTCACCGGCACCACCCCCCCACGGCGCCGCCACCGCGGGCAGCCGCTTGCAGTGCACCTGCAGCCGGTCCCGCATGATAGGGCCAGGCGGAATATGCCAGCATGACTTTCGGCATAATAGGCAAGTCGATAATTCCGGCATAACGCCAGGAGTTTTAAGCATAATTGGGCATAATGGGGCACAATTCGAGCACAATCGGCTGAATTTGAAGAATCAAGCATAGGGTGTTTGGGCGAAAGAAATAGCATATTGCGCCTGGGCCTACCGCATGATGGACACCAGCTTGGCGTGGATCTCACCCTTATGCAGCGCGAAGTCCTGCGTAACCCGCTCCCAGGGTCGCCCATATGGTGCTCGCCACGTCACCCACTACACGGCCGACCCTCTCTACCATAAGAAATCTTGGGTTTGAGTGGCGAGACCCTGATTCTGGGTTTCGGTCGACAGAGCTGACCGTCCGATTCTTCGACCTGCTTGAGTTAATAACCCCTCAAATCGACCTCTATGAGGGTGTGGAGATTTAACCCCTCAGTTTATTATGGTAGAGGGGGTCGGACCGCGTAGACTCTATACCCTCGTTTCTTCAAGTGAATGGCGTGCTATGAGGTGTTCCTCCCAATATGTGACGGACCCTGCCCGGTCCAACTCGTGCAGCAGCAGCGCGTGGCGCGGGGCGGGCAGCAGCGGGGTCAGCGCGGAGCGCAGCGCGGGTATCACGGCCAGGAACAGGGACAGCGACTGCTGCGCCAGGGTGTAGCGGCGCAAGTTGAATTTGAAAGCAAATGTTGAGGGCGGTTCCTCATGTTATAGTGTCAAGCGTGTAGTTTCAGGCGCTTTCAACATGGGTTTGATAGGGTCAACCTGCACCTCCCTACCAGGGCCAGGTGCTTGGCGGTGATGGAGCGCAGGCCGCTCACCAGGGGCTTACACTCGTCCACTTCTCAGCTCAACGTAACTGCTTTCTGTAGGATAGGGGGTGCATTTACGGTGGGTTGTGTAGGGGGTGCTTAGAGGGGCTTCGGGGCTATCAGGGGTAATTAGGGTGTATTTTGTGTCAGAAACGGCTCAGGTCTCGTCCACATCTAAGCTCAATGTAAGCGCTTTCTGTAGGATAGGGGGTGCATTTAGGGTTTGTAAATGGGGTGTCCAGGAGGTCTTAGAGGGTAGTATGGGGTATGAGGGTATATTTTGCGTCAGAAACGGCTCAGGTTGAGCTGAAAGTTGACCAGTGTAAGCCCCTGCCGCTGACCTGCATGGCGCCGGCGCCCAGCACCAGCTGGCACGTGCGGGTGTTGAACACCTTGAGCAGCTCGGCGATGCGGTGCACGGCGTCGGAGCCCAGGCTGGGCAGCTGCTGCGCCAGTCGCAGGTACTCCACCAGCATCTGTACACAGGGACAACCAGGTATCGCTCGCCACGTCATCCGACGCATTTTCTACCCTCGTTTTAAACTCAGTGTCGAAACTCAGTGTCGGCGTCCGCGGAACGCTCATCTCCTAGAAATCGAGGGTCTATTTACCCAAAGATGGCGACCTGTTTGGACTGTCGGCAAGGCGGTCCGTGGGATTCTCGTAATGGACAGTTCTGACTGGTCGAAGGTGATTCGACAACATAACCTCGATACCAGATCCGACACTGAGTTTAAAAGCTAAATACAATCCCATGACGCGGCGAGCAATATCTGCCAGGCCCTGCCTGCAGCAACATGAGCGAAGCGTTCACCGGCGTGATCGACACTGTCGTTTCATTGTACGCGACACTGAGCGACGTGGCCACCCCGCCGTCGTCGCCGCCGCCGCCGCCGCCGCCTTCCCCGGGTTGTATGCGCTCCCCCGCCCCCGCCGCTACCAAGGTATCCAAAAGTCGCTGGAAGTGCGACGGCACCGCCGCCCAGGGGCTTGCACTCGTCCACTTTCCAGCTCAACGTAAGCGCTTTGTGTGAGCTACATGCGTCCACTTTTCGGCTACACGTAAGCACTTTTTGAGGGCTGTGTTGGAAGAATTTAATGACGAAATCGTCTCAGGTTGAGCTGAGAAGTGGACTCTTGCTGTGGCTTCAGTGACCAAGAAAGGCTCAGGTTAAGCTGGGAAGTGGGCGAGTGTAAGCCCCTGCCGCTGCTGCTGTCCAGTTCTCCGCCTCCAGCAGCGTCCCCAGCTTGGCGGCGGCGCCGGCGTGTTGCGACCCCATGAAGGCTTTGGATTGGCTGGCGAGCGCGCTGCGGAGGCTGAGGCAGCGGCGGCCGGACAGCGCCTCGGCGGCGGACAGGAACCCGTCGGCGGCGTCGACGATGCTGGAGAACTCCCGCAGGGCAGGGGCTTACACTCGTACCGATTTCAGCTCAACTTGAGCTCTTCTGTCCACCGTGTAACTCAACTGAACTGTGTCCTGGAGTTGCTCAAGTTGAGCTCTATCGTGAACATGAATGTGTCCTGGAGTTGCTCAATTAAGCTCTATCGTGAACGAGTGTAAGCCCCTGCCGCAGGGTGAGGCGCGGGTTCACGGTGGCGCGCACACCCAGCAGCTTGGCCCAGCGCCCCTGCGCCGCGTCGCCCAGCGCCAGTGCGGCGTCCGACGCGGCGGCGCCGGCGCCGGCACGCTCGTGCCCCGGGATAGAGCCAACCAGATATTGCTCGCCACGTTATGGGATGCCATTACGCTGAGAAGAGAGAGAGAGAGAGACGCTTCCGCGTGTATGAGGAGGCACCAGGCTTTCGCCCTGGCTCCCGTGCCATTACGCTGGAGAGACGAGGGTTCGAAAAGCCCTGGATGACGCGGCGGGAAATGTCGGGCGGGCAGCAGCGGCCACACGACACCAGGATCATAAGAGGGGTAGTTTCATGGACGCTTCAATTGGGCTCCCTCTGGAGAGTGTAATGGGGGGTTTACTGTAGAATTTTGATCGTTTATAGACTCGAAATATGAGACGGACAAATACATATATATGTCGAGCGGGCCCTGCCCCGGGAGCTTGGCCGCCGCCGCCGCCGCCGCGCCTTGCAACTCCTTCAGCGCCGCCGCGTTGGCCGCCGCCGCTGTCGGCGAAGGAAGCGAACCGTCCTCTCCCGCTGCCACCCTCTCCCCCATGCCGGTGTTCAGGGGCTTACACTCGTTCCCAATTCAGCTCAACTTGAGTTCTTCTGTCCACCGTATGACCCGACTTAACTCAAGAACGTGTACTGGAGTTGCTCAAGTTGAGCTCTAACGTGAACGGTGTAAGCCCCTGCCGGTGTTCCCATTCCCGTTTCCGTTCCCGTTAGCCAACGCGTCGTTCCCCCCCCCGCCGCCGCCGCCGCCGCCGGGGCTGGTGCCCAGCGCCAGGGGCTTACACTCGTCCACTTCTCAGCTCAACTAGAGCCGTGTCTGAAACACAAAAACACCCTGCACACCCTGCACACCCCCTAACACCCCCTAAATACGGGCTACACAACCCCTGCGCGCACCCCCTATCCCATACAAAGCGCTCAAGTTGAGCTGAAAAGTGGACGAGTGTAAGCCCCTGCCCAGCGCGCGGTGCACAGCCGCCACCACCATGGCAGCTCGCCCAAAATGTTCCTGGATATAGCGGCACAAGCTGAAATTGAAACCAAAACTTGAAACCAGTTTCTGTTATTTTAGTTTCAAGCGCTTAGCTCCAGGCGGTTTCAACGTGGGCTTGATAGGGACAACCTGCACCGCCTTACCTGAAGAGCCGCAGTGACGCCATCTAAAAGCTTGGCGAAAACCTCGGCGGGGAGCGACTGCAGCGCCGCGGCCAGCCCCGCCTCCGCCCCGCCCCCGCCTACCCCGTTGTAGCGGCACACGTTGAAATTGAAAGCATTGTTTGAAAGCGATTCATGAGTTTCAGTTTCAGGCGCTGAAACCAGGCACGATTTCTACTCGGGTCTTGATACCGGCAACCTGCACCGCCCCACCCCGTTGCTAAACCCGCCGCCGACTGCGACGGTGACGCCCGCGGCGGCGAGGCACGCGTTGACGGCCGCCTTGGTGTAGCGGCGCGACTTGAATTTGAAAGCAAAGCTTGAAAGCATAACATCCCATTTTAGTTTCAAGCGCTCATATCCTGGCGCTTTGAACACGGGTTTCATAGGGTCAAGCTGCACCGCCACACCTTGGTGGCCGCCCTACAGTCCGCCGCCGCCGCGAGCCCCCACCCTCGCAGCGCCACCGCCAGCTGCTCCCCACCGCTCCTCAAGATGTAGCGGCGCAAGTTGAAATTGAAAGCAAAATTGAAGCAAAATTGAAAGCGATTTTTTTATGTTTTAGTTTCAGGCGCTTACTTCCAGGCGGTTTCAACGTGGGTTTGATAGGGTCAACCCGCACCGGCCTACCAAGAGCCCACACACGTGCGGCAACAATGCCTCAACCACATCCGCGGGGCACTCCTCCCCGGGCCCTAGCTGTAGCAGCGCAAGTTGAAGTTGAAAGCAAAACTTGAAAGCAGTTTATCGCACATGGTTTCAAGCGCAGAATGGCACATAGGGGGGCTCCCTCATTTATCAGAGTGAGACAATCATGGTGCATAGGGGGGTCCCCCATTTACGAAACCAACTCGCTTTCAACTCGGGTTTCAGCTGGTTTCGACCTGCACCGCCCTACCCAGCCCCCCCCGCGCCTCGCCCCACCCTTCGGTCAGCCCCGACCCCGACATGGACGAAGAGGATGGTATGGACACCGATCCCGCCCGGTCCATCCCAAACTCTGTCGCCGCCGCCTTGACCGCCGCTAGCTCGCGCTCGGGGACGGCGGCGCCGGCACCGATCTCAAACGCATCTGTCCCGCCATTCCCGCCGCCAATCCGGGTCGTGCTGCTGCCGCCGCCGCCGCTGCCGCCGCCCACAGCCCCCCTGTCGCCGCTGAGTATGGTCAAACGACCGTATTACCGATTCTGGTTAGGCGAAACGACCATAAAACGACCATACTGACGTAAATGATGCGGCGAGAATGGTCAAATAACCATATTAGTGGTGTTGGGATAGGTGAGATGACCATACCACCGCCGCCGCCCTCGCCGCCGCCGCCACCGCCACCGCCGCCCCCGCTCCGGTCCAGCCCCGCCGACGCCGTGCTGCCGGGCTGTAGCGGCGCAAGTTGAATTCGAAAGCAAATTTTGAAGGCGGTTCATCATATTACAGTTTCAAGCGCTTAGCTCCAGGCGCTTTCAACATGGGTTTCATCGGTTCAACCTGCACCGCCCTGCCGGGCTGCACCCGGGCCGCCCGGATGAAGTCCGCTGTCATCACCGCGTTGTAGCGGCGCAAGTTGAAGTTGAAAGCAAACGTTGAAATCACATTAGGATATTATAGTTTCAAGCGCTGAAAGTACAGGCGCTTTCAACACGGGTTTTGATACTATCAACTAGCACCACCCTACCGCGTTACACTCCGCCACCGTCGCCGCCAGCCGCTCCGGCAGCCGCCTCACGCCAAGGGCTTACACTCGTCCACTTTTCGGCTCAACGTAAGCACTTTCTGTGGGACAGGGGATGCATTTAGGGATTGTTTATGGGGTGTCTAGGAGGTGTCATGGGTATTCAGGGGTTGTTCAGGGGGTGCTTAAGAGGTGTCAGTGGGTATCCGGGGGTATCGGGGGGTGTTTAGGGGGTATTTTGTGTTAGAAACGGATCAGGTTGAGCTGAACGGACGAGTGTAAGCCCCTGCCTCACGCACGCCAGGCCCTGCAGCTCCGGTGCCATGAGCGCCCGGCGCGCGTCGTCCACCACGTCCAGCGCCCCGCCTTCAGGGCCTGGCATACTTGCTCGCCACGTCGTAGGACGCTTCATAACTCAAGCAGCGTGGCAGATATCACTGACTTCATCACGTCATTGATACACGTTTTAAACCTCGTTGCTTGAGTTGAATGGCATCCTATGACGTGGCCAGCAGTATGTGCTAGTGCCTAGTCTGTGGGCTAGTAACTTCTAGTGAGCAGGAGTTTGGTGATAAGGCCAAAAGTCAAATGACTTTTAGTCAAAATCACCAAACGCCTACTTACTACGGGTTGTACGAGATACTATATATGGTACGCTTTACAGACTAGGCATTAGGCCCCACCCAGCGTAATCCGCCGACTCCATGAGCAGTTCCAGGTCCGATTGCATCTCGTTGACGGCGGCGAGCGCCGTGATGTAGCGGCGCAAGTTGAGACTGAAAGCAAAAATCGAAACCAGTTGATCGTATTTCAGCATCAAACGATCAGTTCCAGGCACTTTCAACATGGGTTTGATAGGGTCAACCTGCACTGCCCTACCGTGAAGCGGTCAGACAGGTCGACCAGGTTGCGCCGCTTCCGGTGCAGCGCAATCACCGCGTTGGCTGAGTCCCACATGCTAGGGTCTGACACATATTTCTCGCCACGTCATGGGATGGCATTTACTTAAACCCACTCTCCGGTGTGACTACCCCCTGAAAACAGCTTGTCAACCAATCAGGGGCGCGGGAGAATCCTAGGTTGTCCATTGACCAATCAGGTACGGTACACATTTACGTTCAGAATTGGCGCGAAACGTACATAAATTCCAGCCAATCAAATCTGATTCAAATCATTCTCTCGACCAATCACATGAGGGCCTTCAAGGTGATTAACCAACCGGAGACTGAGTTCAAGACACGAGTATTCAAAATGAGTAGGATCACGTGGCGAGCAATTTCAGTCAGGCCCTACCACATGCGCTCCTGAATCCCCGCCATGTCCATCCGCAGATTTCCGATGTTATCGCACGTGCTTTCGATCATTTCGTTGAGCTCCTGCAACACCCCGAGCGCTTCGAAGAAGGAGTCCGAGCGCGCTCCGATCTCACGCAAGAGGTGCACCTCGATGCAGGGGCTTACACTCGTCCACTTTTCAGCTCAACGTAAGCGCTTGCTGTGGGATAGGGGGTGCATTTAGGGGATGTTTAAAGGGTGTTTAGGGGGTGTTTAGGGGGGATTGGGTGAGGGTTGGGGTGTATTTTATGTCAGAAACGGCTCAGGTTGAGCTGAGAAGTGGACGAGTGTAAGCCCCTGCCTCGATGGTATCGAGGTGGTGCGACAGCTGCTCCTGCATGACCTTGGTGTAGCGGCGCAAGTTGAAATTGAAAGCAAAGTTTGAACGCGGTTCACCACATTTTAGTATCAAGCGCTGAAACCAGGCGCGCTTTCAACACGGGGAGTGATAGGGTCGACCTACACCGCCCTGCCATGGACATGGAGGAGACGTCGCGGTCGTCCGGACACGCGGCGGCGAACGTGTCCGGGTTGGACAAGTTGAAGTCCTGCTGGAAATATATCGCCGGTATCTCCATCATCGCGCGCACCAGCCCGCTGCTAGTGCCTGGCAGATAATACTCGCCACGTCATAGGATGCCGCTTAATCGGGAGCATCTCACCCCCTGTAATGAGCACCTGAACCCTCTTTAATGGGCACCTGACCCCCCTATAATGGGCACCTGAACCCCCGGTAATGAGCACCTGACCCCCACACATGGGGCACCTAACCACCCTGTAATGGGCAACTTACCCCCCTATAATTCATCAAGAGACCAGGTTTCAACATGCGTTGGATGACGTGGCGGGGGGTGCATGGCAGGCCCTGCCCGCTGCCTTGCGAGCGGAACCGCGGGCCGGTATCGAAGCGGCCGCCGATGACCACGCTTCCGGGCGCGCCGGGTGGGGGGACTAGCACCATGGCACCGGAGTTGG
>Ga0307489_10003674_pt1 | contig 10150 bp, 11 predicted proteins | sample SB12metaG_FD_202247 | JGI IMG/M metagenome (GOLD analysis project Ga0307489, IMG submission 202247) | Sea-ice brine microbial communities from Beaufort Sea near Barrow, Alaska, United States - SB 1.2 | ecosystem: Environmental > Aquatic > Marine > Coastal | place: USA: Alaska | collected...
CTGGTCACTGCCCTCCCGCCGCTGGGTGTGTGAGAGAGAGAGTGAGAAAGAGTGTGTGAGAGAGAGACTCGAGCGCCTTCAAGAGGGGGCCATGCACCTCGAACACTCCTTCGACTCTCACTCTGTCACACTCACGCTCTGGCTCTCGCTCACACACACTCACGTTCTCGCGCTCTCTCACACACACTTTCTCTCCTGGCAGGTGAAGAAAGACAGCGGGGAGGCCGACGCTCTCTCACACACACTCTCTCTCTCTCACTCTCTCTTTCTCCCTCTCTCTCTCCCACACACACACACACTCTCTTTCTCTCACTCTCTCTCACACGCTCACGCTCTCGCTCTCTCTCTCACGCTGTCTCTCAAACACACACACTGTCACGCTCTCGCGCTCTCTCTCTCACATACACACTCACACACACTGTCCTGGCAGGTGAAGAAAGACAGTGGGGAGGTGAACGACGCCAAGGCCCGGTACCTCGAGCGCAAGAAGGCGCGCGAGGCCCTACGGTAGGCAATACCGTAGGGGCATAGGTGGGTCCCTACAGGCCTTCCTACGGTAGCTCATACCGTAGGAGCATAGGGGGGTTCCTACAGCGAGGCCCTCCTACGATAGGCAATACCGTAGGGATATAGGAGGGTCCCTACAGGCCCTTCAACGGTAGCCAACACCGTAGGGACATAGGGGGGTCCTTGCAGGCCTTCCTACGGTAGGCAAAATCATAGGGACATAGGGGGGTCCCCACAGGCCCTCCTATGGTAGGGAATACCGTAGGGACATAGGGGGGTCCCTACAGGCCCTGCTACGGTAGGCAATGGCGTGCAGGGGTACCTCGCTCACAAATACCCCCCCCCCCCCCCAGGACCCTACCGTGGACCTTTGCGTAGGGTCCTAGGGGGTTCTAGGGGGCTGGGCGTTTTTTTATGGGCGAGGTACCCCTGTCGGGACATAGTGGGGTCCCTACAGGGGTTGCGCACACATAAGTTCCCGCACCGCTCGTAGGGTGGTCCTAGGCTCATAGGCATAGGCCTACTGTAGGCTCCTACGACTAGGTGGACCTTGTGTTCGAGTGACCAATGTACTTGATTCGGGGCGTACAGGGGTACCTTACTTATGCAAGAAAACACAGGGGTACCTCGTTCATAAAAAACACCCCCCCCGTAGGACCCTACAGTAGCCCTAAGCCAAGGGACTTATGGTGGTCCTAGGGGGGGGGGGCTGTTTCTTATGAGCGAGGTAACCCTGTAGCTGTACATTCCTTTAAAATCAAGCTCAAGCAGACATTCGGTCTACACGGGCACCTCGCTTATGAGAACCCCCCCCCCCCGTAGGACCCTACAGTAGCCCTGTGCCAAGGGACCTAGGGGGGTGGGCGTTTTCTTATGGGCGAGATACCCCTACACAAGCTTTCCCGTAGCTGTGAATTCCTTCGGAATCAAGCTCAGGTAGGTAGATAGTAGGCTACCTGGGAAAGGGGATTCAAAATCCCATGGCGCAAGGCAGGTCTACTAAAATCATCACGATGATAGTGGACTCGGTCCAGTAGGTTGTTAGTAAAGAACTCATCCGCTAAACGCTCTCCCATAGCTGTGCATTCCTTCAAATCAAGCTCATCCAGACATTATGGGGTACCTCGCTCATAAGAAACAGCACCCCCCGAGGACCCTACAGAAGGACTATGCCAAGGGACATATGGTGGTCCTAGGGCGGTGGACGTTTTTTTATGGGCGAGGTACCCCTACTCCTGTGGCAGTAGCTGTACATTCCTTCAAAATCAAGCTCAAGCAGACATTAGGTCTCCACTGCAGCTAACTGGCGCCCTGGTCTCTACAGGGGTAACTCGCTCATGAGAAAAGCCCCCCCCCCCCTGAGACCACCGTAGGGCCCCGGGCATATGCCTACTTTAGGGTCCTAGAGGAAGTCGATTTCTTATGAGAGAGGTACCCCTGTAGACGCTCTCCCGTATTGAGATAGATGCACTTTCGTATTGAGACTTGCATTGCAGGGGTTACTCGCGAATACGGACACGCACCGTCTGTAGGGTGATCCTATGCTCCTAGGACTAGCCCCACCTACGAAACCCCCCGTACAGGCGTGCCTCGTTCATAAGAAAACGCCCACCCCCCTAGGACCCCCCTAGGACCCTAGGCATAGGCCTACGGTAGGGTCCTAGGGGGGTGCGTTTTCTTGTAAGTGAGGTACCCCTGTAGCCCTGCCGAGGACCCTAGAACGATGCGTGGTCGTATCCACGAGTAGCCCCTGCACAGAGGTACCTTGCCCATTACAAACAGCCCCCTCGTTGGATCCTACAGCAGGACCATACTTAGGCTCCTATGGCGGTCCTGGGGGGGGGGGCGGTTTCTGATGAGCGAGGTACCCCTGTATCGCGGGGCTGGTTGAGTGACCAGCACGTATACTGCAGAAAAGGGGTACTTCGCTCATAAGAAACAGTCCGCCCCCTAGTGCCACCCTAGGGCCCTAAGCATGGTCCTACCGTAGGGTCCTAGGGGGGGCTGTTTCCCCTAGGACGATGCGTGTCCGTATCCGCAAGTAACCCCTGTATCGCGGGGCTTGTTGAGGGACCATCACGAATAGTGCAGTACAGGGGAACCTCGCTCATAAGAAACCGCCCGGCGGGCGGTTTCTTATGAGCGACGCCCGCCCCCCTGGGGCCACCAGAGGGCCCTAGGCATAGTCCTACTGTAGCGTCCTAGGGGGGGCTATTTCCCTTAGGACGATGCGTGTCCGTATCCGCGAGTAACCCCTGTATCGCGGGGCTGGTCGAGGCACCGTCACGAATACTGCAATACAGGGGTACCTCGCTCATCAGAAACCGCCCCACCCTAGAATGATGAACAAGGTGCCCCTGTACATGAGTGGGTTAATCGAGCGGTGATGGTCCCTCCAGCCACGGGCTGGTGGAGGAACCGTAACCAATACAGGGGTACCTCGCTCATAAGAAACCGCGCGTCCCCCCTAGGACCACCATAGGGCCCCTCGCGTGGTCCCACAGTAAGGTCCTGGGGGGGGGGGTGCCTCTTATGAGCGATATTAGGCTACATGGAAAAGGGAATTTCAAACTCTCATGGCGCAGGGCCGGTCTTCGAACATCATCTAGATGATCCCTGTACCTCGTTTCGGGGACCACCGATTATACCCTAGGTATAGTCCTTCTGTAGGGTCCGACTATACCCTAGGTATAGTCCTTCTGTAGGGTCCTAGGATGAGGGTGTTTCTTATGAGCGAGGTGCCCCTGTAGCCATTGGCTCTTGGAGCTATTGACTCTTGGAGCCCTTGAATCTTGGGGCCATTATCTCAACGCCACAAGCTCCGTGCAGTCAGCTACTCCTAAGTGGATGCATGTATATGAAGGGCATACAGGGGTACCTCGCTCATAAGAAACGACCCCCCCGTAGGACCCTACAGTAGGACCATGTCTAGGCTCCTATGGCGGTCCTAGGGGGGTGGGCTGTTTCTTATGAGCGAGGTACCCCTGTACATGTAAGTGAATGTATCTACTCTGTGCGACGCATACCCCTTCCTGAGGTGTCCTTAGCGCCCAGATACCCACACATTGAATCTTGGAGCCATTGGCGCTTAGGGCCATTGAGCGAGCAAGGCACACACATGGAGAAGGCGTACAGGGGTACCTCGCCCATAAGAAAACGCTCACCTCCCTTGGAACCCCCTAGGGCCTTCGGCAGAGGCCTACGGTAGGATCCTAGGGGGGTGCGTTTTGTTTTAAGTGAGGTACCCCTGTAGACGGGAACCTTGACTTTCAGACACGATTCTGATAGGCCAGATTGCGTGTGTGTGGAGTGGAATGTCATAAATCTCAAGAAAGGGAGAGCTCCGAGGGGCGTTTCTTATGAGCGAGGTACCCCTGTGGCGGACCTGGGCGAAGATGGTGGTGGCGATATTGGTCCCGACGATCGAGACCAACATCGCCACCAGTATCCGCAACAGGGGTACCTCGCTCATAAGAAACGCCCCCCTCCTAACCTAGGGGGGTGCATTTTCTTGTAAGTGAGGCACCCCTGTAGGGGCCTAGGATCTGCTGGGGGGGTCAAGTGTCCTGATCCATTGAGTGGCCACAAGTCTCTTAAGTGACCAGAAGTCTCTTACGCTCCTATCGTAGGGCCTACAGGGGTACCTCGCTCATAAGAAATCGCCCCCCTCCCTAGGACCATCACAGGACCCCAGGTATAGTCCTACTGTAGGGTCCTAGGAGGGGGGTGTTTCTTATGAGTGAGGTACCCCTGTACGTAAGAGCCTAGGACCTTTGGAGGGTCAAATACGACTCCCTGGCCACGCGAGGGATCGCTACGACAGCGGCTACTTGGTTAAGGAGGACATGGTGGTGGTGGCGGCACTCGGGATTGGTCGGAGCGTCGACCCCCGCGCCGATGAGCTGTGAGATCCACGGAGCGGACATAAGTAGCCAGAACAACATTGCCGTCGAGGAGTCACCAAGCATGAAACACTGCCGGGAACACGGCTGCCATACAGGGGTATCTCGCTCATAGAAAATACCCACCCCCCTAGGAACACCATAGGTCCCTAGGCGTAGGGCTACTGCAGGGTCCCACGGGTGGGGTGTTTCTTATGAGCGAGGTACCCCTGTAACGCGAACGTCGTAAACGGGAACCTCGCTCATAAGAAACTGCCTCCTCCCAGGACCCTGCAGTAGGCCTATGCTTAGGACCCTGCGGTGGTTCTGGGAGGGGGGGGGGGGGGGTTCTTATGAGCGAGGTACCCCTGTAGAGAGGAGAGTGGAGATGGGAGGCGCTGGAGTGGTGATGGGCACGTAACGTTCAGTGAATCGAGAGTAGGAAAATGGGTGGAGTGTGGATGGGATGGCTACAGGGGAACCTCGCTCACACAAGGCGCTGACTAGCGCCGGCGCACAGACATCTCTCGAACGTGCGTCACGTTCATTAGCGTTCCAGAATGCATAGCCCCTTTGAAAGAGGCACCGGTCACGAGACCAGCGTCCGTCTACTTAACTGCAGGGGATCACGTCCTAGGCGACTGCTCTACACGGAGACACTTTTCTCCGTATGACTGTCAGCAGCAATAGAATCCGTACCTGGTGACTGTCTTACCGGAGAGTCCGAGACTCTTTGGTAAGACAGACACGTAGATCCGGATACTACGGCTGCGCTTCGAAAGGATGGTCTACGACTGTTCTGTACAGGAAAGGTGCCATCCCCGCATTCGAACCCCGATCCTATGGGACGCATAGCGCCCAACGGGTGTGTCTTCGCGGACGCTACAGTACCATTTCTGTATCTTACCTAGATACACCTGAGGGACATGAGTGTCCCGAGTACCCGTGACACTCATACGGATCCAGAGTGGATACGAGTGGATGCCACGGGGACAATCTCTTCCTGGCCTAGGGAGGAAAGGACACAGTTGGAGCCCTTTCCTGGAAGAGGCCTACAGTACTACCCACGCTACCCCAGGAGCCCAGCCTTTACCTAGGCAGGTATAGGCCCGTAGTGACGGAGTTTTTAAGGCTACCTATTCCTCCTTCACTTCTTCTTCTTCTTCTTCTTCTCCACCGAGTACGCCGGCCCCCGCACACCACGCTTGTTGATGATGTAGGATTTTGGCAGAATTTCGCAGTCGAGCTTCAGTTTGGCGCAGCACTTTTCGAATAGAACGCCCATGAAGGGGCAGAGGAGCACCCCCGATGCCACGAGCGTCCCCGCCCTCGTAGTGTCCGCGATCGACTTCAGCGCGTGGGACACAACGGTGGCGCCATTTCCCTTGCGTTTGTACTCGGAAAGCGTGACGCAATCGACAGTGTAGGATCGTGAGCCTTTCGTGACGAATGCAGCTGCCTTCCCGTTCGAGTGCACGCTGGTCTTGCGCTTGTCGACCAAGTTGCTCAGATACCCCGGCGTGATCGGGGCCGCGTCCGGGTCGAACTCGTCGTGGATTTCCCGTGTAAGTGGCGTTACCCACACCTGGACGGGCAGGTGGCGGCACGCGACGAGTTCAAGGGCCTGGACCCAGTAAACCCTTAACCTTAACCAGTTAGGGGCATACACCCTAAACCCTAATCCTGAGCCTAAACCCTAAACCCTAAACGGCTGGGTGTTCCAGGTGCAGGGGTTTAGAGCAAGGAACATTCGAGAGAGAGAGAGCGGCAGAGAGAGAGAGGGAAAGAGGGGAGGGGGGGGAGGGAGGAAGAGGGAGCGGGAGAGGACCTCCTTGAATACCGAGAGAGTGAGCAAGAGGGTGTGTGTGTGAGAGAGACCCCCCCGAACCCTAAACCCCAGACCCTAGTCAGGGGTTTACAACCCCAAACCCTAGATAGGGGTTTGCAACCACAAAAACCTAGTTAGGGGTTTAGAGAAAGGGACCTTGTCAGCATTGTGCGCGTCGAGGAGAGACAGCGAGAGATAGAGATAGCGAGAGAGGGAGAAAGAGAGAGAGAGAGCGAGAGAGAGCGCGAGCGAGCGCGTCATCAGCCTTCTTCTCCGCCTGGATATGCCCATCGGGCATATATGTATATATAGTATATATATGCACCTCGGACATGGCGCGGAGCTCGGCTGCCGAGAACTTGAGCTTGCTCACCTATTGCTTCGGGTTTTACAGTTTAGGTTACGTTTTTAGGGTTTGGGATAGTGTTGAGGATCTAGGGCATGCACCAGCCTTTAGGATTTAGGGTTCGGGGTTCGGGGTTCAGGGTTCAGGGTTCAAGGTTCAGGGTCCAGGGTTCAGGGTGCAGGGTTCAAGGTTTCGTGTTCAGAGTTCCAAGTTCAGGTTTCAGGGTTCAGGGTTCTGGGTTTCTGGTTCCAGATTGCGAGTTTTGGGATTCGAGTCCAGGGTTTAGGGGTAAGGTTTGAGGGTTCAAGGTTTAGTGTTCAGGGTTTCAAGTTTAGGATTCAGTCTTCAGGGTTCAAGGTTTGGTTTTTAGGGTTCGAGTTTCAGGGTTCAGAGTTCAGGATTCAGGGTTCCAGGTTCCATGTTTCGGATTTCGAAATTTAGGTTCGAGGTTCAGGGTTCTGTGTTCAGGGTTCTGTGTTCAGGGTTCTGTGTTCAGGGTTCAGGGCTTATGGTTCAGGGTTCAGGGTTCAGGGTTAAGCACCGTCCTGCGTCCTTTCTTGGGCGTCATCTTCTCCTGTGGCGAAACCTTCGCCTTCTTTGTGGGCGCTTCCTGCTTTCGGGTTCCGCGTTGAGGGTGTAGGGTTTCAGGGTTCAGGGTGTGGGGTTAAGGGCTTAGAGATTAGGGTCTGGGGTGTAGGGTCTAGGGTAAAGGGTTGAGGCATTCAGGGTTTGGTGTTTGGTGTTTAGTGTTTAGTGTTCAGGGTCAGGGGTTTGGGGTTGAGGGCTGACGTTTTCGGTTTGAGGACTAAGGGTGTGGGGTTGGATTTAGGGTGTGGGTTTCAGGGTATACAGTGGATGGCTTGCTCACCCCTTGCCCAGCCCCGCGTCCATTCTGGGGCTTCATCTTGTCCTGCGGCGAAACCTTCGCCTTCTTTGTGGGCGGCGCTTCCTGCTTTCGGGTTCCGCGTTGAGGTTGTAGGATCTCAGGGTTCAGGGTGTGGGGTTAAGGGCTTAGAGTTTAGGGTCTAGGGTGTAGGGTCTAGGGTCTAGGGTTGAGGCTTTCAGGGTTTGGTGTTTGGTGTTTGGTGTTTAGTGTTTAGTATTTAGTGTTTAGGGTTGAGAGTTTAGGGTTTGGAGTTTAGGGTTTGTGGTTCAAGGTTTGGAATTTGGGGTTTGGGGTTTGGGGTTTGGGGTTCAGGGTTGAGGGTTTGGACGTAAGGGAATAGGGTTCAGGGTTTAAGTTGTAGGGTTTAGGGTTTAAGGTTTAGGGTTTAGGGTGTAGGGTTGAGGGTTCGGGGTTTGGGGTTTAGCGTTGAGGGTTTAATGTTTAGGGCTCAGGGTTTACGATCGTGCCCCCCGCCTGCCTCTTCTTTGACCCCCCCGTAGAAGAGGAAAAGGAGGAGGAGGAGGAGGAGGAAGCCTTTGTTGAGGCGTGCGGCGTATGAACCATCTGGACACGTTCGCGGATTCAGGTTTCGGGTGGAGGGGGGAGGGTGAATGCTGGAGGGTGGAGGGTGGAACCCTTAATCATGTGACTTAACCCTATCCCCCAAGTACTCAAGCCCAACCCTAATCCCTCAAATAGAACTTCCGACCCCCAACCTCCAACCCCCAATCCCCATCCCTGAACCTCCAAATTTGCACCCGATACCTCATCTTCCTCCTCCACCTCCTCCTCGGTGCGCGATGAAATGCCCGTCGGAACGTTCACGTTCAGTTCGTTGATTTCGCCTTTGGTCTCGATCTGGTTGTGGATGGGGCAGTAAGGATTTAGATTTCCCAGCGGCGTCAGGAGTCATGCACACGACACAAGGTGTTCTCCGTGTTTAGGGCTGAGGGTTAAGGGTTTAGGGTTTAGGGTTTAGGGTTTAGGGTTTAGGGTTTAGGGTTTAGGGTTGAGGGTTGAGGGTTGAGGGTTGAGGGTTCAGGATTTAGGGTGTAGGGTTTAGGGTTTAGGGTTTAGGGTTTAGGGTATAGAACCTTGGATAAGACCCCGCCAGCTTGCTTCGAGGGGTCCAGCTTCTGCCTGGCCGTCAAAAACATTTTTGAGGAAAGTTGACGATGCTGGTTTGCCAGAACCACAAGTCAACTGACACGTACCTTCACTGCAAACGATTCGTTCCAGACCTAATCACACAGGTGGCTTCGCAGATTGGGCCCGCCTCAGGTCCGAAGTCGACTTTCTGAGCCGTTAACATTGAGCGATCCTGTCTAATATATTCAAAATCAGGCTCGGTCCCTCCTCCCCTCCTCTTCATAAATTTGAAATCCCTCCTTCCAACACGCACCCATGTTTTAGAGTTGAGGGTTCAGGGTGTCGGGTTTGACCCGTGGATAGTGTAGCCCGCCAAGGCGATGGCGTCGCAGACTTGCAGCCAACCCTTGCTTCTGTCGAGGATTTTGACTGCTTGCCATGGAGACATGTCCTCTGCCACGAGCATTTTTTTGAGTTTTGTTTCACTCACTCACTCCCTCAGGGTTAAAGATCGAGGGTTGAGGGTTGAGGGCTGAGGGTTCAGGGCTGAGAGCTGAGGGTTGAAAGTTGAGCTTTGAGGGTTGAGGGTTGAGGGTTGAGGGTTGAGGGTTGAGGGTCGAGGGTTGAGGGTTGATGGTTGAGGGTCGAGGGTTGAGGGTTGAGGGTTGAGGGTCGAGGGTTGAGGGTTGAGGGTTGAGGGTCGAGGGTTGATGGTGGAGGGTCCAGGGTTGAGGGTTGAGGATTGAGGTTTGAGGGTTGAGGGTTGAGGGTTGAGGGTTGCGGGCTGAGGGTTGAGGGTTGAGGGTTGAGGGTTAAGGGTCGAGGGTTGAGGGATAAGGGATAAGGGTTGAGGGTTGAGGGTGCAGGGTTGAGAGTTGAGAGTTGAGGGTTGAGGGTTGAGGGTTGAGGGTCCAGGGTTGAGGGTCGAGGGTCGAGGGTTGAGGGTTCAGGTTAGAGGGTTGAGGGTTGAGGGTTCAAAGTTGAGGGTTGAGGGTTGAGGGTTGAGGGTTTGGGGTTGAGAGTTGAGGGTTGAGGGTTGAGGGTTGAGGGTTGAGGGTTGAGGGTTGAGGGTTGAGCATTGAGGATTCAGGGTTGAGGGTTGAGGGTGGAGGGTTGAGGGTTGCGGGTTGAGGGTGGAGGGTTGAGGGTTAAGGGTGGAGGGTCGTCGGTTGAGGGTCGGGGGTCGAGGGTTGAGGGTTGAGGGTTGAGGGTTGAGGGATGAGCATTGAGGGTTGAGGGGCGAGGGTTGAGGGTTGAGGGTTGAGGGTTGAGCGTCCAGGGTGGAGGGTTGAGGGTTGAGGGTTGAGGGTTGAGGGTTTGGGGTTGAGGGTTGAGGGTTGAGGGTTGAGGGTTGAGGATTGAGGGTTGAGGGTTGAGGGTTGAGGGTGGAGGGTTGAGCATTTGGGGTTGAGGGTTGAAGGTTGAGGGTTGAGGGTTGAGGGTCGAGGGTTGAGGGTTGATGGTTGAGGGTCGAGGGTTGAGGGTTGAGGGTTGAGGGTCGAGGGTTTAGGGTTGAGGGTTGAGGGTTGAGGGTTGATGTTGGAGGGTCCAGGGTTGAGGGTTGAGGATTGAGGGTTGAGGGTTGAGGGTTGAGGGTCGAGGGTCGAGGGATG
>Ga0307489_10003675_pt1 | contig 10148 bp, 14 predicted proteins | sample SB12metaG_FD_202247 | JGI IMG/M metagenome (GOLD analysis project Ga0307489, IMG submission 202247) | Sea-ice brine microbial communities from Beaufort Sea near Barrow, Alaska, United States - SB 1.2 | ecosystem: Environmental > Aquatic > Marine > Coastal | place: USA: Alaska | collected...
AACGAGAAGCAACGGGCGTCGTGGGCGAGGATGCAGCGCAACGAGGCGTTCCTGATTGCGCGTCAGTTGCTCGCGCCCGACGGAAAACTCGCGTGCGAGTTATGCAAACTCACGCCGCTGCTTGTAGGGCAGACTGCAGCTGTCACGTCATCCACATCCAACACATTCTGACCCCCGGAGGTACCCCGGGCATACCCGGCGTTTATCGAGTCAGACGACAACCTATGACGTGGTGAGAAACATCTGGTAGGCCCTAGCTGCCGATGCGAGCCTGGAACGACCGCGAGAAGTGCGCACACTTGCACACTCGCACCCTCGCCCTCTTGCTGCTGCCCGAAATTGACGTCCAAGTGTTGATGGCTTTGTTTGAATGGCTTCGGGGACGAATGAACGAAACGGCTTAAGTTGAGCTGGAAAATAGAACGAATTGTAGTAAGGCCTGCTCGCTGCTCCGGACCCACAAACAATTGTCGTTGAGTTCATACACTGATGCATCCTTCTCCCCCTCCCCCTCCCCGTCCCCCTCCCCCTGCAGCGGCGCCCACGACACGGCCACAGCCGACCACATCCACCCGATGGGCGAGGGCGGGATCGACCACGACAGCAAGAAGCGGGTGTGCTGCCGCGGGTGCAACCAGAAACTGGCTCATGCTCAACAGGCTCGTGCCCTAGCACGTGCCCGAGCGGCGTGAGCTGCCGGATGCGTGTGCGAGAGAGAGACGCTCCCGGCCTCCCGCGTGTATAGTAAGGCACGCTCCTAGCTTGAAGAGCGTGTCTCCAACCACTTATGTTTCAACCCACGCCGCCGGCGCTACAATGCGGCACGGCGGCAAACGAAAACGACGACGCACGCCTGATCCTGTCGCCGGGGTGGCACTGCACGTATTTATGAAATGCAAAGTTCATTCACGAAATGCACTAAGATGCTATATATTCGACACGAGGCCTCAGAAGCAGAGCCCGCCGCCGCGCTGTGCCGTGCTCAGTCTGCCGCGCGACCGGGCTGATCGTGGTTGCGTGCTTTCGTCGTGCATGTTGAACCTGGGATGGCGTGCGATGCGGCGATGCGTCATTGCATTCACTGATCGTCGACGAGCCCATCCAGCCACGTCACCATCTCCTGGTGCCCGCGCCGAGCGGCGCACGCACGAACGTTGACCTTGTTCCACGGACACCCGAGCTCCCGCGCCCACTTCAACACCATCTCCAGGTGCCCTTCCCAAGCGACGGCGTCACACGTCGAAGATTCCCACTGGCACCCGGTGATGTGCAGCCACTCCAGCACCTCTAGGTACCCGCCACGAGCGGCGACGCAACACGTTCCAACTGGTCCACGGGCACCCGGCGTTGTGCAGCCAATTCAAAAGGTTGGTGTAATGCTCACCAGTGAGTGCCTTGGAGCTCGATGAACGTGGTTGAACACACAAACTAAATATAACACTACGAGGCACTACAATACAGACTAGGCACTAGGGCAGCGGCAGATCGTCTTCGAAGTCGTCGTCGGAATACCCGCCCGCATCGGCCGCCTCCGCCGCCTCCGCCTTGTCAAAGCTATTGAAGTCCGATACTGCCTCGATACTGAAATCGGAGTGTTCGGGCGAGTGCGCCCCGAAAGCGGGCGAGCCCAACCCGAGAGGGGGCGGGGGCGAGCCCGCATCGAAACTGGCGTCTCCGTTCCCGCTGGCTGCGGCTGGCACAGGCTGCTGCTGCTGCTGGTTCTGCTTTTGATGCTCAAGAACTGATGCCATGAACTGTTGCGCGGTCGCCGCCTGCGCCGCCGCCGTCGCTTGTTCCTGCGCCTGCAGCGACTGTTGTGCCTGCTGTTGCTGCTGGTGCTGCTGTGCCGCCGCCTGCGCCGCCTGCTCAGCCGCCTGCCGCTGATGCCGCTGCTGCTGCTGTTGTTGCTGCTTCTGTTGCTCGTGGGCCGTAGACTGTGCCGCCTGCTCAGCCGCCTGTTGCTGCTGCTGTGCTGGTAAACCATGCTGGTCATACTGGTGCAGGTGCGGCTGCTGCTGTGGTGCTCGTGGTGGTGTACCATGCTGCTGCTGCTGCTGCCGCGGTGGCGAATGTAGGTATGGCCCGGCGGCGGTGGCGGCGGCGGCGGCGGAGGTGGTGGCGGGCTCGTCGCGACTGCACCGACGCGAACCGGTGGCAGCGGGAGCGCGGAGGCGCGTAACTCCCCCGTCCCCGCCCCCGCCCCCGGCAGCGGCGGCGGCGGCGGCGGCGGTAGTGGCGGGAGCGGAGGCGGCAGCCCCCTGCTCGTGATCGTCGCGACTGCACCTCCGCGAGCCGGACCCAACCGGCGCGCGAAGCCGCGTATCGCCACCGGCAAACCCAATGTTACTACCACTACCACTACCACCGCCACCGCCGAGGTTACTACCTCCAGTAAAGCTACTGTCGCGGGAGGCGAGGTGCCCCGCGAGTTGCGCCCGTACACCGGCGGCGGCGGCGGCCAAGACGTAGGGTCTGGCAGATATTGCTGGCCAAGTCACGGGATGCGACTAAAGCGAACATTCAGCAGACGGCCGCTTCTGGACGGCCGCTTCAGCTTACATAGTACCGTACATGGCTTGAGAGCTTGTCGTGTCACTCAAGAAACGAGAGCTCACCAAGTATATCGATGACGTGGCGAGCAACATCTACCAGTCCCTACCCCGGTACCGCCTCGGTTGCCCCGCGACGGGGCGGAGGAGAACTCATCGTCGCTCGAATCGGTGTCTTGCAGACTGACCCCGCGCAGGCCGCCGCCGCGCCTCGGCACTACCGGGATACCTCCACCGCCGCTACCGCCACCTCCTCTACCGCCGCCTCCGCCCAATCCGGTTCCCACACTCAAAGAGCGCACATGGCCTGTGAGGACGGCGGCGGCACTGCCGCTACTGCCGCCACCACCGCCACCGCCAACGCCGCCACTGCCAACGCCGCCACCACGGTGTAGTGGCGCAAGTTGAAATTGAAAGCAAAACTTGAGAGCGGTTCACCACATTTCAGTATCAAGAGCGCTTTCAATACGGGTTGCATCGGTTCAACCTGCACCGCCTTACCACGGCCAACGCCGCCGGCGGAAACATCGGAGAACGCGTCCAAACTACTGGAGCGCATACCAGGGTCGACGGCGCCGGCGCGGGAAGCGCCGCCGCCGGCGCCGACAACGCTGCTGCTAAATATTTGGCCGCCGCCGCTGCCAGCTCCACCGCCGCCGCCACCTCCGCCGCCGCCGCCACCTCCGCCGCCGCCGCCACCTCCGCCGCCGCCGCCACCTCCGCCTCCGCCGCCGCCTCTGTTGCTAGACGTTTGAGGCTCTGGCGGTATATCTTGGGGCTCGGTCGGCGGTGGTCTGCTGGCGGCAGCTTCTCTCTCGTCTTTCTCCATTTCCCGCCTCAGCTCAGCCATCGCCGCCTCAGCCTCCGCCGTCGGAGTTGTGGATATACCGCCGGCGCCGCCGCCTCCTCCGCCCCCGCCGCCGCCCCGCCCCCCGCCCCTGCCGCCGCCGCTGCCGCCCCGGCCGCCGCTCCTACTGATCCTACCCGGCTTCGCGTCGAAATCAAACTCATCGTCAGACGAATCAGTCTCGACAGCCGCGCGCCTCAGTTCAGAGACTCACCTAATCGAAGCATTGTATTCAGCGGCGGTGGCGGTGGGAGAGTACAGTTACACTACGATCAAACAGTCGGGGGCGACGGGTAGATAGTACCGGCTATGAGCAATCAGTCATGGGCGGCGGGCGGAGAGTACCGGTACACTATGAACAAACAATCAGGGGCGGCGGCCCCGCCTCTGCTGCAAAAGCTCCGCACGCTGCGCCGCCTTACCTCCCATTGCGAAGGCGCCACCCGCCGCAACCCCTGCAGCACCACCCCCGCTACTGACGCCCCCTAATCCTGCGAAGCCCCCCATACCTCCTCCATCCCCCGGCCCCGCAGACTGCTTTGGCAATTCCACTTTGCCAGCGCCCCCCGCAAGGAACGGGTGCTGCATCGCCTGCTTGGCTGTGATTCGCGCCATGGGGTCGAGGCACAGCAGTTGCGCCAGCAACGACAGGCCGAGCTCAGAGGCGCCAGAGCCGAGCGCCTCGCGCAACCGCCCGGGACCGTTGGGCGCCATGCCGCCCAATGCCGCCGCGTCCCACGCACGCGCCGAAACGTAGGGAACACAGCATGAGTAGAGGGCAAAAAGCGCATCAGCAGGGGACACAGCACAACGGTAAGAGACACAGCACATCAGCAGAGGATACAGCACTACATTATTAGGAGATACAACACATCAGTGTGCGTGTCTCAATTCCCCTCCTACCATGTCGTCCGGCACACCCCCCGCGGCGCCAACACAGTCGGCGATTTTTGTCAGCATCTCAGCGGAGGAGTTGCCGCGAAACAGCGCCTGACCCAGGTAGCACTCCGCCATCACGCAGCCCGCCGCCCACATGTCCTTAGCCCCTGAATGTAGCGTCGCAAGTTGAATTGTAAGCAAAGTCTGAAAGTGGTTCACCATATATGAGTTTCAAGCACTCAATCCAGGCACTTCGTCCCCCTCTTCCTCGCCCTGCTCCTTCTCCTCCTTCTTCTCCTCCTCTGCCTCCTCCCCCTCCTCCTGCTTATCCTTTAACACCTGTTTCGACTGTTATCAACCAGCACTGCCCTACCTTGATGTACCTCTGAACCCAGGCGGTAGTGCGCGCCGCCCGCCGCGCTGCCCAGGAACTGCTCGGGGGCGCGGTACCACCGCGTGCCGCAGTACGTCTGCCGCGAGTCCTCCGTGTAGCGGCGCAAGTTGAAATCGATAGCAAAGTTTGAAACCGGATGATCATATTTTAGCCTGAAGCGCTGCAACCAAGCGCGTCCAACAAGGGGACATCCTGGGGTCAACCTGCAACGCCCTGCCTCGGTGTTGAACTCCGCCGCCTCGCCGAAATCCGCCAGCTTCGCCACGCCGTCGCGGACCAGGATGTTCTCCGGTTTGATGTCGCGGTGCGCCCACGCCGCCTTGTGGCAGTTGGCCTCACAGCAGGGTCATAGAGGACAAGCACTCTAACCGACATCAGAGCATGATTAACCTTCAGGGTGACTACTGCTCTTACAGACGCACGGAGGAGGAGGAGGAGGATGAGAAGGAGGAGGCGGCGGAGGAGGAGGAGGAGGTGGATGAGGGGAAGGAGGATGAGATGGAGGAGAAAACGGAGCAGGAGCAGGAGGAGGAGGAGGGGGAGGAGGAGGAGGAGGAGGAGGAGGATGAGGAGGAGGATGAGGAGGAGGATGAAGAGGAGGAGGAGGAGGAGGAGGAGCAGGAGGAGGAGGAGGAGGAGGAGGAGGAGGAGAAGGAGGAGGAGGAGGAGGAGATTCAACGTTGGTGGAGTGCTTGTTCTCAATCAACCCCCTGCCAGACCCTCCAGGATGTGCCGCATGGCCGCGGCCACGACGTCCTCCGGCAGGCCCAGCATGCCGCGGTCGCGCGCGTCCTCGATGAGCTTGAGGAGGTTGGTGTCGCACCACTCCGTGACCAGGAATACGCGCCCGCGCTCGCGCGCCACCTGCACGGGGTGTCATAGGGGTGGTGTAGGGTTGTCATATAGGGGTGCAATACGGGTGTCACAGGGGTGGCGGAGGGATGCCATAGGGGAGCCATAGGCTGTTATAAGGGTGGCGTAGGGGTATCATAGGGGTGTCACAGGGGTGGCATATGGGTGTCATACGGGTGGCGCAGGGTCGTCATAGGGGTGTCACGGAGGTGGCATAGGGGTGGCATAGGGGTGGCGTAGGGGTGTCGGCGTGGCGCAGGGGTGGTGTGGGGTTGGCGTAGGGGTATGATAGGGGTGTCGGAGGGGTGTGGTGGAGGTGTCATAGGGTGGCAACCTGGACGGCGCGCAGTATGTTCTCGTGCCGCGCGATGCTCTTGAGCGCGCGGAACTCGGGGTCCGACAACAGGCTGCGGCCGCTGCCGGGCTCGTCGCGCTGTTTCAGATGTTTGATGGCGTACATCCGGGTGGCATTCTCGCCGGTGCCAGTCCTCTTACGCGCCGCCCACACCGTGGCGAACGCGCCCTCGCAGGAGGGCCATCAAGAGCACGCACTCGACCGGCTTCAGCGCACGACTTCCTGCTGTGTGTGTTGCTCATACAGACGCACGGGGGGTTCCCCCTAGCACGAGGAGATTCAACATCGGTCCAGTGCTCGGTAGTTCTGAGGAGCAAATTCAACGTCGGTCGAGTGCCTGTTCTCAATAACCCCCCTGCCTCGCCCAGCCTCTGCAGGAACACGAACTCGTCGAGGATCATGGCGCCCGTATGGCACTCGCGCCACCTCCACCCTGGCTGTCAGACTCCGGCTACCACAGTCCAGCCCCCGACGGGCCGATTCAGGCACCTTCGCACAACAGCAATGCTCTTCTTCTTGGTTATTGAACAATGCGCCAGTCCGGTTGCGGCTGCACGGCGCGGCCTGCACGCACGAACGTTGCGTCAACCTCCTAAACCGGGCGTTGCCCCGTGTGGCGTTGACGCGGGCGCAGGACGGACGCCTACCGGTATGCCCGTGGTATTACCACAGACTTCCAACCCCTTTGATAAACTGGAAGAGTAGAAATGCCGAATTTCGTTTGTCCGTCCTGTGTGTTGCACGACGTTGAACCGCCGAGCGGCGGCGCGCGATCCGGGCGGAGGGGATCCGGGGCGGCCGCGGCTTGCAGTACGCTTACCCCGCGGTCAGGTGTGGTGCGCTCGCTCCAGCTACTGGAACTCGAACGTCGAAGCAAATGGAGCGGGCTGGTGCGGGCTAGTGATGGTGCCGCACTGGTTGGTCACACGTACACGTGTTATTCGGCCTCCCGGAGTCCTTCCTTTCATTCCCCGCGTTGAACACGTGTGTTCAGTAAAACGCGCGAGTGGCACGTGTCGCACTTTTGCTTGGTTTGGCGTCGCGTCGTGGCATCTGACACCGCACTCTTGCGAGCCCAGCCGCCGTCGTCAGGAGCATCGCTGGTGGTTCTGGGCTGGCCGCGCACGATGAGCTCCATCTTATCCTCCGTGCGGTCGTCCGCGCGCGCGCTCGTCCGCGCACGCGTCGCGGGGGTACGTGCCCACCCAAAAACAAAATATCTTTCCGCTGTTAGGTGTCGCGGTGTTGGGATGTGGCCCGTTCGGGGGGCGGTGTATCGCCGCGCGGCGGGGAGAAGATTGGCTGCATGGTGCTCTCCCGGGGGGTCCAAGGGGTATGACATGGCGTCGGGGAGGGGAGCGGTGCGCGGCGGGGTCGCCGGGGTCACTATTATTCGCGGGCCACGGCGCACTTGACTTAGGGTTGCTCGTTTGTGGGGGAGATTTTGCAGATGGGCAGAAGAGCGTGAGGGGCGGACGAGGGATTTCACGCGCTCACCACGGTTTCCGGGCATGGAGGGCGGGTTCGCGCTAACGCGTGTTCAATGAGAGCGACACAGCCGTCTGGGCGCGGCGCGATGCCCCCCCCGCCCTCCCCCTTGTCGGGTGTCGGCGGTCTCGGAGAAACACCGGAACCGTCACCTCCACGCACTGTTCAACTGTACAGCTGTACTCACGCCCGACCCGTCTTTGGATTCGCGCAGGTGGGCACACAGCAGCGGCGCGGCTACAGCGCCCCCCCCGACAGCGTGACGGTGTTCGTGAACGGCAAGGAGACCACCGTGTCCAAGGGCGTGTCCGTGCTGCAGGCGTGCGAGCAGGCGGTAAGGCTTGGCCGACGTTGCTCGCCGTCAAGAAACGGGGGTGCCACCTGGTGCCAAAGGGTGCCATCGGGTGCCATGTAACTTAAGAAAGGAGTGTTCAACGTGCCTTGCATGATGTCGCAAGCCTGCCTCGTCATATGGTGCCAATAGGCCGATTTCGGTATACCGCTCCCCTCGCCGAGCGCTGACGCTTTGCCCGCAACTCTGTATGGGCATTCAAGATGACGCCCGCTTTCCCGCGCGGAGCGCTGACGCTTTGCCCGCAACTCTGTATGGGCATTTCACCCAGGCGATATGCCGAAATCGGCCTACTTACCAGGGGTTCAAGGTGCGTTGGACGACGTGTCCTCGCAATTTCTTTCGGGCCCTATGAGGCGGGCGTGGACGTCCCGCGGTTCTGCTACCACCAACGCCTGTCCATCGCCGGCAACTGCCGGCAGGGGCGGGACACTTCTCCAATTCTCGGCTTGACCTGAGCATTCTTTGTGGGAGATGTTTGGTGTATTGTCTGTGTACAGTGGTGGAAGACGGCTGAGATTAAACTCAGTGTAGGAAGGACTATAGTCTAGTCCTGTTTATCTCCCCGAAATCGACGCGGTTGGTGGGATTCTCGTAATGGACAGTTCTGATTGGTCGAACGCGGTCTGACACCATACTTTCGATACCAGATTCGACACCGAGATTAAGCTGAGATGCGGGCGAGTGTGAGCCCCTGAATGCCGCATGTGTCTGGTTGAGGTGGAGAAGTCGCCCAAGCCCGTGGCCTCCTGCGCCATGCCGGTCGGGCCGGCCGCATATTGCCCGCCACGTTATCAAGCGCCCTTTGCACCATTGCCTCTCGATTTCAACGGCACCCTATGACGTGGCGAGCAATAACTGCCTGGCGCATATTGCCCGCCACGCTATGCAACGCACTTTGAACTCTCGTCTCTCGAGTTCAACGGCATCCTATGATTTGGCGAGCAACATCTGCCAGGCCCTGTCCTCCAGCGCACTTTGAACCCTCGTCTCTTGAGTTCGACGGCAACCTATGACGTGTCGATCATCATCCGCCAAGCCCTGACCTCATCCACCGCGCGTTGCACCCTGGTCTCTTGCGTAACGTGGCACCCTATGACGTGGCTCCCAATATCCGCCCGGCTCTACGTGCGGGTGATGCCCAACATGAACATCAAGACCACCACGCCGCTGGTCAAAAAGGCGCGCGAGGTAGTGCCCGGCACCTGTCATAGCGTATACTTGTCGCCCCTAAACTAGCCCACTAAGCACTAGCCCCTAAACTAGCTTAAACTAGCCTAGTTTAAACCCCCCTGTTTTACTAACCCACTGTAGTCCCCAATACTAACCCAATAACGCACTAACCACTAGCCCCTAAACTAGCTTAAACTAGCTTAGTTTAGTCCCCCCCATCGCCAGCACTGAAATAGTTCTACAAGCATAGTAGTGCCCGGCACCTGTCATAGGAGGCCACTCAACACAAGACACAAGGGTTCAAGATGCGTGGGAAGCGAGAGCCTGGCAGATATTGCTCGCCACGTCATGGATGCCGTTAACAGAAGACCCGAGTTCTGGAAACGCCTGTCGATGACGTGGCGGTCAATATCTGCTTGTCCCTAGCGCTCGGGCGTGATGGAGTTTCTTCTGATCAATCACCCGCTGGACTGCCCAATCTGCGACCAGGGCGGCAGGGCCGTTCCCCTAAGTACTTTTTCCTTCTGCCACTTGAGCTGGCCCGTGAGCATCTTTGCGACATCAAGGTTTAGAAAGGAGAGACTCAAGCTGTTTCAGCGAGAAACGGCTTAAAGTTGAGCCGTTACGTTGAGCTGTTAAACACTTAGGTCACGGCCCTCTTTGGCGGCGAGTGCGAGCTGCAGGACCAGTCCATGATATTCGGGTCGGACCGGTCGCGCTTCACGGAGTACAAGGCAGGGGCAACATGAGGAATAGGCCGATTTCGGTATATCGCCTGGGTGAAATGCCCATACAGAGTTGCGGGCAAAGCGTCAGCGCTCCGCGCGGGAAAGCGGGCGCAAGGTTGAATGCCCATACAGAGTTGCGGGCAAAGCGTCAGCGCTCGGCGCGAGAAGCGACATACCGAAACCGGCCTATTCGTCAATCACACACAGCGTGTCTGACTGATGCCTGAGTGTGATACTCGCTGATTTTACTACGTGCACAGTAGCCACTGTCAACTGTTTACCGGTCCACCATGTGTTGCGTTCCCTACTGACCACGTGCTGCTATTAACTATGTACTGGTGCACGTGTATTATGTTCCCGACTTACCACGTGCTGCTGTTAACTTTGTGCCGGCACACTACGAGTGCACTCTTTAAACAATGTTCTGCACCAACCCAGGAACCTGGAAGCTAGCTAATGTTTTTGGGAGCTCAGCTACGATAAACGCCCAAAATTGAACAAAACCGCCCAAAATCGTCGAAAGCCGCCTCG
>Ga0307489_10003676_pt1 | contig 10145 bp, 7 predicted proteins | sample SB12metaG_FD_202247 | JGI IMG/M metagenome (GOLD analysis project Ga0307489, IMG submission 202247) | Sea-ice brine microbial communities from Beaufort Sea near Barrow, Alaska, United States - SB 1.2 | ecosystem: Environmental > Aquatic > Marine > Coastal | place: USA: Alaska | collected 2017-05-06
GTTTGCTGAGTGTGCACCTGTGAACACTCGGTGCGTGTTCCTCCCTGGCCTGGCCACTCGTTCCCTGATTGTGTGCTCATAGTGCACCTGTGCACACTCGCCGCATCCCCCTCCCTGGCCCGGCCACTCATTCCTCCTGGCCGACTCGTTCCACCAGACACAAAACTGCTCATATCGTCCTTCAACATATTTGCCGACCCGCGTTTCTAGAGTCAAATGCCGCCCACCTGACGTTCAAAGCAATTTCTGCCGGGCCGTACTCCGCGGCCGTGATATTCGCGGCCACCTCGAAGCCGCGCGAGGTAGGGCGGTGCAGGTTCACCCTATCAAACCCACGTTGAAAGCGCCTTGCTTCAAAGTTTGCTTTCAAATTCAACTTGCGCCGCTACAGCGAGGGCGTGTCAGCCGACGTGCTGCTCTTGCGAGACGCGGGGCTAGAGGCAGGGGCTTACACCCGTCCACCTTTTGGCTCCACATAAGCGCTTTATGTGGGATAGGGGGTACATTTAGGGGTTGTCTAGGGGGAGTGTAGGGTGTGTCAGGGGGTATTAGGGGGTGTCTAGGGTGTATTTTGTGTCAGGAACAGCTCAGGTTGAGCTGAAAAGGGACGAGTGTAAGCCCCTGGCTGGAGGACAAACCTGCGGCTGCTGCGTACTACCTGGAAGGGTTGACCCCGCTGCAAGCCTTGGTGGGATGGTGCAACTTACAGCTTTGAAACCCGTATTGTAATCGCCTGTTTCAGCGCTTGAAACCCACATACGATATGCTGTTTTTCAAGTTTTGCTTTCAATTCCAACTAGCGCCCCTGGATTTAGGAGCGCTATTACGCGGATCACGCCCCGCCCGGCGCTGCCCCGCTGGCGCTCCATCCGGCGGCAGGGACTACCAGATGTTGCTCGCCACGTCATCGACACGCATTTCGAACCCTCGTTTCTTGGATTTGTTTTCCCATGATGACGTGGCGGGCAACATCTTGCAGGGCCTGCCAGCTATTGCTCGCCACGTCATCGACACGCATTTCGAACCCTCGTTTTCTGGGTTTGGTATCCCATGACGTGGCGGGATATCTGGCAGGCGCTATCCGGCGGAGCCGCGCGGGCGGGTGGTGGTGCTGGAGGCAGGGGCTTACACTCGTCCACTTCTCAGCTCAACGTAAGCGACTTTTTGTGGGAAACGCTGAGTGGCAGCTGCGTGTAACGAAATCGATAGGTTATAACTCGTCGAGAACTGGACACAAAACGGCTTACTGACCAAAACGGCTTAGGTTGAGCTGGGAAGCGGTCGAGTGTAAGCCCCTGGCTAGAGGTGCCGGGGGGCGCGGACAAGGTAGGGCGGTGCAGGTTGACCCTATGAACCCCAAGTTGAAAGCGCCTGGAATGAAGCGCTTGAAACTAAAATATGATACAAAACTGCTTTCATTTTTGCTAAAATGTTGCTTTCGATTTGAACTTGCGCCGCTACGAGAAGGCGGCGGACGGACACCGGCCGGACACCGTCCCCATTTGCAACGCGTGCATCGCCAACGGGTTCGCTGCGATCCCGCGGCAGGGGCTTACACTCTTCAATTTCTCGGCTCAACGTAAGCGCTTTCTGTGGGATAGGGGGTGCATTTCGGGGTTGTTTAGGGGGTGTTTAGGGGGTGTTTGGGGAATGACAGGGGGTGTTAGAGGGTGTCTAGGGTTTTTTTGTGTTAGGAACGGCTCAAGTTGAGCTGAAGAGCGGACGAGTGTAAGCCCCTATCCCGCGGTACTACATGGACGCCACGCTGCCGGCGGTGGCGAGTGAGTGCAATCGCGCGGACGCGGTCATCGTGCGCATCCCCACGGTGGGGCGGTGCAGGTTGACCCTATCAAACCCAAGTTGAAACCGCCTGGAACCAAGCCCTTGAAACCAAGGTGGGATGTATTGCTTTCAACTTCTGCTTTCGAATTCAAGTTGCGCCGCTACACCACGGACGAGGAGGTGCCAGGTGTGACCATGGCTAAGCTTCACAAGATGCTGAGGGAGGCAGGGCCCCACCAGACTGTGTTTGCTCAAGTGTATCTAAACGCACTCGCCGCATCCGCACTTTACAAGCCGCAAGACCCTGAAATCACTTGAATTATCTCACTGAATCTGAATGCCCCAAAATAGGCCAATTTCGGTATGTAACTTCCCGTGACGAGCGCTGACGCTTCGTCCGCAACGCTGTATGGGCTTTCAACCCGGCGCCCGCTTTCCCGCTCGGAGTGCTGACGCTTTTCCGGAACTCTGTACGGGCAGTTCGACCAGGCGATATACCGAAATCGGCCTATTACTCAAGTTCAGCGGGGCATAGGAATGGCCCTGGAGGGAGGCTACGGAGAAGCACGGCACGGTGGTGGTGCCGGGCGGGGGTAGCGGGGCGGCGGCGGAGGCCTTCAATCGCAAAGACGCGATGGTGCGGTTGGCCGGACACTTAGCGTGCGCGCCGCCCGACACGGTACGGCCCGCCCTCGTAATTTATCAGGTACCTCAAATGGCGGTCGCCAATTCTTGAGAAACAGACGGTCGGATAGCCACATTGTACCATTGTATGGCAAATCTGACTGTCTATTCACTCAAGGTCTCAAATTCGATACGCGTTGACCGCCATTTGATGTACCCTGGAAACCTGCGAAGGCCAGATACTGCCCGCCACGTCGTCGACACGCATTGTTTACCCCGTTTCTTGAGTCAAATGCCATCCTATGACGTGGTGAGCAACATCGGCCAGGCCCATAGCCTGCCACGTCATCCAACGAGATTTGAATCCCCGTTTCTTGAGTTTGTTGGCATCATATGACGTGCCAGGCAAAACCCTAAACCCTAAACCCTAAACCCTAAACCCGTCAGGCCCTACGACACGGCAGCGTACCGGTCCGTGTTCGAGTTCCGCTGGAAGTTCCCCATAACGCTGGCCGCCGCCGGGGGTGTCACGGGGTAGGGGGGTGCAGGTTGACCCTATCAGACCCAATTCGAAACCGTCTGGAACTCATCGCTTGAAACCAAAATAAGAGGCGCCGCTTTCAGATGTTGCTTTGAAATACAACTTGCGCCGCTACAACGGGGTACGGCAAGCGGGTGCTCAAGGAGGATCGCGATAGGGACCGCCCGGGGCAAGGCCTACCACCAGTTGCTCGCCACGTCATGGGATGCCGTGTCGTTTAAATCCAGAAACGAGGGTTCAACCTGCGTGTCGATGACGTGGCTTGAAATTGGCCTGGCAGATGTTTCCGCGATGCGATGCCATTTGTCTGAAGAATTGAGGGCTCAAGATGCGTGTCGATGGTCGATGACGTGGCGAGCAATATGTGGCAGGCAATGGCGGGCGGAACGGGCAGGGCAGCGGGGTGTGGTCCGTGCGGGTGCTGAGCGCCGGCGAGATGACGCAGCTGCATCAGATGCAGCGGACCGCGGCGCTGGCGGCGGATCAGACCGAGGTAGGGCGGTGCAGGTTGACCCTCTGAAGCCCCAGTCCAAACCGCCTGGAACTCAGCGCCTGTAACTAAAGTGTGATATACTGCTTTCAACTTATGCTTTCAAATCCAACTTGCGCCGCTACAAAGAGGAACACTCCGTCAGCTGCCTGCACGGCACCGGCGTGGGGCCGCTGGGGGCGATTGCCCGCGAGGCGTTTCTCGCGTTCGGGGGCGGCGATGGAAAGACTGCGACCGCGGGGTGGGAGGTGGAGGACGGTGTGACGAAGGCGGCGGGCATCACGGTAGGTCCTGCCAAATATTGCTTGCCATGTCAGATGGATCCGAGCAAGGGCCGGTAAAGTGACCCCAGAATTTACCAGTTAAGAGGGGTGTATTTGATTTTAGGGGGGTATTAGGGGGGTGTTAGGGGGGTCGTCTCGTGAAATTTAAACCCTCTGACCTAAACCCTAAACCATAAAGTACTTTTTTAGTCTGTTTACTGGTAAATTATGGGGTCACTTTACCGGCCCTTGCTCGGACCTAACATAAGAAAAGATGGTCCAAAATGCGTTTCGTTGGTCGATGGTGTGGCGGGCGATATCTGGCAGGCCCTACATGACGGTGGACTCGTTTGTGGAGTGCCAACACGCGTTGGATAACAGCGTGAAGCGGATGACGCTTGGCAGGGGCTTACACTCGTCCACTTTTCAGCTCAACCTGAGCCGTTTCTGACTCAAAATACACCCTAAAATCGCTTTGAGTAGGAGAGGGGGTGCTTTCAGTGGGTGACTGTGGGGGATTTGAGAGGTGTCAGGGGGCACATTGAGCTGAAAAGTGGCCGAGTGTAAGCCCCTGACGCTCGGGCACTTTATGCGCGGCTTCGAGGCGTATCTCAAGCGCGGGCGGGGCGGGTACCTGGCAGGGCCTTACACTCGCTCACCTCAGAGCTCAACTTGAGGACCTTCGGGACACATCGCTCACATTAGACCTCAACTTGAGCACCTTCGGGCCACATTCATGGGTTAATTTGGGTTATATAGGAGACAATGTAAGCTTAAGTTGAGCGGAAAGGGGAAGTAAGCTCAAGTTGAGCGGAAATGTGAACGAGTGTAAGCCCCTGGTACCTGGTGGACCAGAAGTACATGCCGGGGATCTCCTCCAACCGCGGGGCGTCGACCCCGCGCGGGCGGGAGGTGCGGGTGCACATGGTGCTTGACGCGCCGCTGGAGGTCACGGTCAAGGCGCCGGCGCGGTAGGGCCTGCCTCCGCAGATCGGCCGTGGGGGTCAAACGGTGATTTGGACATTTCTTGAGTTAATTGACGGTCGCCCATATAGTGAGGCAACACTGAGATTCTCAGGGTCTGACTGTACGTTTTTCGTATGGCGCAAGGACAGGAATCGTGACTATACAGCGCTTCGCGCCATCCCCGTTTGCCCCCCCCAGCCGATCTGCGTAGGCCAGATGTTGCTCGCCACAATGTATTACAGTCTTTTACGCAAAGGAACGAGGGTTGAAATTTGCGTTGGATGACGTGGCGTGCAGTATGTGCCAGGCCTTACGGCACGGGGCGGTTTTGCAAGCACGGAGGGGGCCGGCGCGGTGCACACGCGGCACGGGGTGGAGGATCCCCAATTCCAGAAACTGCTAGGTAGGGCGGTGCAGGTTGAACCGATGAAACCGTTGTTGAAACGCCTGGAACTAAGCGCTTGAAACTAAAATATGATGGACTGCTTTCAAATTTGCTTCAAATTTGCTTTTATAGTGAACTTGTGCCACTACAAGTAGGGGGATTGAATCTATCGGTGGTGCCGCGGGTGATGGAGGTGGTGGGCGGCCTGGCGCCCCGCACACCGCTGCCCATGTACTGGTCGGTCGACTTCATCCCCGCTTCATCAGGTAGCGCCTGCCAGATATTACTCGCCGAGTCATAGGGTTCCGTTGAAGTCAGGAAACGAGAATTGTTGTCATGTTGGATGCCGTGGCGGGTGATGGTTTCTTGTCCCTGCCTTCGGGGTTTGGAAGCGATGAAGACGGGGATGGGGTTGGGGCGGAGGCGGCGGCGGGGGCGGGGATTGGGGCGGGGGTGGGGGCGGGGGCGGGGGCGGGGGCGGGGGCGAGGGCGGAGGCGGAGGCGGGGGCAGGGACGGGGGCGGGGGTGCAGGCGGGGGCGGGGGTGGGGGCGGGGGCGGGGGCGGGGTTCGGCTACGTGATGACCGGGCTGAGCTGCGCTGTGAGCGGGCGCAGCGGCGACACCCGCGGGTTGGAGGCAGGGGCTTACACTCGTCCACTTTTCGGCTCAACGTAAGCACATTTTATGGGATACGTCGGGAACATGATTTTCCCCCAGTCTATTAGACAGGGGGACACGGGGAGGCGTGACCAAAACGGCTTTGGTTGCGCTGAACAGTGCACGAGTGTAAGCCCCTGGTTGGAGGCGGCGGACCCCGCCGCGCTGGCCGCGCTCACCGGCGCCGCGCTGCGCCTGCTCTTGCCGGCGGCAGGGCCTCACACCCTAAACCCCAAACCCTAAACCCTGCGCTGCGCCTGCTCTTGCCGGCGGCAGAGCCGCAGCACTCCACACCTGCGCTGGCTTGCCTTGGACCCTTTCAGTCCCTGAACAGTTGACACCGCAACATGTCCCAGCGCTAAAATGTCACACCTCGACGTTTCTTAAGACATCAAGTTAAACTCAGTGTCGGCCTGACCGGTCAGGATTATCTCCTCGAAATCAAGGATCTGTTGACTGAAGGATCGCGACCAGGTCGGACCGTTGGCGGGTCGGTGGGCGGGATTTCTGTAATGGACTGTTTTGATTGGTCGAACGGGATTCGATACCATACCGTCGATACCAGATCCGACACTGAGTTTAAGCTACATGGGACCGAGTGTGAGTGTAAGACCCTGGGCGGCGGCATTCGCCAAAGCAGAGGCTCGCGAGATGCGGAAGAGCATGCATGCGGAGCGCGCGCTGTTCGATGCACAGCTGGCAGAAGAGCGCAAGGTTTTCCAAGAGGAGCAGAGGCAGGGGCGTGCACTCGTCCACTTTTCAGCTCAACCTGAGCCCATTCTGATACAAAATTCACGAAAAGCACCTCCTGTTACCCCACCCCCTGACACCTTCTGAACACCCCCAAAACCACCCCTAAATGCACCCCCTATCCCATGCAAAGATCTTACGTTGAGCTGAAAAGCACTAGTGTAAGCCCCTGAGCAGAGGGCGTTGGAAGCAGAGCAGGCGAAGTCCCTGGAGGTGGAGGTGGAGGAGGAGGAGGAGATTCGCGTCATGCGGCAGAGCATGAAAGCGGAGCGCGCCGTGTTCGATGCACAGCTGGCAGAGGAGCGTATGGCGTTCCAAGAGGAGCAGAGAAAGTTGGAAGCTGAGCAGACCAAGCTCCTCGAGGAGGAGGTGGAGGCAGGGGCTTACACTCGTTCACTTTCCAGCTCAACGTAAGCGTTGTCTGTGGGATAGGGGGGTGCATTTAGGGGTTGTTTGGGGGTGTGCAGGTGGTGTAGAGGGTATTAGAGGGTATCCAGGGTGTAGTTTGTGTCAGAAACTGCTCAGGTTGAGCTGAAAAGTGGACGAGTGTAAGCCCCTGGGTGGAGGAGGAGCTGCAGGTCTTGATGGAGGAGGAGAAGGAGGGGGATGGGGCGGCAGAGGAGGGGAAGGCGAGGTACGCTATAAGTAAACCGTCAGAGGAGGAGGAGGAGGAGGAGAAGCTTGAGGAGGTTGCGGGGGGCATCGCGCAGGACACGCGCGGCGAATAGTCTAAACGTAGTTTCCAAGCGTTGCCGGCTTTTGTCGAATAGAGACACCATCAAAGTGAACATTTTTGAGCCACGATTCGATGCTTCGCTGGAATCGTTGGCGTGGCGACGCATACGAAGGGTGAATGCGCAGCTGGCGTGCATAGCTGTGCGGCGTCGCACCGGGGCGGGGAGTGAGAAGTGTGTATGACTGAGGGGGAGTGCAGATGAGGTGGTGACAGCTGGCACCCGTTTGGTACGCACAGCTGGCATGCAAAGCTGGCAGCGTTGCACTAGGGTTATAAATGAAGTGGTGACAGCAATGCTGGCGTCCTATTGGTACGGGTACGCACAGCTGGCATGCACAGCTGGCGGCGTCTCACGGGGGGCGGGGAGTTGAGAGGTGTGCATGACTGGAGGGAATTGCAAATAAGGCGGTGACAGCTGGTCCCGTTTGGTACGGGAATGCACAGCTGGCATGCACAGCTGGCATGCACAACTGACGGCGTCGCACTGGGGCGGGGCATAAATGAAGTGGTTTTTTTTCAACGGCTGTTGCTTTCAAATTGTTTTATTACACTTGTGTGTTGGGGGGGGGGTGCCATTCCTTGCAGATTTGACAAAGACATCCCTCCCTCCCATTCCCAGCACACAATAAATTAGATGTTTTAATAAGTGGTTATGCCAATTGCTGGCAGAAAATCCTGGTGATAAGCACTGACTACAGGTCGCCGCCTCCCTCATCTATAAGCGCCAAACATCTAAGCCCGCGCCGCCTTGATCTCATCGATGGCCTCGATCGCCTTTTCGCAGGGGCTTACACTCGTCCACATTTCAGCTCAACTTGAGCACTTTGTATGGGATAGGGGGTGCGCGTAGGGGTTGTGTAGTCCGTGTTAAGGGGATGTTTGGGGTGTTTAGGCCGTTTGCTTGTGTCAGAGACGGCTCAAGTTGAGCTGAGAAGTGGACGAGTGTAAGCCCCTGCCTTCTCGCCGACCAGCTTGGTGAGCCGCATGCCCTCAGCGTAGTTGTCGTCGGACACATCGGCGAGGGACTTCTCGGGCCCGCACGCGGCGCCGAAGTTGGAGCACCCCACGCACGAGCAGTTGAACTCGCCGACGATGTAGATGGTGGAGCCGGGCTCGGGGCCGTCGGCGGGGATGAAGTCGCCGGTCCAGATGAGGGGCAGCGGCTGGTCGCCCAGGCCCATGGCGTCCATGAGGATGGGGATGTCGTGCACCACGAACTTGTCCCGCAGGTCCGCGTACTCGGGGGCGTCGGGGGCGAAGAAAGTGGGGATGTTGATGCCGCCCACGGCGGAGAAGCCGCCCTCCACGGGCTTCTTGTGGATGATCTGGAACAGCTCGTTCTTCACCATGAGCATGCGCACCTCGCCCTCGGAGATGCGGGGCAGCAGGCGCTGGTCCACCAGCTGCCCGCCCGCCTCCTTGCCGCCCTCCAGGTACTTGCCGGGGAACACGGATTGCCACTCGCCGGCGTCGCCGCCGGGGCCGAACTCGCAGAACGCCAGGAACTCAGCCACGGTGTGGTGCTCGGTGTGGTTGTCGTTCATCTCCATCAGCTTCAGCTTGTCGCCCATCTCGAGCTCCGCATCGCCGAAGTTGGCGCAATACTCCTTGTCCTCGAGCCAGCACAGCCAGATGCCCTCGCCGGCGCTGCCGCGGTTCTGCTTGATGACGCGCGGCTGGAACGCGGCGCCCTTCACGAAGCCCTCGCGGAGCGCCGCAGGATCGTAGTACGCAAAGGTGTCAATGAGGCCGCAGGACATGTCCTTGATCTTCACCAGCGCATCCTTAGCGCCCATCTGGGTCTGCACCTCGGGGGAGGACCACACCGGCTTGCCCGCCTTGACGAACTCGCTCATCATCGTGTCGAACATGTCCTGCGCGCCGGGCATCACGCCAGGGTTGGACAGCTGCCCGGGGTTGACGCGCACGATGAACCCATCGTAAGCCTCAAGCTTAGCCTTCATCTCGTCGTGCTTCTCGGGCTCGTACTGCAGCAGGTCGCAGGAGCCGCCCGCCTGGATGATGCCGTTGGCGATGGGCACGGCGTCGTAGCGGAAGCCGTTGACATCCTTGTCGGTGTTGAACGCGTCGCCGCCGGGGGAGGTGAAGCCCACGTGCACGAACTTGTACTTGGGATCCGCGGGGTTTTCCATCTTGGTGTTGACGCGACCGCCGGCCGCTACCTCCGCCGGGGCCGCAGCGTCCGCGTCCGCGGGGGCCGCCGCAGCCTCCAGGGCCGCCGCAGCCGCAGGGGCGGCTGCGCGCGCCGCCTTGATCTCATCGATGGCCTCGATGGCCTTCATGCCGACCAGCTTGGTAAGCTTCATGCCCTCGAGGTAGTTGTCATCGGACACCCAGCTGAGGTCCTTCTCAGGCCCGCACGCGGCGCCGAAGTTGGAGCACCCCACGCACGAGCAGTTGAACTCGCCGACGATGTAGATGGTGGAGCCGGGCTCGGGGCCGTCGGCGGGGATGAAGTCGCCGGTCCAGATGAGGGGCAGCGGCTGGTCGCCCAGGCCCATGGCGTCCATGAGGATGGGGATGTCATGCACCACGAACTTGTCCCGCAGGTCCGCGTACTCGGGGGCGTCGGGGGCGAAGAAGGTGGGAATGTTGATGCCGCCCACAGCGGAGAAGCCGCCCTCCACGGGCTTCTTGTGGATGATCTGGAACAGCTCGTTCTGAGGCAAGGGACCTCAGCACAAATCGTTGTTTGGTCAGATGAACATCCCAGGGTTTAGGGTTTAGTGGGCACACAGCGGGTGGGCACACAGCTGGCGGGCACACAGCTGGCGGGCACACAGCTGGAGGGCACACAGCTGGCGGGCACACAGCTGGCGGGCACACAGCTGGCGGGCACACAGCTGGCGGGCACACAGCTGGCGGGCACACAGCTGGCGGGCACACAGCTGGCGGGCACACAGCTGGCGGGCACACAGCTGGCGGGCACA
>Ga0307489_10003677_pt1 | contig 10144 bp, 8 predicted proteins | sample SB12metaG_FD_202247 | JGI IMG/M metagenome (GOLD analysis project Ga0307489, IMG submission 202247) | Sea-ice brine microbial communities from Beaufort Sea near Barrow, Alaska, United States - SB 1.2 | ecosystem: Environmental > Aquatic > Marine > Coastal | place: USA: Alaska | collected 2017-05-06
ACCGAGATCGGACGGTTGCCCGCATGACTTACCTTCCGGGTGAATGCTCATACAGAGGCGCGGGCTCGGTCCGTCGGAACACAAATGACGGTCGAGTGCCTGTTCTCAAATACCCCTCTGCCTTGGTCGTGATAATATCCTCTGCTTCCGAAGAACCCCCCTGGAGGCGGCGGCGGGCGTAAGACTTCTCGAAGATCTTACTCTTCGTGCCCGCTGCGCCTGGGTCGTCGTGCAGGTGGCAGTGGCGCATGACGTGCTCAAAGTCGAACGTCTGCGAGACGATCACCGTGCGCTTGTCCTTCTTGAGCAGCTCGCATGTCATCGCGTTGCCAATGAAGCTCGGGCTGGCGTCCATCAGCGGCGCAGTGTCCTTTACATAGTTGTCGCCCACGTAGTCGAAGTAGTCGTATGTCAGCGTCATTCCCGTCAAGTCATCCGCCTTGGCGTAGTTGACGTCCACATAAGAGTATGACGCGGCGCCCTTTCTGGAGTAGCAGTTGATGAAGGGCGACTCCTGGCCGGCGGCGCGGATCCCCGCCAGGTGGATGCCTATATTGGGCGCCGGCTTGCTGGCCTGGAGGAACACGCACATCTTGCCCGTCTGCAGGTCCACGGGCACGTCGTTGTACGAGTCCAGGACGCCGGCGTATAACCCCTCGCCGTTCTTCATGCGGTTCTGGTACCCGCCGGCTTTGATCTTGTACTGGAGGTTGGCGTCAAATACGTTATCGGGTTGCATCACCTCGCGACAGTCGCTGACGTCCTTCCCGCCCAACAGTCGCCGCGCCGCCGCCGCCCCCGCCCCTGCCGCCGCCGCACCGCCGCCGCGCGTGGAGTCGCATGACAGGTACTTGACGTCGCGAATGTGCCTCTGGTCCTGGCAGCACTCCGCCGGAGTCTCCGACGCCACCAACGCCGGGTCGCTGCAAAACTTCTTCAGGTGTTCCAGTGAGTATTGCTTCACGCTAAGCTGTTCGTTTTCATTGGCGCTGATGCCCTCGTACTTGACGCCCTTGGCGCCGTTGGCGTTGAGGTCGTCAACGCCGTCGCCTTCGTCCAGGCTGTAGTCCTCCGCGTTCATACCCTTTTGAGAGTCGGACTCCATGAGGCGGCACTCCACCCCGGTCACTCCGGGGTCGTGCATGTTGGACACCAGCGACTGCAGGTTGAAGATCTTGGATTCGCCGAAGGTCAGATTCCTATTGTCCCACGCGAAGCCGTCGGCGCCGCCCATGTACTTGAGCGACGCGTCGTCCGGGTCATCCATCATGCCGATGCCGCCGAACCGAACCTCGCACCCCTCGCCCTGGAACTGATTGCCTTCCCATCGCAGCTTCTGCCGCGCTTCCTTGGACAGCGATCTGTCGGAAACCTTTGCGATCCCCGGATCGACACGGCCGTGGTAGATGTCGCCGCCGCCGCCGCCGCCGCCACCGCCGAAGCCGCCGCCGAGCAAGCGCCGGCGGGCCGACTCCGCCGTCATCTCCGATTGTGTTGTCGCTGCATAAGTCTTTTTGCACACGGCGTACAGCGAAGACCGCGCGAACATGGGTGCCGAGCGGTAATACTTGGTGAAGCTCTTGGGCTCTGGCTCCTCCCCGCCCAGGAGGGTGCGGCGGCGACGGCTCGCACCCTGCTCTATGGTGTCCTCGTACCGGTGCCCGATGTACGGGTTGGCCACGGAGAGGAACGCGACGCGAACCACGGGGAGGGATTCCTAGGATCAGGGCCCTAACCTCGTCACCTTGACATCTTACTTAAAGCAGCTTCGCGGCGTCAAGTGGGTTGATTCGAGTGGAGGTGTTAGGACAGCAAGGCTGGCAATTGAGCTGGAAACGGACCGAGTGGGCGGCCGGGCCCCGCCTCGGAGTCATAGTCGCTTCTTGTGGCGCATGCATCCCACGGATCGACGTCGTCGGGCGTGGGGGGCGCGCGCGGCAGCGGCGGCGCGGGGGCGAACGGCGGCGACGGCGGCACGGTGTCCCACGGCGGCGGCGGCGGCGGCACTGGCGCGGGCACCACCCACGCCTGGACGCGAAAGGTGCCGAGCGCGCCGGGGTCGGCGCCGCACAGATCGCGCCCGGGGAGCTGGTCCCACATGTGGTCGCCCTCCGCGAACCACTGATCGTGCACCGTCTCGTCCGCGGGGGTGAAGAAGAAGTCGCTCTTGGCGTAATACTTGAAGCACAACGGACTCCCGTTGTCGGTGCCATCCAACGCAAAGTCGGCGTCGCCAAAGGAGATGACCGGCCCCCTCTCCGCCGTGGTCTGCACGGACTCGCGCTGCTTGCCGCTGTCGGCGCTAAGCACGTACTTGCGCCGGCCCGTCAGTTCGTACAGCTCCGCGGACGGGTCCTTGTACACACCGTCGATATTCTTCAAACTCGCGGTGGTCTTGGCCACCACGGTGCGGCCGGTGCTGAGCCACGCGACAATGAGCAAGATCTTGTTCGCCGCCACGTCGTCGCACGCCGCATGGAACTGGTCGCGCCAGCTGTGGTGGCGGTAGTCCGCTGGTTCTTGCAGCTTCGCGGTGTCGAACACCACGTCGACGTCTTCGGGTTTCAGCGCGGAGATGCCGATCTGCGCGGCGAGCCAATCAAATTCAGCCTTGGACTAGGGACAAGCATCTTTTGTCCACCCGTCATGGACCTCCGACACGCATTGTGGACCCACCTTTGTCGAATTAATTTGCGTACAACGCCGTGGCGAGCCACATCTGGTAGGCCCTGCCTTTGCCACAGGCTTGCCGGTGGGTTTGGGCACGGTCCACGCGGTGAAGCGCAGGATGTGAAAGTCGCCGGAGCTTATACCGGTAGTGGCGAGCGCGTTGCGGATGCGCCCGGCGTCGCGCGCGCCCGCCGCCTCCAGTGTGTAGCCGAGGCACATGTCCTCGGCACTAGATGCGGAGGGGCAGCCGAACTGCCTGCCCTGGAAGCGGCCCCACTCCTCGTAGTGCTGCTTCAAGAGGTCGCCCACGCGGACGCCGTGGCAAGCACCGCCGTCGCAGAACTTGGTCTGGAGCTCGGGGTACCTGTTGCCGTAGCACAGGGCGTCCACGCTGCCGCCCACGCACCCGAAGGTCTTGCCCTCGGCCTTGCCGAGGCGGAAGTAATGGCTCTCGAGCTGCTTCGCCTGCTGCACCGTGGCGCACGCTGTGCCGTTGCACATGGACTCGCGCAGGTTGTCGTAGTTGTTGCCATAGCATAGCGCCTCCGCGGGAGTGACACAGCCGTACACGCGCCCTTCCGCCCGGCCGCTCTTCATCCAGTCCGCCTCCAGCTTGGCACACTGCACCTTGTTGTAGTACTTGGACGCCGGAGAGCACAGGTTGGCGCACGTCGACGCGCTGGCGCAGATCGTGCTCTGCAATCAAGGCCTTACACTGCTGATTTATTCAGATCAACGTAAGCATCTTTGAGCATACATTGACGTATGGACCGGGGCAACACGAATCACGTTGAGCCGAAACAGGGACCAAAAATGGGCAAGGGGCGCTAGAAAGTGTAAGGCTCTGCCTTCAACGCGACGTAGCGATCGCCGTAGCACGCCGCGTCCGTGACGTCCCGGTCGACCGGGTCGCACTGGAACTGCTCGGACATGTCGGTGGCCTTGAACGCCGCCTCGAGGTCCTTCGCTTGGAGCACCGAGACCAATGCCGGACCGGTGTCATTGTACTTCGTGAAGGCGACCTGCATCTCCCCGAAGTTGAGCAACCTCCGGGGCCCGAGCAGCTGAATGTACACAAACCTCCCCACGGTGTTCCACGGACAGTCCACGGTGGGAACATCCATGCCATCCAATTCAGACTTGCGCGTGATGGTCTTGCAAACCGTTCCGCCGCACACCTCAGTGCCCGTGCACGGGGTGCTGCTCACGCCCAACGTGAATCCCGGCCCAGAGGCGAACGGACGAGATTTCATGCGAATTGCAGAGCCCCTCCAAACACCAAGTACCGGCGGTGAGATAAATGCTAGTAACTCAAAGCCCACACCGTGAACAAGATATGCAGATCCGTGATGGCAGACAACTCACCTTGATCCCACTGGCGCGCATCGAATCAAACATGTAATGATATAGAAACAGGGCATTCGCGGTAATTGTCTTGGACATGGTTTTGTGCGGAAACCCTACGAGTCTTCTGTGATGAGAATACGCCAAGCGGTGCCGCCCCCTCTGTTGAAGACCTTGATGGCGCTCACAGCGTGGTCGGCGCCCAGGTCGACCTACGCTCAAGGCCCTCATATCATATCATCACATGTCATCTTCAATGATTTTACACGTCAACGATGTGATTCATGAGCGAAAATTGTAGAGCGAAAATTGTGAATCAGCCTTGCCTGCCACCACACGTTTGTTCCAGTCTCGCCAGCGGAGTGAGCGAAGTTTCCGACATCGCCGTCGTTGCCTTTCCATGCAGGGAAAGCAGAATGTGCAGATTGCATCGTGGCAGTATACCCTGGTAGTAGAGTCCCCGTGTGAAGAAAACCAGCAAGGAGTCAGCAGTAAGTTTCAGCCGACGCCAGCAACGCACTGGACGACGACATCTACCAGCTCAACTAAGAGGAGGTGAGAATGTGGATGTGATTGATGTGTACTTGAGCAGACAGTCACATGATACTGAACCTCATACGTACGAGGTGGAGGAGGAGGAGGTGCATGATTAGATTCACCGCTCGACCTGCGCACAATGTACGCAGTCCCCACCTGTGAGGAACGCCAAGGGCGGCCTGGGGAGCAAGGCTGCCGCCCTAGCTGCTTCCTTGTCCGCGTAACAAAATGCGTCCGCGGTCATGTCGCAGCCGAAGCGGCGGCCCTGCAGGTGCCCGCTCTCCTTCCAGTGCGTGGCCAGCTTGAACGCCTGCTCCTGCGTCTTGCACTCGCCGCCGCCGCACACGTCCGCCCGCAGGTCGGTGTATCGGTTGCCGTAGCACAGCGACTCGTACGACGGCGCGCACCCGAACTTCCGACCCTCGTTTTTGCCGTGGAATTTCCAGTGCACGCCGAGCGACTCAGCCTGGTTGCAGGGCCTACCACGCGCTCCGTAGTGAGCTGAATTTGAGCATATTCGAGGTGTTCAGTAGTGGGGTAACTACCAGTGGTTTCAGGGATACATTGGCGCATGTTGACCTGAAAGGGGGAGAAGATGTGGAGGAGCTGTTGCAGGCGAGGAAGATCCGAAGATGAGGCACTTGTGTAAAGGCACACTACGAGCAAACAGTCTTCGCGCAAGGCCCTGCCTGGTCGGGGGTGTTGCACTGCTGGCCGCCGCAGTACACGCTGCGCATGTCGCTGTACCGGTTGCCGTAGCACAGCCCGGCGTCGTCCGCCGTGCAGCCGAAGTGCGCACCGGCTGGGTCCGACCGGCCGACGTCGCGCCAGTGCCGCTCCAGCTTCCACACGTGCGTCATCGTGGCGCACTGCACGCCCTCGCACAGCGGGTAGTAGAGTACCGGTACACACATGAGTAGTAGCACGTGGTAAGATCACCGGGTATAGATACGTCGCGGGTTGGCTCACACAGGCATTTAGTCAGACACGCCGATGACGTCCGCGTTCCATTAATCTGCGGCCCCACCGAGTTGATCAGCTCCGGGTCGCGGTTGCCGTAGCATAGCGCGTCCGTCTTGGTGCACGGCACGTCGGGCGCGTCGTCGTCGGCGGCGGCGGCGGCGGCGGCATTGGCGCCCGAGGGATCCTTGGCCGTTGCGTAGTATCCCCAGCCGTGCTTGAACATGGTGCCAGAGGAGAAGTCATGGGCGATCTGCATCTCCATGTTGGGGAGCGACAGGCTGTCGGTCTGGGCAAGGGAGTTGGGCGGCTTGGTGGCGCCGAGCGCCGCATTGGCCGGCAAGAACGTGACGCCTGCGGTCACCTCGTACAGGGCGGTGAGCGAGTTGCCACCCTTGATGCCAAAGTCGCCCGGGTACTGCTTGAACGCGATCTTCTTACCGGTGCTGGTCACCGCCACCCCCACTACCATGTCGTCGTCCCAGTCGAAGTTGTGCGTAGCCGTGAGGTTGAGATTGTACTGGTCCTCCACCCGTGCGATGTCCTCGCGCGCCAGGTTCATGGGGCAGTACAAGTTGAACGCCAGCACGCTCTTCTGGTACCCGGCGTTGGAGGCGCCGGTCATGTCAGCGTCGAAGCACGTCTTCTTTTGATTGAGGTCCACGTACCCGAGCGCCTTGCCCAGCCACGCCTCCTCCTCTGCGGTGATCGCCTCGACCTCGTTGATGTCTACGAGCCACGCCTCGACGCGGAGCACGCTGAAGTTTCCGTCGGAGGAGCCCGTCAATAAGTGTTGCGCATCCACGCCCGTCTGCATGCCAAAGGAGGACCCGATTGTGGAGCGCCCGGTGGACAAATCCCGGTTGAGCACGAAGTCGTCACCGAAGCTGATGCTTGCGGCGTCCATCCGCAGGTTGGCCTCGGCGTTCTTGAGCGGGAACGCCGAGCCGCTGGTGACCTCGTACAGTTGCGCGAGCGGGTCGCTCACGTTGCCGCCGTTGGCGTCGGCGAATCCCTTGTACGTCAACGCCACCACTTTTTTGCCGGAGCTGAGTGCCGCGGCGACCACCAGGAGCCTCTTGCCGCCGCCCTTGTCGAGGGCGGCGCAAGCTTTGCTATCCCAAGCGCCCTTGGCGTCGGCGTAGGTGTACGCCGTGCACACGGTGCGCTTGGAGGCGCTCGCGCAGTTCTTGCACGTGCTCGCCGCCGCCAGCCAGCGCAACTCCTCCGCGCCGAGGAGCGGCGCGTGCGGCTTGGCGACGATGAACGCCTCGAACTTGAGCACGGAGAAGGCGGAGTTGCCGCACAACTTGTAGCTCTCCGCCGTGCCGTTTATCCACACCGACTTGATGCGGTAGTCGCCCACTCCCTCGCCGACGAAGCACGTGCCCGAGCTGAGCGACTCCTCCAACATGAAGTCAGCAAAGTCGCTACCCTCTACCACGCCGAACGCCACGCGGTTTGCGGCGCCTGCGGGGGAACCGTACACGCCAACCATCTGGGTGTTGGGGTGGCACGGGCCGAGCCGTTGGGTCACCTCGTAAAGGGACACGAACGGGTCGGTGGTCCAGCCGGCCGACGGCTTGGTGACACCCTTGGAGCTCACCACCACCACCTTCCGCCCCGTGTTGAGTGTCGATACCAAAACCATCATCTCGCCGGGCTTGAGCGGCCCGGCGCACGCGGCGCGGAGAGCCTTGCTGCTCCGGCTGGCATCGAAGAAGTTGGTGGAGTAGCACGACGTGCTCTTGCTCAGCGGAATGTCCCCGCCCAGAGTGGAACTCAGCCACTTGTTCTCGTCCTTCGTGAGGGACTCGTCCGGGGTGTTGAACGGCACGAGCCAGGCCTCAAAGCGGGTGAGCTTCGCCGCGCCGCCGTCGTGGTGCACGCCGCACAACAGCTTCTTCAGCGCCAATGCCGTCAGCTTCTCGGGGCTCGTGTACGACGTCCCAATCTCGCAATCGACATCGTGGAAGTTGCGGTGGATGGCGAAGTCTGGCCCCGCGCCGAAGACCAACCCGCCGCCGTGTTGCAATCCCACGGCGCGCTCCGGGTCCTCCAAGACCAGGCGCGTGCGACCCGTGACCTCGAACAAGTTGGCAAAGTTGTCCCTGCGCATCATGTCGCCGTCGCCGTCGTGGTTGAATCCCCGGAGGGTGAAGCCGACCACCTTCTTGTTGGTTGTCAGCTCCGCGACGATCATCAGCGCGTGGCCCTCCATGTCACCGCACCCCGCCAGGAACCCCGTCATGTTTCGGCCGTCGTCCATCGCGAGGTCGTAGCAAACCTTCGCTTCGGCGACCGTGGCGCCGGGCAGCTCGGAGTCGAGCCACGCCATGTCCTGGCCGGTGAGCACGTGCTGATTGAAATCTTTCACGATCCAGGCCTGGAACGCGACGACGCCCCACCCCCGTTCAATCCCGCAAAGGTCGAGCGTGGCTTGAATTTCAAGAGACTCCGCCTCCATGCCGTCTGCCCCGATCCTCCCCGCCGCATCGTCGTCGGTAAACCCGAATGATCCCCCGACGTTGCACGAGCCCGTCTCTAGCGCCGTGTCGTTCATGCAGAAGTCGCCGCCCTTGCCGAAGCACGGACCGGAAAGGCGGTTGGAGTTGATGGCGTAGTTGGGATCGCCTGCCAAGCTGAACGTCTTGTTCTGCGTCAGCTCGTACAACTTTGCACGGCCGTCGTGCAGGGCCGTCAACGCCACCTCCATCTCATATCAACGCACGCACCAGAGGTGCTAAATGTGTGGCCTGTCCTGAATTCAAATGATCCAGCTTAGCCTCCCCAAATCAGCTCAACTAAGCATCATTGAGGTATTGAGTTGCGTAGCTCCGTCAGTGTGAAACGGCTCGAGTGAGTGAACTCGTGAACAGGGGACACGTGTAAGGCCCCGCCATCTCGGAAGTATCCGTCGCTCCGGACGTTGAACCCGACCTTGGTGCGCCCCACAACCTTGCGGCCGGTGCTGAGCACCGCCACTGTGACCAGCCACTCGTCGGCGTCCACGAGGTGCGCGCATTGGCTGAGGAAGTTCATGGAGCGCCGGGGCGCCCACGGGTCGGCCTCCTTGTTGTAGCAAACCCGGGGCTCGGACAGGTCCGCGCCGTCCAGCTGCTGTGATAGCCAAGATTTCTCCGAGTCGCTCAGGATGGTATCGTGTTGCACCCGCGGCACCAGCCAGCCCTGCATCTCGACGATGCCCACGTGGTTTGCACGCGGATTCGCGTCGGTCCCGCAGAGGTTACCGAGGTCGCACGCCGACGCGTTGCGCTCGCACTCGTACCGCCCGAGCGTCATCGCGGCGTGGTGGCAGTCGACGCTGCGCATGTCGCCGGAGACGAAGATGTCGCTGTGGCCGTTGCCCGCGAGGCCGAACTTCAATCCCGTGGAATCAGCCAGGTACTCCGTGGCCTGGCGTTGGTCCAGTGACAACGAGCGCTGACTGGTCACCTCGAAGAGGCCCGCGAAGCGCTCCTTGGTGGGCAGCCCCGCCACCCCGGTTTCCCGGGTGTTGAGCACGAGTTTCCTCCCGGTGGTGAGCCGGATGATGGTCAACAACTGCAAGTACCCGTCGTTTTGCGCCCGCATGCAGTCGGCGAAAAATGTTTCCAAGAATGTCGAGCTCGAGCTGGCTCCTGGGTAGGATCGGCTGAAGCACACCTTGGGGCTCTGCAACTCCGCGCCGCCGAGCTGGAGGCTCAACCACTTGGATTCCGTCGGGGTGATGATATTCATGGCGTTGGCGTCGGCGGCGGCGGCGTGGGGCGCCGGAGCGGAGACCACCGCGGCTTGCATCCATACAATCGACACGCGGGAGCCAGTTGGGTTCCCGCATAGATTCATGCGCTCGCGGACGAGGTTAGTTGCAGCCTCGTTGTAGGGTCTCATAACCGTTACCCAAGTATCTTAACTTACGCACCTCCGAGGTATGAATTGGGTGTAACCCAAGTGGTCACGGGGGGGCAGAACTGCAAACGGCGCAAGTGAAGTGAAAGGCCCGGCCTCATCATGGTTGTACGCCTCCGGGCCGTAGAAAGTCCCGATGTCGCATTTGCCGCTGTCGAGCATGTTTGCATACGATGGGCTGAAGTCGTGCCAAGAGAATTCACTTGTGAATTCTCCGAATGAAATGTTGACAGACGTTTGCCCGTCTGTGGCGTCTCTTTGCACGTACTCGGTCTGGGAGGTGACGGACATGAGCGATGCAAACGAATCAGGCGTGGACGTCGACAAATCAGGCGTTGAACAGTTGAGGATGCTTCCGAAGCCGAGGCACATGTCATCGGCGATGGATGCGGAGGGACAGCCGAACTGCCTGCCCTGGAAGCGGCCCCACTGCTCGTAGTGCTGCTTCAGGAGCTCGCCCACGCGGACGCCGTGGCAGGCACCGCCGTCGCAGAACTTGGTCTGGAGCTCGGGGTACCTGTTGCCGTAGCACAGGGCGTCCACGCTGCCGCCCACGCACCCGAAGGTCTTGCCCTCGGCCTTGCCGAGGCGGAAATAGTGGCTCTCGAGCTGCTTCGCCTGCTGCACCGTGGCGCACGCTGTGCCGTTGCACATGGACTCGCGCAGGTTGTCGTAGTTGTTGCCATAGCATAGCGCCTCCGCGGGAGTGACGCAGCCGTAC
>Ga0307489_10003678_pt1 | contig 10144 bp, 14 predicted proteins | sample SB12metaG_FD_202247 | JGI IMG/M metagenome (GOLD analysis project Ga0307489, IMG submission 202247) | Sea-ice brine microbial communities from Beaufort Sea near Barrow, Alaska, United States - SB 1.2 | ecosystem: Environmental > Aquatic > Marine > Coastal | place: USA: Alaska | collected...
CTGCGCGCTGCTCGGCGCCGCGCAGGGCACGCCGCGCGCCGCCGGCACGAGGAGAAACTCTGCCACTCCCGGCCCCGAGCCGGTGGTGGCCGCCCCCACTGTCCCCGACGACGCGGGGCGCACGGAGGCGACCCGCCACGCCCCTCCCGCCGCCATGCTGCCCGTCGACCCGCAGGGCGAGCCGCGTCCCGCCGCCGCCGCCTCCACGGCCGTCGCCACGACCGCAGCCGAGCCGGGCGAGGAGGAGGGCCGCTGGTGGTGGCACCGCAACACCGTCTGCGAGGGCGCGAAGATCAACACGCGGAGCGGCGGGGCCTGTGAGCTGTGACACTCGCCACGCTTCCTCCCTCTCTGTCTCTCTGTCGCTCTCTCCCTTGGTTTCTCAATCTCTGCACCTTCCCCACTCCACGCCCCTCCCTGTTCTCGCGGAAAAGACTCCCCGTGTTGTTGAGAAGTGTCCAGTAAGCGCGAAGATAAGCCGGGGGGCTGTGAGCTGTCGACAATAGTACTCTCGCTCTTAACCCGCCCTCCACATGTTACATGCCGTTCCTCACGTAAAGCCCGGCCCTTCCTCCCACCCTCATGTCGATCGCTCTATCCCTCTATGCACCTTTCCCCCCACTCCAAAGCCCCAGCCTTCCCCTTCTAGAGGGGCGGGGAACCCCCGCTGTGTCTTATTAGTGAAGTGCCCGTGTCTCATCATGAAGTGCCCGATTGAAACTGGCCTGGGCTGAGATTCGATGGTACTTGGCGCGCAAGGCCCTGCGGACAGGCAAGGTGGACGCCCCGTGCGGCACCCGCAACAAGAAGTGCTGCTCCGGCTGGCATGGCCCGAAACTAGTGATTTCTGCTCGGGGGGCATGGCGAAAACCTGGCTTATACACGCGGAAGCGTCTCTCTATGTAAGACTATGCCCTTCTGTATTATATTGCCCTATCCCTCTGTCTTTCTTTGTCTCTCTCTGTCTCTCGTGTATCGTGTCTCTGTCTGTCTCTCTGTCTTCCCTAGAGCTAGTTCTCTGTCTCTCTCTTTGCCTATCTCTTTTTCGATTCTTTTCTGCTTGAGTCCAACACTTCTTCTAAGGAACGCGGTGATTTCAGTAATTCCAGAGTCAAGTTAAGCTGAGACGGTAGCAAGTGTATTTCCCTGCCGGCCGGAAGTGCAACCCCGGCGTGACTGCGAAGCTGGCAGGGCATGCAACGGGCACACGGCGCTCTGAGTGTTTGCTCGTAGCGTGCCTGTACACACTCGCTTCCTCCTCCCTGGCGTGATACGGGTACGCGGGAACACTATCAGTGAACATTCAGGTTGAGTTGCAACGCGGTCGCCATGTACGAATGATATCTTCAACATTCGCCCAGAGCCAGGTACGCAGCTACGCACCCTAACTGTTCCGGACAATGTCGGGACGGGTTCCGAAGATACTACGCAGTTTTGCCCCCGGTAGTTAGTTCGAATGGAGTCCCCGTGATTTTCAGTGTGAAACTACACCAAATCGGATCACGTGTTGGAAAATCTTTTCGGGAATGCCGGCGAAATTCGTGATCACACGTGCGAAACACGTGATCACACGTGTTACTTCTTCGTGTAAAAATATCAAGGTGCTGCCAAATCTGTGAAAATAACTAGTCGCGAGTCCACGTGAACTACTGGGGGCAAAACTGCGTAGTATGCGGCGATCAGAACTGTCCATTTCGCAAATCCCGCCGACCGACTCGCTCTAAGTCCGACGGAATCGCGATTATTGAGTAAATAGACCCTCGATTCCGAAGAGATAAACCTGACCGGTCAGGCCGACACTGAATTTGAAGAGTGTTCTCGTACGGCCCTGCACGCCGGCGGTCGGGTACGACAGCTGGCGCGTCAGCGACGGCGTCACCGAGGTCACCTACGACAACGCAATCATTGACAACACCAAGCCCGACACGTATGCTTGTCAAACTAAGTTAGTGCTGGCGATGGAGGGGGTTAAACTAAGCTAATATAAGCTAATTTAGGGGTTAGTGGTTAGTGGCTTAGTGTCTTAGTATGGGGGACTACAGTGGGTTAGTCAGTTAGGGGGGCTTAAACTAAGCTAGTTTAAGCTAGGTTAGGGGCTAGTGCTTAGTGGGCTAGTTTAGGGGCGACAAGTATACATACGACAACGCCATCTTTGAGAACACCAAGCCCGACACATGCTGCATCATCCCCTCCAGACATCCTCCGAACAACGGCCCTGGACCTGACATCACCACACTCCTCTGTGACACCTCCCCGTGCACCTTGACCAACGTTAAACACAGTGTAGGGGTGACATGTCACCCTTATCTCCTCGAAATCGAGGGTCTATTTACTCAAGGATGGCGACCCGGTCGGACTTCCGGAGATTTGGTCGGTGGGACCTTTTCTTTGGACGGTTCTGATTGGTCAAACGCACTTCGATACCACAACTTCGATACCAGACCCGACACTGAGTTTAAGGTCGTCGGCTTGTTGACGGGCGTGAACCAGAACATTCGAGACTGTCTGGGCTGTATGTGCTGCAGCGGAGTGATTTCCTTCTTCCTGGTCCCCAACAAATTCCAGTTCACTGTCGAGTGCGGTAATGTCGAGTTTCCGGTCTTGCAGGGCCGCTGCAGCGACTGCAAGTAAATGTGTCCGAGTGCTCTGTCAACGGAGACGCCCTAACAACGCCGCTGACTCCTCATGTGCCCGAGTGCTCCGCAGTGACTGTTTGAGCCATACCCAGAAAAGCCTCACTGAATGAGAGCCATATCCTGCAGAGCCTCACTGATTGAGAGCCATACCCTGACTGAACAAGAAGCCTTTGGCCTCGAGCTGTACAGATAAAGTTTATGACCTCTAGATCAGTTGTATAGTGATCAGCGCCTATACTAGGTTGCCGAGCGTTCACTTGTACACGTCACGTCCCCTCCATCTGCCCCCTGCCACCTCGGTGGCATATTTTGTTCGTTTCCCGCCCGTTTGTCCGCACACAGTGTACCGGTAGTGAACACATCACGCCCCCTGCACCAACCTCCTCCCTCCAAACCCCTCCATCAGCCCCCATCCTAGAGTCACTGCATATGATATGGTCATCTTGTCCACAAGATGACAAGATGATGGTATTGATATGGACATGACCTTAAGATGACGATATCGATATGGAAGTTGACCATAAGATGACAGTGTCGACATGGGAGATCACAGTATCGATATGGGATGTCTGGTCACTCCACCTCGGCGGCACTGTTTCCGGCCAGTCATTCAGCACGTGGTGTGCCGGTACACATGACGCTCCTTCCACAATTCCCCGGTTACAACAAGGTGGATGACGTGGCGAGCAACGGTACACTCTGGTGTCAGGCCAGGGACCTTAAAGCCATGCGGCGACTATGCACAAACGATTGTAGGTCCCGTGTGGGAGATGCACTCATCAAGGTAATTAAATACATATAGCACAGTTGTGGCTCCCTATGCTTTCACTGTAAATTTCTCCTACAATTGTAATTTTGTATAAGTTGAGGCTCCCTATGTAATATTGCTGTTGCTGCTGCTGTTCCGATAATGCTGTTGCCTCGCAGGCAGTCAGCTGCTGAATCGACCGTCTATTGTCTCAGTAGCTGGAGAAGCCGAGGCCGGCGTACGACGCGATGGGTGATGCGGGCGCGCTCCCCATTTCTCCCGCCCCCAAGCCCGCCACCCCCCCCGCCGCCGCCGCCGCCGTCACCGCCCCGTTGCCCGCCGCTCCATTCCCCATCATACCATTACCTACCAGGAGGGTCAGTATGTACACGCACTAGAACCAATATCGGAGAATGCCTTACCTGCAAGGTGAACTCTCAGACACGCGTGGATGAGGAGGAGGAGGAGGAGGAGGAGGAGAGGAGGAGGAGATTCAACGTCGGTCGAATGCCTGTTCTCAATAAATACTTCTTCTCAATAACCCCCCTGCCTCGCACGGGGCTGTTGGGGTAACCCCCCGCTGCGGATAGCCTCGCAGCCTCCACCTCAGCCAGGGACACCGGGCGCACCGACGCGCGCGACACGCGAACCGCGCTACCGTCCGCCGCCCCCGCCGGCGTGGCGGGGAGGCTCGGCGTCGCCGGCAGCCCCCGCTGACCTCCCGCCTACGTTCAGGGTCCAGTGATGATGCTCGCAACGCTAAATTCATGATGTTCACTACATGATGTTTCTTGCCAGAGCAAATAAAGAGCCCATATTGAAAAGAAAGCAGAGTGCTGCCGGCATTGGTATTTTGATTACTTTTTGGATCAATTGGCATGAGCATGTAGTCTGCCCATAATCCAAATCGAAATGATAGCGACACCTCACTTCCACCTGGAGGTGCGTTCGCAATTGAGGGTATGTCGTACAGTGAATGGCGAGCGTTGTGTACCCAGCCCTGCCGCAGGGGGTCGTCCGCCGCCGCCGCCGCCGCCGCCGCCGCCGCGGGCGAAGGAAGAGTCGGGTCGGATGTGAGCCGCGGGGGATGTCATGGACGGCATGGGCGACTCCGGGCCGTCCAACCCTCTGAAGGGCGATCCCCCGATCGACAGGAAATCATTCCCGCCGTACCCGACGCTGCCCCCGCCCCCGCCCCTTGCCCTGGCCTCGTCCCTGGCCCCGGCCCCGTCTCCGGTACCGCCCCCAGCCAGGGGCTTACACTTGCACCCATTTCAGCTCAACCTCAACCGTTTTGGTCAAACATCCCCGTGTCCCCCTGTCTAATAGACTGGGGGGAAATCATGCACTCAACGTATACCACAAAAAATGCTTACGTTGAGCCGAAAAGTGGACGAGTGTAAGCCCCTGCCCCCGCCCCCGTGTCCACCCCCGGCTGCGGCTCCGCTCACGCTCTGGCGCCGGCTGCCCCGCTGCTCGGCCACCATCCAGGGGCTTACATTTTTTGTTTTATCTAACACAGGAGGGGGGGTTTTCATTTCAAAACATTTAGTCTAGAATCGACGAAGGTACTGAGATGGATCCACGGCTATAAATCAAATCCTTGCGAGCTCTTACACTCGTCCAATTTTCGGCTGAACTTGCGCATTATGGGATGTGTTGGTTGATGCAGTGACAAAAACGGCCGAGGGTGAGCTGAAACTGAAAAGTGGACGAGCGTAGGCCCCTGCCGCCATCCTCTCCACCTGGTCTTGCAGCGACTGCTCGGCGCGGCTTCCGCTCTCAAGCCTCTCCTCCATCTTGGCTGCCGCCGCCTCCATCTCCTCCCGCTCCGACAACAACGCTTTCACCCGCCGCTTCAGCTCCTTGTTGGCATGCTTGACGTCCCGGTTGTCCTTCCCCAGCACCGCCACTTGCTTGTCTCGGAATTCCAGTTGCGAGCGTACCTCCATGGGTGCCTCGGCGACGGCGGCAGCGGAGGCGGCAGCGAAGCCCACGGCGGCGGCGGCGGGGGAAGGTGTTTCTGGGGCAGTGGGGTCGTCGTTGTCTTGTGAAGCGCCGAGTGCCGCTCCTGGGGCGATGCCCCCGGCCCCGGCGGCAGTGGCTGCGGCAGAGATGGCCGGCTTGTCCTGGAGCATGGCATCGGCAAAAGGATTGGGAGTGGTCATAGATAGTCGGTCGTCCCCAGGACGGTCGTCCCCATCTCCATCCTCGCAGGAGGGTCATCGAGAACAAGCACTCGGCCGAGATCGGAGCACGACTTACCTTTAGAGATAATGCTCAAACAGACGCGCGGAAGAGGCGGAAGAGATCCAATGTCGGTCGAGTGCATGTTTTTTATGACCCCCCCTGCCTCAACAGCGGCGTTGGACAGCTTGAGCAGGTACGCCTCTTTGCGGCTATGCTCACGCTGCAGCTCGGTCACCCGCCGGTCATTAAGGCCAGGCGGATATTGTTCGCCACGTCACAGGGTTCCACTAAACTCAAGAAACGAGGGTTCAAAGTGCGTTTGGTGATGTGGCGAGCAACATCCACACATGGCCCTACCGGTCATACTCCATCTCCTTCATCCGCAGCGAGCTCTCCATCTCCTCGATGGCGGACTGTGCGTCGGTCAGTTGCATTTCCAACTCGCACGTCCGTGCCTGTCCGTCGCGCTCCTGCAGTTGCAAGGATACCACTTTGTCCAGACACACTGTCAGCGCTGCGCGTGACTCACTGGAACCCATCTCTAGGGCCTGGCGGATACTGCTCGCCACGTCATCCAACACACTTTGAATTCTGGTGTCTTGAGTCAAACAGAACCCTGAGACGTGGAGAGCAATATATGCCAAGCTCTATGCACGTTGAACCGTCGTTCTATCGAGTTAAACCTGGGATGGCGGTTCGGGATTCGGACGGATTCGGTGGAGGGTCGGATTCGGACGGATTCGGGCGGATTCCGAACAGCCCCGCAGGGTTTGCGGTATTGTACAATCTGTATGGAAGTCGCCAACCCAGAGTTAAACACAAGTCTATGATGTGGCGAGCAACATCCGCCAGACCCTGCCCATCTCTGCAACCTTATCCCGGAACACATTTTTACTACCAGCACCACCACCACCTCCGCCAGCGCCGCCGTTGGAGGCATTCTTGCCTGAGGCGCGAGGGTCGTCGGCGGCGTCGCGCATCGCCTCGGTGTGCGCAGCCGTTATGTACTCCAACTCCTAGGGCCTGGCGGATGTTGCTGGCCGCGTCAAAGTGTGCCAATAGAAGCAAGAGACCAGGGTTCAAAGTGCGTTGGATGACGTGGCGGGAAATATCCGCAAGGACCTGCCGCCTCCGCTTCCAAGCCATCGATGCGATCCTCGAGCTCCCGCAGAGCGTGCTCCTCCTCGGTGGACAGCACACGGCCGTTCGTCAGGGGCATACACACGTACACGTTTCATCTCAACGTAAGCACTATAAGTGGGGTACGTTGGGTTGTTTCAGTGACTAGATCAGCTCTGTGTGAGGTCAGAAGTGGACGAGTGAGCGCCCCTGCCGGACGCCACGCGGTCGTCCAGCACCGCCAGTCGCGCGGCGGCGGAGGCCCGCCGGTCCCGCAGCTCCCCGGCACGCGCCGCTGCGTCGGGGCCCGCCGCCGCCGAGGGCCTGGCAGATAATGCTCGCCACGTCATAAGGCGACATTTACCTCAAGAGATGAGGGTTCGAGAATTCAAAAATGTGTATCAGGGGAGGATTACGTGGTGGGCTTTTGGCCTGGCAGATGTCATTCGCCTCGTCATAGGGTGCCGTAAAGTCACGAGATGCGGCTTCAAGGTGCGTTCCGTGACGGGGCGAGCAACATCCACCGAGCCCTACCGCCGCCCCCGCGCTCTGCAGCCCCGCCAGAGCGTCATCCAGCCCGTCCAGAACCGCGCCGAGTTCGCCCCGCTCCCAGGGTCCGGCAATACATGCTAACAACATCACAGTGTGGCATTTGAATGAAGAAATGAGGGTTTTAAACATGTCCATCGTCATTTTGACCAACATTCGCCAGGCCCTACCCGCTCCGATTCCAGCTGCGCTGCCGCCCTCTCCCTCCACATTGGGTCTGGCAGATATTGCTGGCCACATCATCGGATGTTTTCTACCTCACGAGGGTGGCTCAAGAGAAGGCCTCAAGGGGCTCAAGAGGAGGGCGCAATACACATTAAACGACGTGTCGTGCAAACATCTGCCAGACCCAACCTCCGCAGCTCTAGGTTATCACGCTCCTTAATGTTGAGCTCTTTCTCCTCCATCACAGCGATGCGCTTCGCGTCTATCCGTTTCCCTTCCTCTTCGCCCTCTCGCTGCGTGAGCGCGCGCTCAGCTTCACGGTCTATCAGATCCTTGATGGCCTTGACGTCCAGCGGCGGTTTGGCCGGCGGGCGGTTGTGGTCGCGGGGCTGATCGTAGCCAGAGGACGCCGAGGGGCCGGAGGTGGAGGGGCGAGAGGGAGAGGCGGGTACATCGCCGCTGCGGCGTCGGTTCTCGCGTGCGTCGCGTGCGCTCTGTGGGCGCCGCGCGGACCCGGGCGTCGCTCCGCCGCCGCCACCGCCGCCGCCACCTCCAACACCTTCGCCATCCGACCCCGATGTAGAGCCGGGCACATATTGTTTGCCACATCATGACACGCCAACAAACTCAATAGTTGCTGCAGGAACTATACGCCAGCCCCATCCAGCTGAATGGCATATACATCGACGTGCCGGGCAATGGATTGCGTGGCGGGAGGTTTAGGCCGAGCCCTACCCTGACCCCGTCCCCGGGATCGCAACCTTCCGCGCGGTCACTCCGACCCCCGGCGCGCGGGCCTTCACTTGCTCGCCGTACGCGTGAGCCCGCTCGCGACTGCTGATCGGCCTCGCCGACTGACTCCCACCTCCGCCGGACAGCGCCATCATGTAGAGGCGCAAGTTGAAATTGACAGCAAAGTGTTAAAGCAGTTAATCACACGTTAGATACAATCTGAAACCAATCGCAGGCAAACCGGGATCAAGCTGCACCGCCCTACCATCGGCCCAGGGCCCGGCGCCGGCGGAAGACCCCCCACCCCCGTCCCCGCTCCTGCGTACGCCGGCGAGCCGCCCACCTGCAGCTAGGGCCAGGCGGGACGTTGCTCGCCACGTCAGCAAACGCACTGCGAACCTCGTCCCTTGAAATACACGGCATCCTATCATGGCAGATATTGCTTGCCATACAGCCCAACGCACTTTGAACCCTCGTCTCTCGAGTTGAACTGCACCCTATGACGTGGCGAGCAGCATTCGCCAGGCCCCACCTGCAGGGAGGCGGCCACGCTGCCGGGCGCCACCGTCTCTACCCCGTTGATCCAATTGTTGGCCCCGCCCTCCAGACTCACGTCGATCCCGCCCAACAGTTGCAGCTTGCGCTTAGCCGCGGTGAGCTTCTGGTAGGGCCTGACACACATTGTCCGCCACGTTATCACCACGCATTCTGCACCCTAGTTCCTTGTATTCAGTGACATCCTATGACGTGGCAAGCAATATCTGCCAGGCCAGTGCTCGCCACGTCATTGACACATATCTGAACCCTCGTTTCTGGAGTCAAATGGAATACTTTGACGCGGCGAGCAATGGTGCCGACTGCTCCCTACCTCCTCGGTCTTTCTTTGGAGCGCCGCTCGCTGGCGGTGCTTCTCCCCCTCCAGCTCCTTGATCCGCTTGCTCTGCGTGTCCGCCTGTTTCTTCAGAGTGCTGATCTCTTTGCTCTGCTCCTCCTTGGCCGTCTCGTGCCGCTCCTCGCGCTCCCTTGCTGTACGGCATCAGTATCATCTAACCCACGTCAGTACAGTTAAGTCAACTGTAACGCGATCGCACTCGAAACGGTCGTGGTCAGTATCATCCGCTTCACGCCATGCAGCATGATCAAGTCCCCTGCAACGCGATGGCACTGAACGTGGCAATGCTATCAAAGAGCTCCAGTTTGATACCAGCCTGAATGGCTAAATGGGCCCTGCCTCAACTTGCGTTTGAGGCTCTCCTGCATGGATCGCATCCGCGTCACCTCGTGCTCCAGATCCCGAACCTTTGCCGTGGACTTCTGCCGCTCCGTCTTGTAGCGGCGCAAGTTGGAGCTGAAAGCAAATTTTGCAGGCAGATCATCATAATCATATTTTATGGTTCAAGGGCGGAAGCCAAGCGCGGTCAACCCGAGATCAACCCAGGGTCAAGCTGGTGTCAAGCTGGGGTCAACCTGGGGTCCTGGGGTCAAGCTGGGGTCAAGCTGGGGTCAAGCTGGGTCAAGCTGGGGTCAAGCTGGGGTTAAGCTGGGGTCAACCAGGGGTCAACCAGGGGTCAACCTGGGGTCGACCTGCACCGGCCTACCTTCTCCACCCTGAGCTCGGTACTCTCCGACTTGTGCGCCTTCAACTTGCGGAGCTGGTCCTGCACCATTTTCACCTTCTCCTCGCAGGAGAGTCATTCAGAGCAAGCACTCGACCAAGATCGGAGCACGCCTTACCTTGAATCTGAATGCTCAGGCAGACGCACGAAGTATACGGAGTAGGAGGAGGAAGAGGAGGAGGAAGAGGAGGAGGTTAGCTCAAATCATTAGACCCCTATACCACCTTTAATATATATCCCCCCCCCAACATGAGGAGGAGGAGGAGGAGGAGGAGGAGGCGGAGGAGGAGGAGGAGGAGGAGGAGGAGGAGGCGGAGGAGGAGGAGGAGGAGGGGGAGGAGGAGGAGGCGGAGGAGGAGGAGGAGGAGGAGGAGGAGGAGGAGGAGGAG
>Ga0307489_10003679_pt1 | contig 10143 bp, 7 predicted proteins | sample SB12metaG_FD_202247 | JGI IMG/M metagenome (GOLD analysis project Ga0307489, IMG submission 202247) | Sea-ice brine microbial communities from Beaufort Sea near Barrow, Alaska, United States - SB 1.2 | ecosystem: Environmental > Aquatic > Marine > Coastal | place: USA: Alaska | collected 2017-05-06
GGATGACAAGGACGGGGAGGGCGCAGCCCCCGGAGAAAGGGGAAGCGGGGCGGAGCCTCTGGCGCCACCACCGCCACGTCAGCGCACGCGCGTCGGCAGCGGCAGCAGCGGTGGCAGAAGGGGGAGGGCCAGCACCGCTGGTGTGCTGCCGACGCTCTCGGCTCACCTCGCGCAACAGAGCGAGCGGAAACAGCAACAGCAGCAGCGGGCGGCGGCCACAGCCACCGGGGCAGCCGCGCGGAGGCACTCTCGGTCCCTGAAGGAGGCGGTGGAGTACTCCTTCATAGAACGCCTGAACGCGGTGCAGCAGTACAGCAGCGAAGTCGCGCTGGGCGAGGGCGTCGTGCAGATCCTCCCGAAAGCGGCTGCCGAGGAGTACGCGCGGGGAGAAGTGCTCTGGCCCCCCACGTTTGTGTACTGGGACACCGAGGACACGTGCGCCCTCGCGACAAACACCATAGACGCAGTGAAGAAGACCGTCCGGATGCTGGAGCGCTCGTACAATGCGGACGACGTCCTCGCGGGGAGGCCGCCGGTATCCTACAACCCGTTCCAAATCTTCCAGGATGCGTGGACGCGTGGCGAGACCACGGGTCGCTCGGTTCTGGGCGCTGTCGCGGGGGACGACGAGGACGAGAGGACCTCCCCGCCCAAACAGACCTTTGCAGAGTTCATCGAGACGTCCGCGCCGTGGTACATCCAGACCCCCGTGCAGTGGGTCTACACAACGACGGGGCTCACCGAGGTGCCGCTGCTTGGGCTCCTGTACGAGCTCCCTGCCGTCCTCGCGCGCATGCTGCGCTGCGACATCGAAGCTCAGATGTTCTGCAGCAGCCACCACTACTCAGTGTTTACGTCTGCGTTCATTGCCATTCTGATCCTGACGCTGGTCGGGAGTGTGGTGTCGTTCTCGGGGGTGCCCGTGGTGGCCACGCTGCTTTCTGTCGTCGGCTTTGGCTCCCTGGTCCTCTTCATCTCGTTCGACTACGCGCCGGCGTGCGCACCCATCCTCCCGGTCTGCTTTTTCGAGTCCATCGTCAACGACCTGGTGTACTGGCTGCCCACGCGTATCACCATCCCGCAAAGTCTCCTGTTGTGCCAGGTGGACCAGACGACCGACAACGTGGCCCCAGAGTGTCTCGTCGACTGCAGCGCCGCCCCCTTCCACTTCCAGGACTACACCTCGAACGTAGCCTGGCTCATGTGCCAGGCCTCACTGAGCAACTGCCACAGCCTGCAGCTGTACCTCGGGCGCGCAGAAAACCCCGTCGCCCTCATCGCGGGGAAGGCCACTGTAGACCGCTTGGCGGCTGCGCTGTATCGCTCGCGCACAGTGCTGGCGTCTGGGGACCACAACATGCGCGAGGGCTTCCAGTGGTGCAACATGCTGAGCATCTACCAGCTGGTGCCCATGCTGGTGATGCTCTTTTTGGTTGCCTCGGCGGTCCCAGTCCTGTTGGCCTTGCTGATCAAGGCGCTGGTTGGGCTCATGCGCGCAGCGTTTTCTGCGTACGCCATGACGCACCTGTAGCCGCGGTGGCCGCAGTGCCAGCGTGGTGGTAGCAGCAGCAGTAGTAGTAGTAATAGTAATAGTGATAGCAGTAGGAGCAGTAGGCGCAGTAGGAGCAGTGGGAGCAGTAGGCGCAGTAGGAGCAGTAGGAGCAGTAACAGCACCAGAAAGGGCAGCGTCATTGGTGGCCGTGGTGGCGCGAGGGCGAGAGGACCATGTGGAAGGACAAACGAAATAAGTAAACATCCGCTTGTGTCTCGCGCAGTGCAGTGGTAATGCGAGGAGGGTACTATATAATCTCTCCAGTCGCGTTGCGTGGCACGCACCGTGAACTCGTGGGGACCCGCGCCCCTACGAGCATGCACGTCACCCCGACGTCTGCCATGGACCCAGACACCATCAACACGCTGTTGGTGATAACCGTCCTGCTGCATGCCGGGACCTTCTTTTTCTTGCAGCATGTCGCGAGTCATTTCAAGGAATACATTTCGCCACTCGAGGGAGTCATGCTTTCAGCGGTCATGGGGTCCGATGCGTCCGTAGCTACGGCGGCCTACGGGGCCGACGGCGGCCTTGCCGGGCCCCACACGTACGAGGAGCGAGGGGCGGGCGCCCACCCCGCGGATGCCAACGGCATCGCTTTGGGCGTGACGCAGGCGGGCGCTGTGTACCAGAACAGGGGCGGCAGCAGAGACGGCAGAGGTGGCGTAATCGCAAACTACCACGCACTGCATGAGACTCTCGATGTCAGTGTGTTCCGGTGATATTGTACTGTGGTGCTTGTCCGCCGCACAGCGCCACGGCAGCAACCTCAACAACACCGCAGCGGTTCTCTGCGTCACGGCCTGCGCCAGTGTGTGTGTGTGTGTGTGTGTGTGTGCGTGTGCCACCGCACATGCCCTAGTCCTGCTTCTTCCGCTACCCCTGCCCCTCTACTGCCCACATACCCCCGCCTCCCCCCACACACCGCTACCCACCCGTCGCGGCACAACGACCACGACGCGAGGGCCTTGGCGGTGCCTCCGACCCCCGCGAGCGCGCCTACGCCTCGGAGGAAGAGGAGGAAGCGGAGGCGGCCGTCGATGGTGCGGTCGCCGCCGTCACCGCCGGCGCCACGACGGAGGTGTCTCGCTTCATAAGCAGGAACTCCAGCTCCACAGCGAGGGCTTGCGGGGACTTTCCGGTCTTGCAGGCCTCGATCATGCTCTTGCGGAATTCGACGTTCCGATCCTCCATCGCCCGAATGGTCTGGTTTCGCGCCTTGACCTGGCCCTCGAGCACCTCAATGCGAGCTTCCCTCGCGGCGGTGGCCTCTTTGTTCTTCGTGTGCGACTTTGCGGCTGAGACGCGGTTCTGTTTCCGTCGAGCCTCCCGCTTATTGTCATGCTGGACCAGCGCGTCGTCCAGCGCGTGCATGCTAGTGTCTCCGCCTCCGCCCCCGCCTCCGCCGCCCCCGCCGCCTCCGCCGCCCCCCCCACCGCGTGCCAGCGTGGCGGCCGCCTTCGAGATCGAGCTCGCGCCCCTGTCCCCACTTCGCCGTTTTCTCTTGTGGGGAGCCGCAAGCGGAGCGCTCGCTGGAACGCCACCACCGCCCGTCGGCAACCGCGAGGAGAACTCTTTGTCGGCAAGCGCCGCGAAGTTGAGCTCCTCCAGGCATTGTTTGGAGAAGCCGTTCCGTTGCGCGTCCGCCTCCTCGAACTCACAGTTGTCCGAAACCTCCCCGGCGAGGTCGCTCTCCTCGCATTCCCCGCCCAGCGCTGACGCCGCCTCCGCCTCCGCCGCCGCCGCCCCGGAGTAGGAGGAGATCCGCCCCACCCCCCCCACCGCCTGCAGCAGCGGCGCCAAAACCGCCGCGCCGTCGCGCACATGCGGCCCCAGTCTCGCCATGTCGGGCGAGTGGCTCAAGACGCGGCGCAGAGGCGGCAGCAGCGTCGGCTGCGTCGGAAACATGAGGTTGGTGACGTTCATCTGCCCCCGTGACATCAACATGTCAACGTTACGGATCGCAGGCGGGCGCTTCTGCAACAGGGCTCGTAGTTTGCGCGTGGTTTGTTGTGACAGGTGTCAAGTTGCAGCTGACCGTTGTAAAATGAGGATGAAAGTGGGGGTTAAAGTTGACCAAAAAAAACGCTTTGCACCTACAGCAAGTGACTTTGGGTTGCAAAGGCTACATCGTGGAGTTATTGACTTTCAAACACAAAGACGACCTTGCGCAGTAATTGACTTTGGAACGCAAAGACGACCCTACGCAGTAATTGACTTTGGGGTTGGACGACTTTCGTGATTGGGCGCGGAAATACCAGCGGAGCCCGCGCCTTTGCGGATCCGGGCAATGCCTCTGGCGGATGCGCGCGGCAGCTGTTGTCGAGCGTGGCGGGCCTTCCGCCTCCGCCTCCGCCCACACCCCCGCCTCCGCCCCCGCCTCCACCCCCGCCTCCGCCTCCGCCTCCGCCTCCGCCGCCTCCGATGCACGCAGCGGATCGAGCCAGGGTCTTTAGGTGATGCAGTTGCTGCTCGCACGCGTGGAGGTGCTGCTGATGGTACAGCAGCTCGTCGCCTCCGCCTTCGCCTCCGCCTTCGCCGTCGCCTACGGCGATGGTCGTCGACGTCGCACCCCCGCCCGAGTCGAACGCTTCCTGCAGATAGCCAGGAAGGTACGAGGCGCCGCACGCGTCTGCGTCGAAGACGCTCGCCGCACTGTGGTTGGTGTCGAGGCTCGAGCCGAAGAGCATGTCGTACTCGCGCTCGTCGTCGCTAGCCCTCCATTCCTCACCCAGCGCGGCGCCGTTGTGGCCTGGGAATGCGAGCATCGCGGATCGCGTGCCACTGAGTCTTTCGGGTGGTGTTTGAGGATCTTCGGAAGTTTTCTTTTTAACAAAGCCACGTGTAAATATGCACGTCTCTTTTTTGTTTTAATACTCTTTTACTAAAATCAGTCGACCATGTGTGATTCGTAAGCCATACGGTTAGATGGACAGTTAGGCGCTTCAAACATGCACCCTTCGTCTCTAAAGGGTCGCGAGAACACACCTCTTCCAGAAAGATCCCCGTGCGACATGTATCTGCTGACCACGCCTTCTTTACTCTTGCAGGGGTATCTGGTCACGAGGAGTGTGCTGAGGGGTCGCACTCTGTTGCCAGGAAGGATTAACCCAAAACAGTGAGATGATTTTCACCGCGCAGGACAAAAATTAAAATTACAAAAATACCAACAAAACGCACGTGCGTCCATATTAGTCAACGAAGTTGCCTATTTCTAAATGCGGTCGAAATGGGTAGTAAATACAACCACATTCCGTTATCCGCACACGCCGACTGACACCTGTCTTGTCCGAACATGTCCAAACGGAAGCAAATGGACAGAGAGCCCCGTAATTCCGCACTGTTGCGCCTCCTGGAAGCTGCGCTGGTCGGCGAGGGCGCCTCGCCGCCGCCCACGCCCGCGCCGCCGCCTCCGGCTCCGCCTCCGCCGACACCCGCGCTGCCGCCGCCCCCTCCTCCGCCTCCGGCAGCCCCGTCGTCGTCGTCATTGTCGTCGCCGTCATGTAGTACTGCCACAGGAGCGCCGAGGGGGGAGGGGCTGGGGCCGTCCAGGGCGCACGTGGTGGCGCTTCTCGGCGGCGTGTACGCAGCGGCGAAGATAGCGGCGAGCACGGCGGCGGCGGCGGCGCACAGTGTCGCCGAGACGCGTCTCCTCCTGACGCGCCTCTCCGACGTCCGCCACGCCCTACGCCTAAAGCTCACGGATATGGGCTGCGCGTACGAGAACCTGGAGCAGATCGAGGCGGCGGTGGCGTGCGGGGGCGGGAGGGAGATACGGCTCGGCATGGACACGCTGCGCGCGCCCGAGGCCTACGCTGCAGGTGCAGAGCGGGTCCCGGCGATGAGCGGCATAGCCGACGAGGCGGCCGGGTCGGCGGACGCCGCCATGCTCATTCTGCCCTGGCGCCTCGTGCCGAACCTCATGCACGAGGCGCTGGAGGGGGGCAGCCCCCTCGGTGCGGCCGAGGGCGGGCGCGGTGGCCGGGAACCACAAAGCCAGAGCGCCGTGCTGCGCGAGATGCGTCTCGCGGTGAACAGCGCGTTCCTGCACTCGCTTGTGGTGGAACTGCGGATGACCCCGCCGCGGACCACGGCGCTGAGGCAGGCCCTCGACAGCCTGCGCGGAGACATCGAGCAGCTGGAGGAGCGCGTGCGCGCCCCGGCGAGCATCGCGCAGCTGCTCGGCGCCGCACGCGTCACCACAGCGCTCGCGACGTGGCCCGCGACGTGCGACCTCGTCGAAGCTGTATACGAATGCGCCGCGGCGCTGCGGGCACGCGCCACCGAGGCGCCGACGGGCGCCTCCACCGGCGCGCTCGAGAGGCTCCGCGAGAGCCTGCACGCGCGGGTCGAGCGAGGCAAGGCGCTCGGGGCACTGGCGGCAGCCTGCGACGACCCGCTGGCGCGGCCCGAGGCACTCGGCGCCGCCATCGCGCTCCTGCGCGGCGTCGTCTGCAGGGCGGACGTCGCCACGGGGGACAGCGTCTCCGTGCACACCACGGGGTGCAAGACGGAGACACTGCCTGGCGGCGGTGGCTGTGCGGGCGGTGTGGGTGGTGGGGTCGGTGGGGTCGGTGGGGTCGGTGGGGTCGGTGGGGTCGGTGGGGTCGGTGGTGCGGTCGTCGCGCGGGCTCCCGGCGGGGGGTGCGCCGTCCCGCGGGCCCTGGGCGACAAGTTTGCGCGCACGCGAGCGTGGCTGTGGAGGTCTCTGAAGCACAGCAGAGTGCCTGCGGCAGCGCCTCATGGCGCGCCCGGCGAGTGGCTCGGCAACGCCGTCGCAACCGCTGTGCTGGACCTCGTGTGCGCGAACGCCATGGCGCTGCGCGAGGGCCAGTCCCTTTTCCCAGAGACGCTGGACCACGACGCCCCCCGCGTGCGACGCATGCGCGAGCGCTTCAAGTTGTACACCCGGGTCTGCTGCGTTGTGTCGCTCGTTGTGTCGTGGGCGAAGCCGAGGTGCGCGGGGAGCCAGCCCGAGGCGGTCGCCGCCAGCGTGGGGCACACCGTCGCGACGTGCCTCGTCACGAGCAGGACCCCGCTGGGCCACAGCAAGCGCCTGGCGCGCGCCGCGGTGCGGGCGCTCAGGGCGCACACGGCGCTGCTCCCGCAGATGCACGTGGACACAGCGTCGTTGCGGACGTTGCGGCAGGTGCTCGTCGCGTGTCTCGACAACCCCGCGAACGAGATGGCGGAGAAGTACGCGGAGTGTTTGCACAGGTCTCTCGTGTTCGCGGTGAACAACGCGACCGCCGAGACAGGCCCCGCAGCAGCAGCACCAGCAGCAGGAGAAGTCGCAACCGGGGCCCCAAGGGCGAGGAAGGTCGCGAAAACGGCACGGCGCAGCATTGACAACCTCTTCGGGTGCTGCTTCATGGGCGTCCTGGCGAGCACTATGCAGCCGCTCGCGTCGGCGCTCGCCAGAGACGTTCGCGCGGTAGCGTCGGACAGCTGCGCATCGCACAGGGCGATGTACCACGACATCTTCGCTGCCAGAGCGCCGACGGCGCCGTGTACGCGGTAGGCAGGGCACTCGGGGGCGGTGCGCGTGTGTGTTTGTAAGCATATAATAAAGCCAAGACGTGGTGTGTCGGAGTGTCAGCGGCGGGCGCTGTCCGTTTCCCACGCCCCGGTGGTTATATGAGATGTCGTATATAACGGTATCCGAGCGGTTCTACAGAGCGCCAGGGCGTGTGGGGTCATGAGCAGCCAGAATCAGATGCCCGAGGAGCAAGAGGAACCGCTAGCTCCACGTGTAAGGAGACCTCCTCCGGAGTTCCAAGCTTTCTTTAACGTGCCCCTCGTGCCTACCAGGCACGACGCAAGAGATAGCGGCGACGAATCATATGGAACAGAAATCGATGAGGGAGAGAGCGATGGCGGCGGCGGCAGCGGCATGGATGCAGACGAGCCCGAGAACACCCCAGCTGTTCCCGCGGGAGGCGAAGGCGCAGGGGATACCGGCATGCCTGGCAGCGACCCCCCCGAGAACACCCCAGCTGTTCCCGGGGCGGGCGAAGGCGCAGACGATACCGACATGCCTGGCGGCGACCCCCCCGAGAACACCCCAGCTGTTCCCGGGGGAGGCGCAGGTGCGGACGGTGGTCAGGACGCGGACCTCGCCGTTGTTCCTGCGCTCGTGGTCACGGAGGACTTTTACAACGCTGGAGACATCGCGGAAGAAGTTGAGGGTTTAGATGTGGAATGGGATGAAACCTACTCGGTCCTGCTCACTGGTTTAGAGACGCTAGTGAGGGAGGTTTTTGAATTTGAAAATCAGCAGTACTTGCTGGTGTACAAGGTCATAGATGTGTACAAACAGAAGAGCGTGCCCTTCTTCGACCAGTTGTCGTTCGACACCGCCCTTGAGGACGCAAAACCATTTGTGATGAAATGGATGGATGCTGACCAGGCTATGTACATACCGCAGAATAAGCTAATACAGTTGATACCGGATGTGAGAGACTGTCTGGCGGACTTCACGAATCGTCTGAACGAAGAAGTCAGGAGGATAATGGTTTCCATCGAGAGAGAAGGAGACGTTGCCGCGCCAGTTCTGCAAGACCTCCTCGCGCAGACGACGAGTCTGGATGTCAAAAAGAGGTCATGTATCAATCAAAACCGCCAGGCATACCTCGCGCTGCGCGACGCTAACCTGCGCCGTAGTTACGAACACGCAAGGGAGGGTGGCTTCAAGGCCGCGTACGAAAACTATGTTAAAGCGATGCAAGCCAGAGAAGCGATAGCTGCCGGAAGGGTGGTAAGCGATGCGCGGTTTCTAACAATCTCAGTTCGCGGCGATGCAAAGAAACCGGGAGGGTTCGTCCCCGAGGGGACGGGCGAGACATCTCGCAATGAAGTTGATGACGGCGAGGAAGAGTACATGGGGGATGACGAGATGAACGACAAGAATAATGTGTTGTACGCGTGGTCCGTCGTGGCGAGGACCCAGACCAAGTTCTACTCATACAACGATGAACGGAAGTTTAGGAAGTGGGCTCTTGATAGCGCCGATGACGTTGAAAAGGCGATGCTTCTGCTAGGACATGCCATGCCGGGGGAGGGGCAATATTTGGATCTGAGCATAGAGACTCTAGCGGAACTATGGTTCGCCCACATGTACGGCACTAGCACTGAATGGGACAAGGCAGCCGACGAGGCGACCGCGTTGGACGGGCGAGATATGGATAGGACCGCTTACATGCTGCTAGAGACCAACGATCGGAACAGACGGGAGGAGCGAGCAAACGAAAATGCACGCCAGGGGGAGCCCGCAAAGAACACAACAAGACAATATGACAGGTACGGACCCGAGAAACCGCCAAAGAAGAAGCAAAAGAAGACGGGTTTGGAGGGATCAGGTTCCAAAGAACAAGCAGAGGAAGAAGACGAAGAAGACGAAGGTCCAGACGAGGGCGAGGATCATCGTCGCGGCATAAGGCTATATGGTGGTCGTGGCGGCGGACTTGAGGGTAACGACGGCGGTGGGGGGGGTGGTGGCAACGCCGGTCGTGGCGGCTCCTCTGCTGACCGTGGCTCTGCCAGCGGCGGAGGCGGGGGCCGTGCCTCCGGCGGTGGGGGGAAGGGTGGCAAAGCCGGTAGTGGCGCCCCCCCCGCTGGCGGCTCCTCTGCTGACCGTGGCTCTGCCAGCGGCGGAGGCGGGGGCCGTGCCTCTGATGGCGGTGGGGGGAAGGGTGGCAAAGCCAGTAGTGGCGGCTCCGCCGCTGGCGGCTCCTCTGCTGGCCGTGCCTCTGATGGCGGTGGGGGGGGTGGTGGCAAAGGCAGTAGTGGCGGCTCCCCCGCTGGCGGCTCCTCTGCTGACCGTGCCCCTGCCAGCGGCGGAGGCAGGGGCCGTGCCTCTGATGGCGGTGGGTCTAGTGCAAGGGCCACCCCCAAAGTTTTTAAGCCTGAACTTCCCAAAGTCGGAAGTATTATCAGTGACAACGCGAACGAACCAGATTTTCTACATACGTACAGGCTTCCGGTGGTTACGAGGGAAGAATACCTCATGCCAAGTTCCAGCCAGGTTGAACACGAGGCCGACATGAGAGAGCGGGCGTCTAACTACGAGCCACAGGCTGGCCCGATCGGTGAAGTGTGCTTGCCCACCCAAAATCGTGTTCAGAATGTGAACATGATTGTCCGTAAAGGCTACTATGATGAGTGCATCGCGGAGACGGAAGCACAACTGACGGAGTTGAAACTGCTCTTAAATGCGGAGACGAGTGGCCCCAAGACGCAGCAGACCCTGCGGTGGAATATCGACCAACTCCAGAAGAGATGGTGGAATGCGCTTAGGCAGAGGACGATCAACAAACATAAACTGTCGGGTTCTACACTAAAAGCAAAGGAAAACTCTGAGATAGAACAGAATGCAGAGAGATACTTGTACTTGGACGAGTTCAGGGAGTCTCTAGAGCGGGAGGCCGCCGGCATCCGCGACACGGAGGCCGGCGTCGCTGAAGACAACGAAACCGCCAGGGATCTGGCGGACAAGGGGCAATGTACTATCCGAGAGGTCGAGGGAGACGCGGCGTAGCCATCTGGAGGGAAGGGGGTGCCGCGACACGCGAGACACGAGGCGTCCCGCGCTC
>Ga0307489_10003681_pt1 | contig 10141 bp, 11 predicted proteins | sample SB12metaG_FD_202247 | JGI IMG/M metagenome (GOLD analysis project Ga0307489, IMG submission 202247) | Sea-ice brine microbial communities from Beaufort Sea near Barrow, Alaska, United States - SB 1.2 | ecosystem: Environmental > Aquatic > Marine > Coastal | place: USA: Alaska | collected...
GTGGCTATGTTCTTAGAATGTCTGTCCCCGTCGCCCCGAACACTGCGCGGCTGCCGGCGTGGCTGCAGAAAGAAGAAAAAAACGCGTTTGCCTAAAACCTCCAATAATTAGGGCAACACCCCATAGGCCAAACACATGTGGTGAAATCGACGATCTATTAACTCCCCGGATTTCCAGAAATGTTCTGAGCGCACTTCCCCGCCGTCGAAATCATGACGGGTAAACCTGCAGGGGCTCACTAAGATGCAGGGACAGCCAGTATCAGCCATTTTTTTGATAGGAGTGCTCTCACTCCGTTGATAGGAGTCTCGCTTTGAAAATACGATACTCGGATTCACACGCTCCGCGCGGTCACCATAGACGCCACTCCGTCGCGCCATTCGGCCGCGACGCACAATTTGCAAGATGGAAACGGAAGATGTGCGCGAAACCTCGCGACGGAGTGTCGTTCACCGTGACCACCGTGATCGATAACCCCCCTTTGCCGCTCTCCGCGGCCCGAGTCACGACGCCGTCGAGTGAGACACACGCGCGGAAGATGGGATTTCGCATCGCGAAGCTTTCGATCAACCCATATTCGGTCAACAGCGATCAATACAGAATTTGGTTTCAAATTCCAAGAAAGATAACATTGAAACTAAGTTTCCTGCGCGAAGCGCCGATGGTAGATGTTGGCTGTCCCTGCCTCGTACAATATCGGTCGTCTGCTCTGCCCCAGTACCACTTGACCGCTAGAAGGGCGCGAAATTTTCGCGCTGTCTTTCCTCGAATTTCAGGACTACCACATGTGATCGCGTGTTGCATCACTGGGAAACTTTTCACTCGGACAGTCAGGGCCAGGGTGTCAAAACGGACCCTTCTAGAATCGCACTCAAGAATGACGGTTTACAGACCTCCAAAAACGAGGCAGAGCTTATATCAATCGCCCGTCCGTACTCGAATCATGTTCGAAGCAGTCTGAATCGTGTCATCAAAAGCACGCGATGTGAACAATCGCGTGATTTTGGTCCGACTTAGTCTGTTAAACCCAGTCTCCGGTATGACTACCCCCTGAACCTCCCGAATATAGCCTCTCGACCAATGAGTGACGCAGGAGAATGATGGACTGCCCATGACCAATCAGGGACGATATGCATTTACGTTCATAATTGGCGCGAAACATGCAAAAGATTCAGCCGATCAAATCTCAATCAATCACTCTCTCGACCAATCACATGAGGGCCTTCAGGGTGGTCAACCACCCGGAGACTGAGTTTAAACTCAGTGTAGGAGTGACCGGTCACTCTTATCTCCTCGAGATTGAGGGTCTATTATCTCAACGATGGCGACCTGGTCGGACTTTCGGCGAGGCGGTCGGTGGGATTCTCGTAATGGAAATTTCTGATTGGTCGAACGTGATTCGACACCATAACCTCGATACCAGATCAGACACTGAATTTAAGCGCAGACCAAAAGGATCATTTTAACATCCGGCCCTGTCTGTCGGAAGCTTCAAAAATCTTCATAAGTCACGTGCGAATCGCTTCTTTTCGCTAGGAGAGGAAATCTGGCACGTGTTAGTGATAACCTGGGGCATAGGACCGATCTGTGTAGCAGGTATCCTACTCTGCGCCGCACCCGCCATGTGCGCACGACGAACGTTGTAAATGTGGTCTGATCGTTTGCAGAGTCGGCTGGGAAGGGCGGGGTGGAACTAAGGCGCCGCCAAGCTCGCGGTGCTGCACGGCGCAGTCCGACAAGCAGCAGCGCGAACAACCTGGTGGACGGAGCCAACCCCTAATTTATCGCGGCATCCAAACCCGGAGAACCGCGCGGCAACCGAACCCCACCGACCTGAGGCCAATATGCGCCAGGTTGGCGGGGTCCGCGAACTGAGCGGACACGGACGAGGATGACGGGCTGGAGAGTGCGGCAGCACGTCACAATACCCAGTGCGTTGCTTGGCGCATGATTGTCAGTGAAGGGTGAAGGGTGAGATTCCGCTGTTTTTTCCAATTCCTACGTCCTGCGTAATCCGGAGAGGGGTTCCTCCAGAGACAGGCACCGACTGAGGCGAATTGAGGCCAAGACAAGACGAAATCGATGTACCGAACCCCCTTTCTTGGCGGTCATTCGTATGAGGATAGTCAGTCGGCCGAGGAAGGCGCAAGCTCAAGGTGTGGTTACCCAGTGCACTAGCTGGGGGCCTATAACTACAAGCAAATGTACACTCCCTTAGCTTTGAAACGTAAAGAATCAGAAAACTAGCAGGTATTCTGGAAATCAGGCAAGTGCTTGGTCGATGGCGAACGAAGATGACTCCACATTATTTTCGTTTGTGGAAATCGTTCTCTTTTGTGCGCGGGTTAAATCCTCTCCGCTTCTTGTCAAATTTTGACGCTGATCTAGAAAAGTCTTCGGCAGAACTTTATTCCGTGTCTCGGTGGAACAAATCTCCACTTGACCAAACTTAGCTCCCTGGAGCTAGTTTCGTTGCAAAACCACCCACTGGCTGGATTTCAAGAATTTTGTGCGACCTATGAGACACGAAAATGTATACCCTTTGAGAATGTATGACCTTTGAGAATGGAAACAATAACAAATGTGTATGGTTTACTACTTGGATATGGATTTCTGAGGGATGTCCCGCAGCCGACGAGAGTTGTTCACGAAATCGACTTATTTGCCAGTCTCCCCTCTTCCCCACAAAGAGGGGTCAAACCAACAAAAGGCTCCCGCAAACAGACCGATTCTCCCGATACCCAACTGACCTGCTCTCACAGCGCTCCTGGGGGGAACATAACTGCAACGTGATTGGTCGATCATCTTTCACGAAGAGTGACCTCTTTCCCCGTCTCCCCTTCCCCATAAAGAGGGGTCAAACCAACGAAACGCTCCCGCAAACTGTTCGATTCTCCCGATGCCCAACTGAGCACAAAAAACAAACCTGGACCTCTTTTGGCGGGAACTTTGACCGGCGGGGCCAAAACACGATTTTCCGACATCTTCTGGTTTTACCGGTTGTTACCGGCTTTTACCGTCTTTCAGCATTTGACCGGCTGTGAACGGTTCTGCTGAGCTGTTGTCCGGCTTTAACCGGCGTAGACAAGCGTTGACCGACTTTGATCGGCTTTGACCGGTTGACCGGCGTACTGCTATATATATATATAGTATACCAGCAACAGGTTTGCCCCCGCGGTCAGCCGGTTGTACTCATAGTTCGATTGGAGTCCTCCTGAGTTTCACTGTGAAAATACACCGAATGGAAACACGTGTTACATTTCTTTTCTGGAATCCCGGCGGAATTCGTGACCGCACGTGCCCGAGTGCCAAATTACATGACCAAAGTACAAAAGGGTGTAATCACCCCTCTTCGCAGTCCACGTAAACTAGAGGAGGCAAGACTGCGTAGACAGTACTCGTCATTATGCGGCTGCAGTGTTGGCATGTGTCCAGCGACGCTTGCCAGAACCATAAAATTGCTTCTCGTAGTTGCTGTGCCCTGCCCAGGGCGAATGGGAGAAAGCGACAAACTGGACTGCGTTGACGTTCCATCGCGTTTCAATTCCACAAAACGGAGTGAATTGGCGCTGATAGTAGAGTGATTCTCTAGTAGACGGAGCGAAGCTGTTTGTGTGGGAAGAAAAGGAGAAAGTGTGACAAAACGTCGATCGTGCGTGTCAGAGCACGTCTGCACAGTGCAGCATCACGATAGCACTGCAAAATGAGCGGACGTACGTGAGAGCGGGCGCCGCCAAGCAAACCATAATTTGAGATGCAGGAAAACCCCGCGGGCGTGATTGGATTTTAAGAAGACGCGGAGCACTGCCGAAACAGCCACAGTATACAACGCAAGAGGGATCCATGAACCACACGCACAGTTTAACGGCATCGGGAGACAGTTTTCAGCGGAAGCAACCAGTCGTCGGTCATGTCAGAGTGTTCCCCGTGCGAGAAATCGACGCGATCTTTGTGACAAGCGACAAAGCAGGTCGTATGACAAAGTAAGTGAAGCCATGACTGAACTCATTGAGTTGAGTTGAATTTGCAATTGAGTTCATTGAGTTGTGATTGATCGAGAGTAACATTCTTCATGATAGTTCCAATGAATGTTCCTCTCGACCAATCACAACTCAGTAAACTCAATGAAACTCAATGCAACTCAGTTGAGTTCATTCATGGCTTCACTTACTGTGTCGTACCACGGTTTCAGCGGCGTGAAATGAAGCACGCGTCGCCAGACAGACGCGAGGAACTGCATTGCGTGTCGGTATGTGTGTGAGTGTGCGTGTTTCTGTATAACGGTACTGCGCAGCCCTGCGCGACCCGCCCCCCTGTGTCGACGATCGGTCGATCGATCGATCGATCGACATCAACTTGTGATTGGTCGAAAAAGTCGACGCAAATAAACAGTCGACGAATCACAGCAGGATATATCGATCGATCGATCGATCGATCGTCAGTACCTGTGTCCCAATAGAATGACCCAGAACTGAAGATGAGACCCAGAACTGAACAGAGTGACCGAGCGACCCCGCGGTCTACGGGACTCAGGCCCCTGTGTCGTAAGACAATGGCGTTCTGGTCGGCCGGTCCCAAGTGTGGAAACTACTTTCACGCGGCCGAATCCGGTCGGCGATGTGACCAATTGACGCTGTCGATACCAGATCTCTGTCCTTGCGCCATACAAAGCAGGTCATTGGAACTGCCGTATGAGTATTTTTTTACGACACAGGGGCTCGAGTCCCGTAGGTACTGCCAGAACCAGAACCGGTTATACTGAGCTACTACGCAGTTTTGCCCTCGGTACTTAGTTCGGATGGAGTCACCCCATTTTCAGTGTGAAAATCTGAAATTGGACTCGACACTAACTCGACATCACGAAAATATACTTCCGCGAACCCGGGCGATGTTCACGTAATCAGTGGCAAAACACTTGATCGCACGTGTTGTACCAAGATAAGGATCAGGAACACGTGACATCCAGGGGTGGCAAAATTTGCCACGTGCCATCCGAACTAAGTCCGGGTCTCAAAACTGCGTAGTACGAGTAGTTCTGTGGAGTGATTTTCGAGTTCCGTGGAAAGTTCTGTCTGGCCGTAGTTCAGCTCAGGAGTTCTGTTCTGGAGTTCTGTTCTGGAGTTCTGTTCTCTACCGGCAATTACAAAATTTAGGCGGCCTAGATTTTAGGCGCGTTAGCGTATAGGATATAGCAGGACGATTACGAAAAACCCTAGCTTGCGCGTGACAGCCGCCGCCACCAATCGCGTCGCGCGGCGCACGCACGATGAGCGAAACAGCAGGTAGCGGGGGTAGCGGGGGTAGCGGGCGTAGCGGGGGTAGCGGGGGTAGCGGGGGCGTCCCCCTTATAGAGGTTCAAGTGGAGGTGTTGCCGAGGCGGGCTGCTTGGCCGCTGCGGCGCACTCCCGATATCATCCGCGCGGCTTTATTGGCGGCACATGATTATGCAGAGTCGAAAGCCATGCTGGACAGGCTTTGCGCCGTGCAAGGGCCGTATACCAGCCTCGATGGGTGACTGGAGGATTGTAATGAATGGTCACGCGACAAGTCCGTACAACCTCGTGGGACTTCCTCGATTCGGAAGACGACACGTAGGCCTCACCGAGGCCGCAGGCCAGCTGGGCGTGTTATTCTCATTTTACAGCTGCCAGGCTGCCTGTCTTTACGAAAGAATACTAAAAAGCATAGAAGTTTTGTCGCAACGCGTGACAACAGTTCTGCTCACGCGTTCAGCGACAGCGACGCGACGCTGCAGTTGCATAGGTGGTGACAGTTTCTCGTCACGAATCCTCGTACATATGTGTGGCGGACGTGCCATTGGGAAAACGCCGCACGTGGCGGCCTGGCGCCGAAGAAGATTGTGTCAGCGTTTATGTACTTCACTGCCATCTGAAACACAGTGTCTTTCATTCTTCGCGGCATCTTCGCCGACGTCGACGCCATTGCGCGCCGTAAAGTTCGGTGACGCACCATGTTATCAGGCGGTGAATGGTTGCGCAGCGACGTTACGGACATGTCATGTACGGACGCGTCGCCACACAAGCGCCTTGCAAGGCCGCCTGGCGCCGACAAAGGCCGTGTGGGCGCATTCTGCGTCTCTGCACTTTCAGGCTGTCAGACCCAGCAGGCACAATCTTCGCGGCATCTTCGCCGACGTCGACGTCATCGCGTGCCGCTAAGTTCGGTGACGTGCCATGTTATTAGGCGGTGAATGGTTGTGCAGCGACGTGACGGACATATCATGTATCGACCCGTCGCCACAGAAGCGCCTTGCAAGGCCGTCTGGCGCCCACAAAGGTCGTGTCGGCGCGTGTGCTGTTCAGGCGGATTTTTCTGTATCACGCGCGAGCTAGGGTTTCTTGTAATCGTCCAGCTAAACCCAATACCCTAACGCGTCTAAAATCTAGGCCGCCTAAATTTCTAATTGCCGGTTCTCTACTTATGTCGCAGAGTTCTGTTCTGTATTTATGTTCTGTTGATTAGTTCTGTAGGGTACGTGTCCTCGGCTGCCACGCCATGCGTGTTACATAGAACTGCCAGAACTGCTCCACAGAACCGCGCCATAACTCCACAGAATCGCGCACATTAACTCCGCAGAACCGCTCGACATGACTCCACAGAATCGCTCCACAGAGCTCCACAGACCCGCTCCACAGAACTCCTGAGAATCGCTGCACAGCACTCCACAGAACACCACAGAACTCCACAGAACCGCTCCACAGCTCCACAGAACCGTGTTCTGTAGAACTCCCCCGCGCGAGCGAAGTGGTTCAGTACAGCCCAGAACCGGTTCTGTTCGGTCGATTCTGCCACAACTTATTCGCAAAAAGAGTTCTGTTGGGATACTGGGCAACACCTTCATATCCTTTTGTCATGAGAGTCACCAGTAGGGCACCTACAATTCCAAATAAAACGTGAGCCCCCAAGCCGTGCGATCAGACTGAGTTCGGCATTCCGCGGAACCTTGATGATCTCCTCGTAACCAAGGGTCTATTTCCCCACGGCACCCGGGCGCCCGCCCCACTAGCCGATCGGAACCTAATGAAAATGCGAGAATTGGATCTTTTGGACATGTTATTTCCCGAAAAACGTCGCACCAATGAGAAGTCATTAAAATTCGCACGTAGGACAACCAGCCAGAATCCACCAATAAGAAGCCACCAAAACACGAGACGCGACAAGCCGCAGAATCAAACGCACGTTTTCTCACGCCGTTGATAGGAGTCTCCCGATGAAAAGCACAGATTCGAAACCAGAAGCATAGCTCCGGATACCGTGGACGACACGCAGTGGCGAGAGTGCCGGACATTGCGCCGATCGTGAGCGGGGATGCAGGATGCGAGCAAAATCTCGCGACCGCGTGCCGTTCAGCGTGTCCATGGCAGTCGATAACCTCAATAGCCGCTTTCCGCGGCCCGAGTCGCCGCGCCATCGCGTGAGAAAACCGAGCCGCTGACGCGCGCTCGTCCAGCAAGCCCGAAAGTAATAAGAAAATATGACCGCTTCTTTACCGGCAAACGTTCAATTCCTGCCATAGAAATCGGCCCATTTTTGCACCAATCCGTCTGTGGGGCGGGCACCCGGGTGAAAGATGGCCACCTGATCAGACTTTCGGCGAAACGGTCGGTGGGATGCTTGAAACGGACTGTTCTGATTAGTCGAACGTGATTCGATACCATACCACAGCGTGCCAGTTTGGGATAAGAAAACGGACACCACTGTGATCCGGATGGGTGATGGGTCGTTTTACCAAATAGGAGTATGTGAAAACGGCGGATCACTAGAATCGAGGAACCAAAACAAAGCAAGAACATCGGAAGAACCTAAACCCAACCAAGTTTTCCTGAGCCCTTTTCTGTCATTTTGTCCCATCGCATGATCAGACGACCAAATGGAGAATCGTGTTTCCGTGCTTTGGGACCTAAGCAGGCAGAAGCTGCAGGACTCTCCGCGTGAGATGACGCAGTAAACGCCGCCAGTGTATCGCGCCGTGCCAAGCGGCGACACCTTCCGTCGACGATGTTTACGCCGAGACTGGCGGCCGCCGCTTCCGCTGCCGCCGCCGTCTGTGCCGCCGCCGCCATCGCGCGCAAGGTACCTTCGGTCCAGCGTAGTCGGCAAACGCGTCTGTGAAGCCGGTGTGGCCGTCGTTGAACGGCCGGACAGCCGTTGATTAAAAGCCAAGTTTTGCCTTTCAATGCGCGATGTTCAAGCGCGGGGGAAATGCGGCGACGCTTCAAATGAAGGACATGTTCGCGTGAATTTGGTTGCTTCGCATTAATAAGCTACTATCCAGCACGGTCCGCCGTCACCCGCGACCATATATCCTCGCGCAGCCGCCGTACCCGATGGAGCCCTCGCGCTTAGTCGCCGCCAGTGCGCATTTATTCAGAACAGCCCCGAGCTGGGTGAAAAGTGAAAAGCGTATTTTTTCGTCTGTCTCACTTTTTTATTCGAGTTTTGAATCCGTTGGACGGACCGACATGGCACGCTGTGACCCTGACAGTGCGTTGAATCTGCTAAAAACACTATGGTAACAAGGATTTTGACGCCAATTACGGCGGTGACGGCCGCCGCGATCGTACACGCGCTTGATGGCACTCGGTACAGGGCGCGTATCAAGGGTTCATCCACGGAACATCCGTGTCCCTCGTGTTGCGACGCCGCCACGTACGCTGTTCCCGTTTCAAGAGGGCGAATCCACCTGTTCTATCTGAATCCACGCGCTTCTCTTTCGACCGCTACCGGCCCCGTCCCAGACTTCTCTCCCCTCTCAGCTGTGCGTTTATTAGTGTACCCGGTACACTCCGCACCCGCTTCCACACGTTATCTGCAGAGACCTGCCCGGCACTTCTGACGTCACACCGGGTGGGACCCCGTCTGTATGTGGTGGAGAGTGTAGCGGTGCTTGGAGCCGCCTGCCCCGCGTGATGCAGCCGTCACGCCGTAGAATTGGTCGTGATTTCCTCGATACCACCAAAAAAAGAACCAGTTCTAAAGCGAACGGGCTCGAACGTGCGCGGCGTCGCGGGGAGGATGCGGCTCCAAACACCGTCGCCACGGGTAGCACCTACCGAAACTAAAGCTCCCATTCCCAGGCTCTGTTATTGTCCCGCAGACCCACCCAGAAAACCTCCAAGGAGGGGTTCGGCGTGTTTCTGGGCCAGCTGCAAAGTCAGACGAAAATATTTCATAATGGTATCGGCCAAACAGGGGGGTTTTACGATTTCCGAAACTGTATTCCCGTACTACGCAGTTTTGAGACCCGGACTTAGTTCGAATGGCACGTGGCAAATTTTGCCACCCCTGGATGTCACGTGTTCTTGATCCTTATCGTTTTACAACACGTGTGATCACGTGTTTTGCCACTGATTACGTGAACATCGCCCGGGTTCGCGGAAATATGTTTTCGTGATGTCGAGTTAGTGTCGAGTCCAATTTCAGATTTTCACACTGAAAATGGGGGGACTCCATCCGAACTAAGTACCGAGGGCAAAACTGCGTAGTACACTGTGCGAAACCTTTTTATTCCCTCGATACCAGATCCGACACCGAGTATGAACAATGGAACCGACCCTAACTGACCCCACCATATTGACGGGAACAACTCTAATATAAACCCGTCTCGGTGAGTTTGGGTCGTTTGGCGTTGTATTGACAACGCCGCGTCAACGCCGTGTTTTGGATCCGAATATCTCGTTTCAATCGCGAGACTCATTTCAACGGAGTGAGAAAACTCCTGTCAACGGACTTGGCGGATACTGGCTGTCCCTGCCGAGTACAGAGCTTGAGCCAGCCAAGAATTGCCCGTAAGGTGGCTCACGCGCGGAAACGCGTTCAGCGTCGCCGACGGAGGGTTCTCGGTTTTTGGGGGACACAGCGCCATCGCCATAAACTCCACGAGAAAAACATTTCAAGCCGTCTCGTGCGTGCCGATCGCGTCGTGCGCGCCATGTTAAAGCCCCGTGCCTCATTCCAAGAGCAATGCATTGTCGCAACTTTCCTGGTTCCGCGCCGTTTTCGCACCATGCCACACGATGCTGGCGTCTCTTTGGCACGCTGAGCACGAATCCGGGCTCCGTTCTGAATTGGTCGACGTTTTCATGTTGCGTGTCGGGTGTATCGTAGTTGCCTCTCAACT
>Ga0307489_10003682_pt1 | contig 10138 bp, 18 predicted proteins | sample SB12metaG_FD_202247 | JGI IMG/M metagenome (GOLD analysis project Ga0307489, IMG submission 202247) | Sea-ice brine microbial communities from Beaufort Sea near Barrow, Alaska, United States - SB 1.2 | ecosystem: Environmental > Aquatic > Marine > Coastal | place: USA: Alaska | collected...
GTGAACAATGCGGGTCATTAAGCGCGAGTACGTGACTGACGTTGAATCGACGACGTGATACCATGCATCTAAGTCAGCACTCACCCTGAGCCTGAGGGCCATGCTCCGCTGACGGATCAAGTCCCAGTTATTAATGACCCTCCTGTTAGGCAGAGTTTGTGCACCGGCTATGCTGCAGGCGGCGGCGGGGGCGCTGGGCACGTTGCAGCAGTGCACCGACAGCCTCGTCTGCGCGGTCTCCGCCGCTCTTCCTGCGTCGAGCACAGCTGGCAGCTGCCTCGCTGGGATGCTGCGGGTCGCGGCGGCGGAGGGAACGGCGGCGGCTGCATACATGGCGACCTCCGTGACGCACGTGGAATGCACATCGGTGGTGGGGGCTGCACACCCTGTTGACAACGGAGGCGGAGGCGGGGAGTCCGGGGAGTCAGCGGTGGCGCAAGGCACCCGTCTGCAACCTCGCTTGCTGCGGACAAGTGGCGGAGTGCCACCTGCCTCGTCGTTGGGCAGTCAACCTACCTGGGCTCCGGAAGGCGGGTTGGGGTTGCGGTCCGCTGGCATCATTGGAGGACTAGGCTCTCTGGGAGCGGCGGCAGGGCGGGTATTAAGAACAAGCACTCGACCGACAAATGCATCTCCTCCTCCTCCTTCGTATATCTGTATGAGGAGCATTCACAATGAAGGTAAGTGTCACTCCGAGCTTGTTCTCAATGACCCTGCTACGCGGTCTCGCTGTGGCTCGCCACGCAGCCGGGATTCGGTCGGCTGGACCTATACGGCCGGACTGGTCGGTCGGGCCGCATGGCAGCCGCGGCAGACGGACTGGCGTGTGTAGTGTCGGCTCGGAGCTATGATGGCGCGGCTCGCGAGTGCGCCGGCATTCCGTACGGAGGTGGTGGCGGTGGCGCGCTCTTGCACGCCGGAGGGGCGCTGAGCGATGCGCTGATCCCGTGCCAGTCCGCGGGTACGCTCCGCAAGGTCTTCGCACCCAAGATCTCCGGGCTGCGCGGGTGCAACACGGTCAGCGGAAACGGCGGACCGGCCCACGCCGGGCTCGCCGTGGAGCTCGTGTTCTCGTCCATCAGCGCGTTGCTCGGATCGCCGGGCCAGGTAAGGGGGTCAATGTGAACAATCGCTCGATCAAGGTTGATTCGGCCAACCTCCTCCACCCGTCTATACGAGCATTCACTCGGACAGTAAGTTCTGTCCATGTTGATTTATTTCCGGTCACCTGATTGGTCAATACAAGCAGCTTTTATTGGCCCATCAGGTGACCGGATTGCTTATGTTGGACAATCAGGTAACAGGGTTACTTGTATTGGCCAATCACCTGTCAACGCTGCAGAGAGGGGATGGCGGCCGGGATCCTATCTGTCTGTATTCCCCCCGTATTGGTTCGGAATCTGAAAAGTAGGCTCTCCGTTCATCGTGGACTGAAGAGAGCGTATTCGCAATGACCCTACTGCAAGGCCAACTACGCGGCGGCCAACGCGGGGCTGGACGGGACTGCGGCGGCCGGTCGGGCCTGTGGTCGACCGACCGCCAGCGCGCAGTGGGGCGCGTGGGGCGGCGGGTAGGGTCTGGCAAATATCGCCCGCACAGTCATCAAACGTACCAGTATTGTGGACCCTCGTTTCTTGAGTTGCATGTCATCCTATGATGCGGCCAGCATTTGCCATGCCCTACTGCCCCTGCTATGCAGATCGCTCACCACGTCAACCAACTCACTTTCCAACATTGAGCCCACATCAATTGGAGAGACAGAGTGACGCTCACGCGTGTATGAAGAGGCACAAGGCTTTTGTCTCCCCGTGCGCCCTCGTCTCTTGAGTTAAACGGCTCTGCATGACGCGCAGAGAGCAATATCTGCCGGGCCATATATATGGGGGCATGGCTTCGGAAGGTGGAGGCGCGACGCTGAAGCGGCTGCACCGGCTGGGGTTGTCGGCGCTATCCCCTGAGGACGGCGTGGGGGCGATGGGTGTCATGCTGAGACTCACCGCCGCTGCCACTGCCACCACGGTGGTTTCCCCCATCGACTGGCCGCGCTTCTTCGCCGCGCATCCGGCCGCGGCGGCGGCGGCGACCTCCGGCGGGATACTAGCTGAGTTCGTCGCGCCTGGTGCGCCGCTCGCCGCCGCCGCCGCCGCCGCCCACGCTGCCACCGCTACCGCCACCGCCGCCGCCGCCGCGACTGGCTTGTCCACGATGAGCTTTGCTGCGGCTAAGAAGGCAGTGACGGCGGCAGTAGTTGGAATCCTTGGAGTCGAGGTGCCGCGTGACGAGCCATTGATGGCTGCGGGCCTGGACTCCCTGGGCGTGGCGGAGCTTCGCGGAGTTCTCACCGCACTCACAGGTGCGATCATCCCCGCTACTGCGGTGTTTGACTACCCGTCGGTCGCCGCGCTGGCCGCGTTCATTGCTGCGCCGGCGCCGACGCCGAAACCATTGCAGGGCTTGACCACGATGAGCTTCGACGCGGCAGAGTCGGCGGTGGCAACGGCTGTGGCAGAAATCCTGGGAGGCGACGTGCCGCAGGACGAGCCGCTCATGGCGGCGGGGCTGGACTCCCTGGGCAGAGCGGTGCAGGTCGACCCCAGGTTCACCCCGGATTGACCTCGCTTGGTTTCAGTGGTTGAAGCTGAAATATGATGACCCGCTTTCAAACTTTGCTTTCGAATTCAACTTGTGCCGCTACATCTGGGCGTTGCCGAGCTCCGCGGGGTGCTCACCGCACTAACGGGCAGGGCTTTGTACCTGTTCCCTATGCACTTTTCTCGCTCAACCTTCAGCCGTTTCGTCCCTGAAGCCACTGGTGCATATGCCACTATTGCCTACAATGAGCTCAAGTTGAGCGGAAACGCTCATAGGGAATTCAGTTAAGTCCCTACTGACGGGCGCGGATATTCCCGCCACCGCAGTGTTTGACCACCCATCAATTGCAGCGCTGGCCGCATTCATCGCCGGGCCGACACCTGTCTCGGAAAGTGTTGCTATCACAGTGGGCACGGGAGTGGCGCAAAGTGCAGGAGGAGGAGGTGGGGCCTGTCAAATAGTGTTCGCCACCTCATGCACACACAGTGTCACCTCGTCTGTGTAGACTGGGGCCAGGGCGAAGTCCTGGTGCCTCATGTTTCGTGGGAGTCTCTCACTCTCCCTCGTCTTCTGAGTTAGTTACATGGCATCCTATGATTCTGCCAGGAATTTATGAGAGGCCCTCAGGGGAGGTTGGGGCGCCGTGACAACGTCTGTCGTTTCATGCGACGGGAAGACGGTCGCCGGCAGCGGTGGCCACGCATCGCTCCTCCCGTTGCTTCATGGCGAGAATGGAGACACGTCCGAGACTTTCGTCGTTCCGGTTTCGCGTTGGGACCCTGACTGGGAAGCCGTTGCGGCAAGGGGGTTACACTGAACAATCACTTGGCCGACGTTTAAACGCCTCCTCCTTTTCCGTGCGACTGTATCAGCATTCACCCATTTACCCTGTACATAATTCATGCTCGATATCGGTTCGAGTGTTTGTTCTCAATGACCCTCCTGCGTGGCAGGTCCCGGCGGTCTAACACCGGTGCGCTTCGGAGCATTCGTCGCAAACGTCCAGATGTTCGACCCGCAGGTGTTTGGGCTTCAGAAGGGCGAGGCGCGGCAGCTGGACCCGCAACAGAGGTTGCTGTTGGAGGCGACGCTCGGCGCCACGGCCGGACAGCAGGCGTTGATGCAGGCCGCGGGCGGGTGCGGGAGAGCCGGTGCGAATGTGGCGGTGGCGATTGGCATCCAACACATGGAATACAATACTCTCGGTGGGGTTATGCAAGATGCAACTTGTTTTGAAAATGCCTTGTTTCAGCGCTTATATCATAACCATAATATGATCAACTGTTTTTGAGTTTTCATTTCATTTCGACTTGCGCTCTCAAACCCTCATAGACCTAGAGTATGTCCGTGTGCAATGTCAGGGAGGGCTCGCTAATGCTCACCCTGTCAGAGCCTTGAGACTCGATGAACGTCAGTCTTAAAACCAATATCGAAATCAATATGCGCCCCTACATCTCGGCGGCGGCGACGGCGGCGGCGGATCGCCCAGCCCTTACGCTGCGACGGGTTCGGCGCTGAGCGTCGCCGCCGGTCGCTTGGCGTTCACCTTCGGCTTCGGTGGGACCGTAACCCTAAATCCCAAAACCCTAAACTCTAAACCCTAAAAAACCTATTCCCCCAATAAACCAGCGTCTTAGAAAACCCTTAAGCAGAACCCAAAACCCAAGACACCAAAACCCTATAATCCAAACCCGCGTTGAAAGTGCCCTGCTTTGAGCACTTGAAACTCAAATATGATAATCCGCTTTCAAACGTTGCTTTGAAATTCGACTTGGGGCACTGCACGTGGGCGCGTCGGCTATTGCCGTGGACACCGCGTGCTCCGCGGCTCTGTCCGCCATCCACATCGCCGCGTCCGGCGCCCTGCACCTCGATGCAGGTGACGGTTCGCATCCTCTGGGCCCGGGCCTGGGACGTGAAACAACGTGGAGCCTGTGCGGCGGCGCCAACCTGATGCTCGGAGCCGCGCACTCAGCCGCTATTGCCGCCGCGGGAATGTTGGCCCCCGACGGGCGTTGCAAGGCACTCGACGCGGCGGCCGACGGATACGGGCGGGGCGAGGCGGTGGCGGCAGGGGCTTACACTCGTCCACTTCTCAGCTCAACCTCAGCCGTTTCTGACACCAGAGCACACCCTAAACAACGTCTCTGAACCCCCCTAACAACCCCTGACACCCCCTAACACCCCCTAACACCCCCTGACACCCCCTAACACTCCCTAACACCCCCTAACACCCCCTGAACCCCCCCTGAGACAATCCCTAAACGCACCCCCTATGCCTCAGGAAGCGCTTACGTTGAGCTGAAAAGTGCACGAGTATAAGCCCCTGGGTGGCGGCGTTCGTGCTGCGACACGACCGACCGACCACCGCCAGCTTGAGTGCCTCGGGCAGCTCAGCCGCTTCGCCGCTGGTGAGATTGGAGTCCTCCGCGGCCAATCAGGACGGCCGCAGCAGCTCCCTCACGGCAGGGTCGTGATGGATTGTTCATGGCGCACGAAGGCGATGTACTTATTGATAACGACATCGACATCGACGATCCACGCGTCGGGGGAAACGCTGTTGAGTTTGAGAATTCTTTCTCCCCGGGCATCCTGTTCCGAATCTGGTAAAACGCTACTGCGCTGTAGGGGCTGACATTGATGTCGAGGATGAGTGAAATGGAGTACGGGTATACGGCCCTGCCTCGCGGCGCCCAGTGGCCTGGCGCAGCGCGCCGTCATCGCCGCCGCCGTACGGGGCATGACGGACCGCTCGCCGGGTGTCATGGGCGGGGTGTCTATGCACGGCACTGGCACGGCGCTGGGCGACCCCATCGAAGTGGGTGCCATCCGCGCCGCCGTGTCCGCCACCGCCTCCCTTGTGCTCTCCGCGTCCAAGTCTCGTGTGGGCCACGCTGAAGCCGCCGCGGGAGCGACAGCGATGCTCCAGGCCCGGCCTCACTTCCATGTCCCTTTCTAGCCGATGACACTTCAGACTTCTGTGTCCTTCCCCCCTGTTATCCTGGTGTCCTTCTGTCCTTTGTCCTTTTGTCCTCTTGTCATTTCTTTAGCAATTGAAGCTACGACCCTGAATACCTCTTAACACCTCTACGATGCCAAAACTGAGCTGGAAAGGGAGCTGAGCTAGTCAAGGCCCTGTCTTCGGGTTGTGAGTTCGCTGACGCATACTATGCATGCGCCGCTGACGCACCTGCGAAATTTGAACCCGCATATTGTCGCCGCACTCTCCAAGGGCGCCAGTGCCGCGACCCATGACTCCGGACCAGGGTTCGTGATGCCTCGCCTGACGGGCGGCGCCGCGCTGCGCGGTGCCGCGGTCGGCATCAGCGCCTTCGCGTTCATGGTTGGGCAGTGCAGGCTGACCCCAGATGACCCCAGGTTGAACGCGCTTAAGTCCAGAGATCAAAGCTAAAATATGATGAGCCGCGTTCAGACTTTGCTTTCGAGTTTAACTAAGCGCGTGAAACTGAAATGTGATCCAATGCTTTCAAGTTTTGCATTCTATTTCAATTTGCGGCGCTACATGCTGGGCACCAACGTCCACCTCGTCGTGTCGGCGCCACCAGGTCAGATTGTCCGTCCGACCAAGCGCGGCTCCGCCATAGCCTGGGAGCGTGAGCGGCAGGGGCTTAAACTCGTCCACTCATCAGCTCAACGTATGCCGCTTTGGTCAATGAGCCGTTTTGCGTCCAGTTTGTGACGAGTTGTGGCCCATCTATTTACTGAAGGTACCTCACGTATCACACAAAATTTGCTTACGTTGAGCTCAACAAGTGGACGAGTGTAAGTCACTGGCGAATGGCTGTGGAAGGTGGGAGGTCCGGCCGGCGGCTGGCTGCTGGCGGCCCGCGCGGCGGCTTCTGTGGTGGCAAGGCCTGGCACACATCGCTCAAAACGTCCTTCGACACAGTTGGCTGCCCTCGTTCATCGAGTTGAATGCCGCCCGTCTGGTGTTTAGAGAAATGTATGCGGCGTCTGAATTGAACGTCTGTTTTGAGTGCACTACGTTTTGTTCGAGTGCACTACGTACGTTACCATGTTGTGTTTGATATTGAGACATGCACTGATGACGTGATTCATTTTGTTCTGCCGGACCGTCAACGGCGGTCATTCCGGGCGCGTTCCGCCTGGTGCTGTCGTGCCCGTTCGAGTCGGCGTCCGACCGACCTCTGCACGCGATGGCGGCCGGACGGCTACAGATTGCGCTCGAGGCTGCGCGGGTCGCCCTCCCGGGGACCCACGACTCGGATGCGATCGTCCAAGCTGTCATGTTTGCCGCATCTGCCGCGTCATCCACCGCGTTGCTCGAGCAGTTCCCGGGCGCCGGCGGAGCGCCCATGATTAACCTGGAGCTCGACGCGGTTGCGGGGACAATGACGGTGTCAATCTCTGGTAAGGCGGTGCAAGTTTCATCGATGAAATCCATGTTGAAAGCGTCTGGAACTAAGCGCTTGAAACTAATATGTGGTTAACTGATTTCAAGCGTTGCTTTCCATTTCAACTTGCGCCGCTACACCCTGGCCCAGCCAGGGGCAGAGGCGGAGACGATCCGAGGTTGATGACCTGCGGCGTGCGCACGGTGATTCCATCTGACGTCAGCGCCCTGGGGGGCGTCGACTCCGTGCGTGGGCCGACACCCCGAGATGATATCATGGAGGTGATATCCACTGCAGCCGAGCTGCCACGACCACTGCCACCTCCAGCAGTGCACGACGCGTACACTCCGGCGGCGCGGGTTGCCATCGCTGCCCCCGAGGGCGCGGCATGCCGCGCAGCGCCGCTCGCGCTGCAGGCGGCCATCAACACTGTGCGCTCCGTCACGGGCGCTAGCTCGCTGTCCATTGCTGACGTCTACTTCTCGCACCAGGCGGCGATGATCCACGACGGAAATGACGGCGGCGGCGGCAGCGGCGACGGAGGGAGAGTTTTCGCTTCAATCACCGCGGGACATGACGCCATTCGGGCGAGCGCGGTCACGCCGAGTGGCGGATCCTCCCTTTCGGTGATCACCATTGTAGTTGGGATCGTGGGCGCCGCTCGACGGCAGCACCGCTTGTCGGCGGCGTCCGATTCAGCAAACCATTATGACGCAGCGGCGGCGGCAGGGGCGGGGGCGGCAGTAGCGGCGGCGGCAGCTGCGGCAGCAACGTCGGCGGTAATGGTGGGGCCTACACAGATTGGCCGGGGGGGTCAAACGGGGATTTCGCCCATTCTTGACTTAATAGACGGTTGCCCGTATGCAGTCCCAGTGAGTGCGACCTCCGAGATGTGGAGCTCGATTTTTACATGAGCGAGGGTCTATTAACTCAACGATCGTGAACACACGTGTCATGTGCCATCCCAGTTTGACCCCCAGCCGATCTGCGTAGGCCGCGCCATCGTCCCCTTTGCAGCCCAACTATCATACCAGCTGACTTGGCCCTCGAAGATCTCAGGTTCACTCGGAGATCTAAAAATACACTCGGTTCAAACGTGACTCGTCATATTTTAGTTGTGCTGTGATTGGCTGAAACGTAAGAACAACTGGTGTGAGGCGCTGAGTGACGGTGTCAGCCAGCGAGATCCGCGGAGTGGTGCTAGCCGCCGCGAGCGAGGTGGCCGGTCAGTCAGTCACCCCCGACGATGCGCTGGTATGGGCGGTGCAGGTTGGGAGTATCAATACCCGTGTTGAAAGCGCTTATGGTTGCATCGCTTGAAGCTGCATTCGTACGAGTACAGTTGCATTGGTTGTGGAGACGGTAACTTGGGCGTATCTGCGGAGACAAGTAGTTTGCGAACACGGGCCACGAGCTATGCTCGTCCCGTGTTGAGAAAGCGCCTATATTTTCATCACTTGAAACTAAAGTCTTTCTGCCGGCGTGCCCAGACAACACGCCATCGTGCCTTCCTGACGCCACGCTCATTGAGCGGGGCATAAGTTAGGCGTCACTGCCATCTGTCGGCCGCACAGATGCATGAGATTGCCCGGGAGATATGGTTCCTTTCCCAGAGTTGCAGTGTCATCCTTGCGCAGGGGCCATGCTAATCTTCTCTGTATCGTTCCAATTTTAGCAGATGTTCAACGAATGAACATCATCACCGGGTCCGCTGACGTACAACAACCTCGACTGCGACCCCATAAACCAAACTTATGGGGCATGAAGTTGGCTTTTGCTTTTGCTTTTTTGGGGGCCTCTTGCAGAAGACAGACGGGATGACAAGCCGTCGCCGCCAGAATGTGCGGCCCGACGCCACCGCCGCGCCGCCGCATCCACAGAGTGGTCTCGGCGCCGTGGCGTTGTGTCAGTCGTCTAATTTCGCATTCGAAGCGTGACGCTCGATTTTGGCAAAATTGGGTCAAAATGTATTCTTTTTGGCTTTTTGGCCGATACGACACGGGTCTACCACTCAATATCTGACAGGGGACTATAGTATCAATCATGAACTGCTTTCAACCTGTGCTTTCAAAGTTAACTTGCGCCGCTCCACGCCGGTGGACGCGGGCATCGACAGCATCGCCGCAGTGGAACTCGGTAGGGCGGCGCAGGCTGAACCGATGAACCACGGGCTTACAGTCGTCCACTTTTTGGCTCGACGTTCGAACCTTTTGAGGGAAATGTCGGGTGATTGTTGGGTGATTGCATTGGAGACCAGTGACAAAAAACGGCTCAGGTTGAGCTATGAAATGGACGAGTGTCAGCACCGGCGATGAACCCCGTGTTGGAAGCGCCGGGATATGAGCGCTTGCTTGACGCTTAAACATGATGAGCCGCAGGTTTAGGGTTTAGGGTTTAGGGTTTAGGTTTTAGGTTTTAGGGTTTAGGGTTTAGGGTTTAGGGTTTAGGGTTTAGGGTTTAGGGTTCAGGGTTTCACACTTTACTTTTAATGTCTACTTGCGCCGCTACAGCTGGTGATGACGCTGCAGACCACCATGGGCATCGTGCTGGACGTGCCGTCGGTGGCCACGCTGCCGACCGCCGCCGCCATTGCCGACCACATCGCGGCCGAAGCCGTGAAGCTGCAATCCGCCGCCGCCGACGCTGTTGCCGCGGTAAGGCGGTGCAGCTTGTCTGACAGTTCGAAACCCGTGTTCAAAGCGCCTCTGGTTTCAGCGCCGTTTCAGCGCTTGAAAATATGATATGGATAAAGTAGTTTCAAATGTTGCTTTCCAATTCAACTTGCGCCGCTACACTGAGGCGTCTGTCGCGCCGCCTCATGCCGCGGCCGCGGGCGCCGACGCTGCGAGGGAGACGGCCTTTGACTTCCTGGGTGGCGGCGATCACCCGGTCATGGCGGACGACGGCATGATCAAGTCACTGAAGCCAGCGCCCAAACCCGCCGCGCTGTTCCTCGGCGCCCCGGCCTTCGGCGACGGACCCTTGGTTGGGCGGTGTACGTGGATACGTGTTAAAACCCATATTGCACGGGACGTCCTGAGAGCCGGGTTGAAAGCCGTACTGAAAGGGACATGCTGAAAGCCGTGTTGCAAGGGTCTCGTGCCAGGGCTTGAAACTGCGATGTGATTAAGGCATGTAGCACGATCGGCCCGCCTAATACTGGCCATATA
>Ga0307489_10003683_pt1 | contig 10137 bp, 14 predicted proteins | sample SB12metaG_FD_202247 | JGI IMG/M metagenome (GOLD analysis project Ga0307489, IMG submission 202247) | Sea-ice brine microbial communities from Beaufort Sea near Barrow, Alaska, United States - SB 1.2 | ecosystem: Environmental > Aquatic > Marine > Coastal | place: USA: Alaska | collected...
GCGAGGGACGGGGGACGGGTGACGGGTGGGGTTGAGAGGGGCAGGGGGCGAGGGGAGAAGTGAGAGTGGAGAGGGGGGAAGGGAAGGGAGAGGGGTGACGGGTGGGGTTGAGAGTGGGAGAGGGGCAGGGGGCGAGGGGAGAGGGGCGGGGAGTAAAGCGACATCTGATATGGACGTGGACATGGATGGTGACGGGCCTTCCCCGCGGGGCATGCCCAAGATGCTGGACCGCAGCGTGTTCCTGCCCCGCAAGAAGGAGGCCGCGTCCAAGGCAGGGGCTTACACTCGTCCACCTTTCGGCTCAACGTAAGCACATTTTGTGGGACACGTTGGGTGCATGATTTCCCCCCAGTCTATTAGACAGCGGGGCACGGGGAGGTGTGACCAAAACGGCTCAGGTTGAGTTGAAAAGTGGACGAGTGTAAGACCCTGGTCCAAGGATTACTTCGATACCACGGCGGTGCGCGACAAAATGTTCAAGGCGGACTGGGTTAGGACCGAAGCAGATTGCTGGCCACGTCACCAAACGCATTTTTGAACCCACGTTTCCTGGGTTAAACGCCAGCGCCATCCTATGACGCGGCGAGCAATATTCGTCAGTCCCTAGGAGTGGGCGCGGCTGGACAAGAAGTCCAGCTTCTGTGCCTTCAAGGTGGAAGTGGGCCTGGCCACCAAGGTCGGGGCGGTGGACGGACAGCTGTCACAACCCACTTCTTCGGCGACACCCCCTAAATACCGACTAAACACCCCATTGACACCCCATAAACCCCCCAAACACCCTCTAAATACCCCTCAAACACCAACTGACGTGCGTCGTTGCGTGAAGCTGACGGGCGCCTCGCCGTGTCATCCCTCATATGCGTGCAAAACCCTCGTTGTTTCGCAAGTCGAGTGCCATGCCATCATACCACGTGGCGAGCGTTCTTCACGCACGTGGCCAAGGCCCTGCCCCCTGGACTCCAAGACTGGCAAGCTCAAGTCGACGCCCCTGCTCAAGTTTTTCAAGACTGCGCTGCGGACGCAGTACGACATGCTGTGCAACGCATACACGTTCTACGGTCAGGCGGTGCAGGTTGAACCGATGAAACTGAATTTGGAACCGCCTGGAACGGAGCGCTCGAAACTAAAATGTGACGATCCGCTTTCATTTTTTGCTTTCAATTTTAGCTTGCGCCGCTACACTACGGGTGCCGGGATACGGCGGGCGCGTTCCATGCTGTGGACTTTTCGGTGGGGCGAGGCCGGGAGGCCGGTCATTCAGTCATGCCTTCAGCCCACAGCCAATCACGTGCCTCCAGATGCAGCTAGGCCGGTCATTCACTCATGTCTTCAGCCTACAGCCAATCACGCGCCTCCAGACGCAGCTCGGCCGGTCATTCAGTCATGCCTTCAGCCCACAGCCAATCAGGCGCCTCCAGACGCAGCCCGGCCGGTCATTCAGTCATGCCTTCAGCCCACAGCCAATCACGCGCCTCCAGACGCAGCTCAGCCGATCATTCAGTCATGCCTTCAGCCCACAGCCAATCACGCGCCTCCAGACACAGCTCAGCCGGTCATTCAGTCATGCCTTCAGCCCACAGGCCCATCACGTGCCCCTCAGACGCAACCTGTCAGCCCACCAGCCAATCACACGCCCCCCAGACCCCATCTCTCAGCCCACCATCTATCATGCCCGCCGCGCCAGACACCACATTTCAGACCCTCGTTTCTCGAGCTCAACGACATCCTAGTGCCTGGTCTATGAGGTTACTGTGGGTAGTATGTCGCACTGTATACAGTATTTGGCCCGTTTGGCCATTGGCCAAAAGTGAAATACATATTTTGGTGATGTACCAAAGAAGTCACTTACTTGAACTTACTTACTCACAGACCAGGCACTAGTATGAAACGGTAGCTTATGGTATCCATTGGGCCCTCCGGGTGGGAATACATCGAGTTTGCGTCGTCGGCCGGGTTCCGCGACACGTCGGCGGATCCCAAGGTAGGGCGGTGCAGGTTGACCCTATCAAACCAACGTTGAAAGCGCCTCGAACGAAGCGCTTGAAGCTGAAATATAATAAGCTGCTTTCAAGTTTTGCTTTCAATTTCAACTTGCGCCGCTACACCAAGGCGCCGCAGAAGTTCGGCGCCATGAACCTCATGTTGTTATTTGAAGATCTCAACGTGGCAGGGCGCCGCAGGTTCACCCAAGGTTGACCCCAGGTTTACCCAAGTTGACCCCAGGTTGACCAAAGTTTGACCCCAGGTTGACCCAAGGTTGATCCCAGGTTGACCCCAGGTTGACCCAAGGTTGACCACGCTTTATTTTCAGCGTCATTCGTAAGCTAAAATATGATGAACCGTGTTCAAAATTTGCTATCGATTTCACATTGAATAGCTAAAATATGATGAGCCGTCTTCAAAATTTGCCATCAATTTCACATTGCGGCCGTACGCGGTGGAGGATGACGCGGGGAGCAACAAGAAGAAAGCGAAGGAGAACGACGTGAACCTGGACGACGCGTTCATGCGATTCGAGTTCCTGGAGCTGGTCATGCGCATGGCCATGAAGTTCCCGCAGACCGCGGACCCCAAGGCGGGGCCGCGGAGCCCGCCCGCTCGCCGCCCGCATCCTAAACCCTAAGTCCAAAACCCTAGACCCTGATACCTGAACCCTCAACCCTAAACCTTAAGCCCCGCCGCGCGCCCGCCGCACGCCCGCCGCCCGGCCCGCGCCCGCCCGCCGCCCAGGCCGCGCCACGCGCTGCTGCCTTCCACGTCAGTTTAATTGTATACCAACGTTTATCGAGCCCCAAGGCGCTCACAAGGCGAGCATGAACCAACCCCCTCCGCCATGGCCACGTCATTCGTCTCGTTTAATCACAAACCCCTCGTCTCTTGAATTGAGCTCAACTTCTGACTTCTGACTTCTGACCTCTGACTTCTGACTTCTGACTTGTGACGTGGCAAGCGCATGACGGAGATGCGGCCCTTGACCGAAGGCGGCCTTCATGGGGTTCCTGCTGTTCTGTAAGAACAACCTGGATCGCGTGGTAGCGCGGTGCAGGCTGACAGTTTCGAATCCCGTGTTGAAAGCGCCTGTGTTTTCAGCGCTTGAAGCTACAATGTGATGAAACACTTTCAAACTTTCCTTTCAATTTCAACTTGCGCCGCTACAGCGTGGCTGCGGTGGCGGTGGCGGACCGCAACCTGTTCCGCAAGGACCGGCTGTACACCCCCGAGGTGGGGGCACGGGGGCACCTAAACCCTAATCCTAAACCCTAGACCCTCAACCCTAAATCCCTAAAACCCTAAACACCCTGGGCACCGGGCACAGGGGCACGGGCGGAGGGGCACGCGCGGAGTGCCCCCTAAACCCTAAACCCTAAACCCTAAACACTAAACCCTAAACCCCGTGCGGACACGGCCCTGCCCCGAGGTGTGCTCCGCGCTGTTCAACTACCAGCACGAGCTCCGCGCTGTGTACTCCACCATGATCGGCACCGACTTCAAGGTCAGGTTGCTCCTTGCCGCTTGCATGCTTGCATGCTACTTGCTTGGGTGCTTAGTTGCTGAGTTGCTCATTTGCTTAGTTGCTTGGTCGGTAAAGGACATTGATGGGGCGTTCCCCGCAATTGTGTCCTTGGCGGGCTCCCGGCGTGCGGGTGATCCCTGGGCTCAAAACGGGGAGTGTCATTTCAAAATATTTTGTCTAAAATTGACGAAGGTAGCTCTGCTGAGATGGAGCCAATGCTGAAAATTAAGTGACGAGCTCTGATCCCTCGCTGCAGGACGCCACGGTAGACGAGTGGCTGTGGCTGTGTAGGCGTATCGGCGCGGTGGACGACCAGCTGCCGGAGGGCAAGGGCATCCACGACGTGGAGTTGAGTCTCATGTTCGCCTGGAGTCAGATGGCGATGATCGACGAAATCAAAGACCGCGATAGCTACACGACGATGGTATGGGCAGCACACTCCACTCCAATGAAGACTGCGTTGCGTTGTCATGTCGGAGCACGCGCCTGCGTGTGTCAGACAGTAATGTTTCCATCACACCTCGTGGAAGTGCTGATGTGGTGCTCCCTGCTCCATGCTCCACCCTAAACACCAGACCCCAAAACCTAAACCAACCCCAAACCCCAAACCAACCCTAAGCCCTAAACCCTAAACCCTAAACCTGGAAGCGCTGATGCGGTGCACCCTGCTCTGCGTCGTTCACGGAGTTCCTGGAGGCGGTCGGTCGGTTGGCGGATGCCAAGGACCTGCCGACCAAGGAGGACCTGGAGGCGCACGGTTACGCCAACGTAGGGCGACCACAACAACCATGGCCGCGACCCTAACCCTTAAACCCTCAACCCTAAACCCTAATTCCTGAAATCCTGCGCTGTAAACCCATCCCTCGTAGTGTGACGACAACAACGATGGCTGCGTCATCCACCGCGCTATAAACCCAACTCTTGTTAATTCACAGCTGGTCAGCACCCGGAGTTGACCGCTTGTAGAAGGGGTTGGCCGGACACAGTCATTGTCCTGGATTCGGCAGGCATCAGAAGACACAAATCAGAGCGTGTCGATACTTTACCACATGAATATGGGGTCCAGACCTGCCGGTAAATTTCGGATCTGTGGTCGGTCGATGTGTGCAGGCAACTCCGGGTGTTGCTGCTGGCCAGCGTAGAAACGGCATGCGTCTCGAGACGTGGCGAGCATCAGAGGCTTACACTCGTTCATGTAAGAACTCAACTTGAGCAACTGCAGGACACGTTCATGAGCTAAGTCGGGTCATAAGGTGGTCAGAGGAGCTCAAGTTGAGCTGCATTGGGAACGAGTCTAAGCCCCTGGCGAGCATGTTGTGTGTGATCCTACTCGGCGGCGCTGGAGGCGGTGGCGGACACGGAGCGCGCAAAGTACCCCAAAATACAGCGCCGCGCCTCCAGCGAGTTCTACGCGTTCCCCGCCCGGACCCGCACCTTGGTAGGGCGGTGCAGGTTGACCCTATCAAACCCACGCTGAAAGCGCCTGGAACTAAGCGCTTGAAACTGAAATGTCATAAACTGCTTTCAAGTTTCGCTTTCAAATTCAACTTGCGCCGCTACAGCCTGGACAACCGCCTGGTGTCACTGCTCGACTATGTGTTCAACATGCTGGCGCCGGGCTGCGGCTCCATCCTGCTGGTGGGGCGGGGCACGGCTGCCGGATGTACGGGACTGTTCACATCTCAGCCTGGATCACGGGACTTTTCATATCTCATACTCGTACATCCTCCCTCACTGTTTGACCATAGTATACCTCCGCGTGACCCGGTATCGCCTATAACATCATTCCTGACTGTTTGACCACAGAGTGCCTCGTCGTGAGCCGGTATCGACGACACTTTACAATGCAACGGGCGTGGTCGGATAACGGATGACGGATAGCGGATGACGCCCACGTCATCGACATTCACTGCGGTGGGAAGCAGAGTGCGGTGGCATGACGTGGGTGGCGTGACTCACCATGGTCGGACCCTGGCCGGTGGACACGTACGAGAAGGGCAAGCTGATGGACGCGCTGGCGGCGGAGTGCACGGAGCTGCACGGCAAGGTGCTCTTCAAGATGTGAGCACCGGGCGCTCCTAGTTTAATTACAACCGACCGCTAGCTCCGATCTGAATCCCCCAGAAGTTTAATAAAGTATACCCCCTGTATCACCGGGCGCCTCACACTGCGCAACCGGCGGCGATCGTTTCATTCATACGACATTTTAAGACAAGCCCACGTTCGAAAATATATGTTAATTTGAAGACGTCTTGAGTTGAAATGTCCGAAAATAACATTTTCGAACGTGGGCTTGTCTTTGAATGTCATAGATTCAAATAATGGAGCATGGTGCTTAATTCTGGGCGTATGGCGCAAGGGCAGGTGGTTACGACCCGCGGGGTCAGTGCACAACCGGCGGCGACCGGTGCTACACTGGACTTCGCGCAACACGGCGGCTGGTGTACCTAGGTGCTGAGATGTCTTCCATAACGGAATAATGAATGGATGTTTCCGCTCGCCGTCCCTGCCGTTGCGCGCGGCCTCGTTAGGTGGATGGGTGTAATAAAATTTGATTTTGATTATTACAAATGTAGCTGGAGGAACGGCACGGGGGAACGATCCAAGACATTCCAAACGTCTCGGTTCACTCTCACTATTGGGCCTCGGTGTCCCCGAGGCTGGACCCCCTGGATAAGCTGCTGTTCTCCTCGGACAAGCTCCGTAGCGGCGCGCGGGGAATGCCCGACGTCTTGCCTTTGGGAGTCTGCATCGCAGCGGCGGGGGCGGCCTCCACAACAGCGTCCTCCATAGCAGCGCCCTCCGCATCAGCGGCCTCTGCATCGGCCTCCGCCTCAGGAGCGGCCTCTGCCTCGGGAGCGGCCTCTGCCTCGGCATCCGCGGCGTCGGCCGTGGATCAGGGGCTTACACTCGTCCACTTTCCAGCTCAACCTAAGCCGTTTTGGTCAAACCTCCCCGTGTCCCCCTGTCTAATAGATTGGGAGAAAATCATGCACCCGACGTATCCCACATAATGTGCTTACATTGAGCCGATAAGTGGACGAGTGTAAGCCCCTGCCGTGGATGCGTCGCGCCCCGCCCTGTAGGCCGCGAGTGCCGCCTCCCGCTCCAGCAACATGCCGGCGATCAGGGGCTTACACTCGCTCACTTCAGAGCTCAACTTGAGGACCTTCGGTACACATCGCTCACGTCAGAGCTCAACTTGAGCACCTTCGGGACGCATCCACGGGTTAATTTGGGTTATGTGGGGGACAACGTAAGCTTATGTTGAGCGATAAGGGGCAAAGTCAGCTGAAGTTGAGCGGAAATGGGAACGAGTGTAAGCCCCTGCCGGCGATGGCCTTACGAGTTTTCGCGACGGGGGTGGCGAGCAACGTGCCCGCGGTGTAGCGGCGCAAGTTGAAATTGAAAGCAAAATTGAAAGGAGTTTATATTATTTAGTGTCAATCACTTAGTTCCAGGCGGTTTCAATGTGGGTTTGTTAGGGTCAACCTGCACAGCCCTACCGCGGTAGCCCGGTCGGGGGTTCCGCCCGTGGGAATGTCGACATCCAGGCCCTCGAACGTTTGCACGAGTGTCTGGCGCACGCGGCCGGCGGCGGCAGCCTGCGAGCAGGGGCTTACACTCGTTCCCATTTCCGCTCAACATGAGCTCTTCCGTCCACCGTATAACCCAGCTTGACTCATGAATGTGTCCTGGAGTTGCTCGAATTAAGCTCTGACGTGAACGAGTGTCAGCCCCGGCCTGCGAGGCGGCGAGGGCGATGGTGTGCTCCGAGTGTTCAGCGGCAGCGACGCCGAGCTATAGTGGCGCAAGTTGATTTTGAAAGCAAAATTTAGACGAAAATCATCACATTTTAGTTTCAATAGCTTAATTCCAGGCGCTGTCAATTTGGGTTTGATAGGGTTAATCTGCACCGCCCTACCGAGCTCGTGCACCGCGGCGGTGTCGTTCTCGAGGTACGACTGGATCTGGGCTGCGGCGGAGGCGCCCTCGGTGCGCGAGGCCTCGGCGGCTCCGTCGGCGGAGGCTGCGGCGGCCTCACCCATGTCGCGCGCCGCGGCGGCGGCGGACTTCACAGCGCCAGCGATGGCGTTGACGCGTAACGATGCGAGCTCGGAGGCTTGCGTTTCACCCAAAGCAGCGGCGTTGGCCGCCACATCGACGCCTCCCCGCGCCGTGGACAGCGCCGCGGCAACACCTATCGCCGCGGCGTCGGCGTCGCTCCTGGCGGCGTCGGCAGCAGCGATATGCGGCGCGAGCGTTGACGCGGCTTCGGCCACATTCGCCTCCACTTCCTTTGCCGCGGCCGCGACGGCGGCGGCTCCCGAGGCCACCCCGGCGCTCGCCGCCGCCGCCGCCTCCCTCGACGTAGCGGCGCAAGTTGATTTGAAACCAAAACTGGAAAGCGGTTCATCACATTTTAGTGTCAAGCGCTTAGTTCCAGGAGCTTTCAAATTGGGTTTCATAAGGTCAACCTGCATTGCCCCACCTTGACGTTGCCTCCTGCTTCGACACGAACTGTCCCACCAACGCCGCCACTCCGTCCATCAGCGCCTGGCGCTCCTCAGCCGCACGCGCCTCCGCCGCCGCGACACCGGCGTCGATGCGCTCTTGCGCGGCGGCGGCGGCGGCGGCGGAGTCGGCACCCGCCTTCGCCGCGCAGACCTGTATGTAGTGGCGCAAGTTGAATGTGAAAGCAGAATTTGAAAGCAGTTCATCATATTCCAGTTTCAAGCGCTTAGTTCCAGGCGCTTTGGACGTGGGTCTGATAGGGTCAACATGCACCGCCTTACCTGCACGCGGGCGAGCGCATCCTTCGCGGTAGACGCCAGGCCCGACGCCGCGGCGTGAGCCTCCGCCGCCGCCGCTGACGATCGAGCGGCGAACGCCTCGAGCCAGGGGCTTACACTCGTTCACATTAAAGCTCAACTTGAGCAACTCCAGGACACATTCATGACTTAATTTGGGTTATATGGTAGACAGAAGCGCTCAAGTTCAGCTGAAATGGGAACGAGTGTAAGCCCCTGCCTCGAGCCCTTCCGCCCCGGAAGAGAGCGCCGCGGTCACGCTGCTCAGCGCCTGCTCCGCCGCGAAGCAGGGGCTCACACTCGTTCCGATTTCAGCTCAACTGGAGCACATTCGCGACACATTCATGGTTCAATTTGGGTTACGTGGGGCACAAAAGCAGCTCAAGTTGATCTGAAAGTGAACGAGTGTAAGCCCCTGCCGCGAAGCGCGCGGATTGCGCCGCGGCCACCGCCTCGGACGACGCCTGATTCTCGCCCTCCGCCTGGTGCTCGAGCGCCCCCGCCGCCGCCCCGGCCGCCGCCCGCGCCGCCGCTGCCGCCGCCGCCGCGCCGCGCTCCACCGTGCCCTGCATCCCCTGCAGCGTCCCCCGCAGCGCCTCCACCTCCGCCTCTTTCCGCGTCATGAAATCTGCCAGCTGTCTCCTCGCCGTAGTGGCTTCGCAGTTTTCCAGGGTACCTCAAATGTCGGTCGCCAATTCTTGAGAAACACACGGTCGAATCGCCATATTGTACCATGTATGGCGTCTCTAACCGTCTATTTACTCAAGGTCGCCGATTTGCGCACCGTTGACCGCCATTTGAGGTACCCTGGAAAACTGCGAAGGTACCACGTGCCTGGACACTTCGCCAGTCATATCATGAAATGTAAGTCAACATAAAGGGTCTACAGCGTGGCGAAAGTGTGCGAAAGCGACTTGTTGACCATGGGGTGCGGGCGCGGCGCGCAGGGGTGTATGCGGGGTTATGGGGGGTGGGTGTATGGGGGGTGGGTGTATGGGGGGTGTATAGGGGATGTATGAGGGGTGAACAGGGGGTGTATAGGGGCTATATAGGGGGTGTATAGGGGGTGAACAGGGGGTGTATAGGGGGTGTATAGGGGGTGTATAGGGGGTGTATAGGGGGTGTATAGGGGGTGTAGGGGGTGTTTAGGCGCGCGCCCTGCCTGGTGAGGTCGCGTGCCGCCTCCTCCGCGGCGCGCACTTCGCCGAGCGACGCCTCCAGCTGCGACAGCCGCTCGCCAGGGGCTTCCACACGTCCCCTTTTCAGCTCAATGTGAGCACTTTTTGTCCCATGTGGTTGGGTGCTTTGCTGATTTCAGTGACAAAAACGGCTCAGGTTGAGCAAAAATGTGGACGAGTGTAAGCCCGTGCCGCTCGCCCACGTCCGCGCACAGGTCGCCCATGGCGGAGCTGTTGGCGTCCTCCACCGCGCCCTTGCTGTAGCGCCGCACGTTCAGATTCAAAGCAACGCTTGAAAGCGGTTCACCGCATTTTGGTTTCAAGCGCTGAAACCAGGCATGCTTTCAACTCGGGTTTTGATAGGGTCAATCTGCACCGCCCTACCTTGCGCTCCAACTTGCCAAACAAACCCTCCACCTCCTCCTTGGATACCGCCGGGGAACAGGGTCACCGTGAACAAGTGCTCGAACTGGGATGGGACGTGCCCGCATGATTTTACCTTCAGGGTGAATGCTCACATAGACGCGCGGCGGAGGAGGAGGAAGTGCAGGTTGAGGAGGAGGAGGAGGAGGAGGAGGAGGAGGAGGAGGAGGACGAGGGGGAGGCGGAGGAGGAGGAGGAAGAAGGGGAGGAG
>Ga0307489_10003684_pt1 | contig 10136 bp, 7 predicted proteins | sample SB12metaG_FD_202247 | JGI IMG/M metagenome (GOLD analysis project Ga0307489, IMG submission 202247) | Sea-ice brine microbial communities from Beaufort Sea near Barrow, Alaska, United States - SB 1.2 | ecosystem: Environmental > Aquatic > Marine > Coastal | place: USA: Alaska | collected 2017-05-06
AAGAACTTAGCTTTCAACTTTCGACTCATAAAATCGACCCCTTATTTCCGACTGCAAATATACAACTTAACTAAACAATAGACCAAACTTTTTTTCAATATTTTTTAATTATTTTTTAATGCCCTAAATTCTAATCAGGTACAAAAAGGAATTACCTTTGCAACATGACACATAAAGCTGGTTTTGTAAATATCATAGGAAATCCTAACGTAGGTAAATCAACATTAATGAATGCTTTGGTAGGTGAAAAACTATCTATCATCACTGCAAAAGCACAAACAACAAGACATCGTATTCTAGGAATTGTAAATGAAGATGACTACCAGATTGTTTTCTCTGATACCCCAGGAATCATAAAACCTGCTTATGAATTGCAAGCTTCTATGATGGATTTTGTAAAATCTGCGTTTGAAGATGCCGATATTTTAATTTACATGGTAGAAGTTGGCGAGAAAGAATTAAAAAACGAAGCTTTCTTTCATCGAATAGTGCATAGTGAAATTCCTGTGATGTTGCTTTTAAATAAAATCGATAAATCGTCTCAAGATGAAGTTGAAGAAAAAATTGAATATTGGAAAAATAAAGTTCCCAATGCAGAAGTCTTTGTAATTTCTGCCTTAGAGAAATTTAATGTCCTTGCAGTTTTTGATAAACTAAAAGAATTATTACCCGAAGGTCCCGCTTTTTATCCGAAAGATCAATTAACAGATAAGCCAGAACGTTTCTTTGTGAATGAAAAAATTAGAGAAAAAATTCTAATTCATTATAAGAAAGAAATTCCGTATGCTGTTGAGGTAGAAACAGAAGAGTTTACGGAAGAAGAAACCATTGTTAGAATACGTTCTATAATTATGGTAGAAAGAGAAACTCAAAAAGGAATTATCATTGGTCATAAAGGTGCTGCACTTAAAAGAGTAGGTGCAGAAGCCAGAAAAGACTTAGAAAAATTCTTTGAGAAAAAAGTTTTTATAGAATTATATGTAAAGGTGAATAAAAACTGGCGGAGTGATAAAATTCAGCTCAAACGTTTTGGTTATAATCAAAAGTAGCTGCTGTGCTAAGTCGTAAAACCTATTAACTCTCAAAAAATGCTCCTTTTTCTAGGTTTCAAGAGTCAACGTATTTTTACTACTCAAAAATTATTCGACCAACACAGCTAAAAAATCGCTTCTTACAATTGTAATGTATTAAAAATACAACTATTATTTTCAGTGCATATTCAAGCATTTATATGAGTGATTTAAGACTGCATTCGTAAAATTAAACCTTCAAATAGCTTTGCAAGTTTTTGTTTTTTAAAGACTTCATTTTTAGCGTCTTTCTTACAGCCTTAAATTGTACCTTTGCAAAAAATTTCAATTCAAATGAACAGTATTGTTGCCATTGTAGGAAGACCAAACGTAGGAAAGTCGACACTTTTTAATAGATTGGTTCAGAGAAGAGATGCTATTGTAGATTCCGTTAGTGGAGTTACAAGAGACAGACATTATGGAAAATCTGACTGGAATGGGAAAGAATTTTCTGTGATAGACACAGGGGGTTACAGCATTGGTTCTGATGATATTTTTGAAGAAGAAATTAGAAAACAAGTTACTTTAGCAATTGAAGAAGCAGATATCATCATATTTGTTGTGGATGTTGAAGAAGGAATTACCCCAATGGATGCTGAAGTTGCAAAAATTTTACGCAAAGTAAGGAAACCCATTTTTGTTACCGTTAATAAAGTTGACAACGCAATGCGAGAGGCAGATGCCGTAGAATTTTATAATTTAGGTTTGGGAGGTTACCATACAATTTCTTCTATTAATGGAAGTGGAACTGGAGATTTATTAGATGATATTGCGCTAAAAATGCCAACACCAGAAGTTATAGATTTAGAAAAAGAAGACTTGCCAAGGTTTGCGGTTGTTGGTAGACCTAATGCAGGAAAATCTTCTTTTATAAATGCTTTAATTGGTAAAGATAGAAATATTGTAACCAATATAGCAGGTACAACAAGAGATTCAATTGACACACAATACAACCGTTTCGGATTTGATTTTAATTTGGTAGATACTGCCGGAATTAGAAAAAAATCGAAGGTAAAAGAAGATTTAGAATTCTATTCTGTAATGCGCGCTGTGCGTTCTATAGAATACGCAGATGTTATTGTTTTAGTAGTCGATGCAACCCGTGGTTTTGAAGGACAAGATCAAAGTATCTTTTGGTTGGCAGAGAAAAACAGAAAAGGAGTTGTTATCTTAATAAATAAGTGGGATTTAGTAGAAAAAGAAACAAATACCATGCGCGATTTTGAAGCCATGGTTAAAAAACAAATTGAGCCTTTTACAGATGTACCCATTGTATTTACTTCTGTATTAACAAAACAACGTTTGTACAAAGCAATTGAAACTGCTGTAGAGGTTTTTGAAAGAAGAAAATTCAAGATAGCTACTAGTAAGTTGAATGATGCCCTATTAGAAATCGTAAAAAGTTACCCGCCACCGGCTACAAAAGGAAAATTTGTAAAAATTAAGTACTGTATGCAATTACCTACGCTTACACCTCAGTTTGCCTTTTTTTGTAATTTACCACAATATGTTAGAGATCCTTACAAACGTTTTTTAGAAAACAAATTAAGAAGTATGTACGATTTCTCTGGTGTCCCAATTACTATTTATTTTAGACAGAAGTAAGATTCGCCCCCTTATTTAGTTAAAACCCAACACATTTGTTTTAAACTTTTTTTAAACGTAAAATGAAAGGAACCATTCTTTAAAACGACTGTCAAGTTACAATTTTGTAAATTTGAGAATTAAATTTTAAAAGATGAAAAAACTAGAGTCAAGTTTAGTAAACGAAGTAGAGTTGCCTTTGCAACTGAATATTTCTTTCCGCAAAGTTTTTAATCTTTTTGAAAAATATGCTCATAAAAATAATGAGCAGCACCCATTTCATAGCGCAGCTATAGAAATGGTAAAAATATTTAAACAATATCCAGAATTAAATGATGGTTTTTCAGAGTACTCATTACTTGAAAAATACAAGAAAGAAATAGATTTAATTTTAAACCCTTTATTTCCAGAACCGCTTCTCTTAAACGAAATAAAAGCAGCCAGTATTCCTTTTTCTTTTGTTTCTTTTAAATTTACAAATCGTTTTCAAAACATTTTAGATAACGCAGGTGATGCTTATGAATTTAAAGTGCGAAATTTTGAAGACGAAAGCATGTATATCTTGTCTTGCACTTTTATTTTAAGCGCTGTTTACGGTTACAGTGTTGATATAAAAAGACCTTTTTACTTTGATATTCCAGACAAAACAACTGGCACTATGAAGTATTATAGAGCCGCCTTTAATGCAGATTTCTCTGAAATTACAGCCACAGAAAATGCGCCTAATATTACGAGAGAAGATTTTAGAGAACTGCTAAACAATTTTGATAATATCGCACTTTGGAAAGAAAAATTTCCCCCAAATAGTTATATTTTTAAAGGATTTGGTCTCCTTAATTTATTTGATGTCACTTCAGAAGAAATGTTGTCTTCAATAAAAGAGAATTTATTAGCTAGTGATGCCGATTTGATCTTTAAGCTTCAAAAAAATTTAAGAGATTTCTATGCCATCAAAGATTTAAAACTAGGCTATTCTATTTTTGATAATTTAAAAGACAAACTATGTGAAACCCTTGTAAATAAATCAAATAGTATTATTTTAAATCATAAAGAAGAAATCAATTGTTCTTCAAATTATTTTTGTGAAAATATTGTACAAAAAGTTTTTGTAAACCATGAAACTTTTGTGATTTCAGATATTGAGGTCTATGGAAGACATACAGATAAAAATCTTTTTTATCATAGTTTACAGGATGCCGGAATTCAGAGTATTATTTTAATACCAATAAAAGCATCAAAAACCGGAGATTTAGCATTATTAGAAATTGCGTCGCCAAAGGCTTACGACTTAAATTCTGTAAATGTCAATAAATTAAAAGACATTATCCCTGTTTTTGAAGCTGCTGTAAAAAGAACTTCAGAAGAGCGGCAAAATATATTAGAAGCAACTATTCAAGAAAATTACACCTCTATTCATACTTCCGTAAAATGGCGTTTTTACGAAGCTGCAGAAAAATATCAGACAGAATCTCAAACGAGTGAAAACGCAAAATTAGATGAAATTGTATTTAAAAACGTGTTTCCTTTATTTGGTCAAAGTGATATAAAAGGATCTTCTGTAGCAAGAAATGAGGCTATAAAAGAAGATTTGATAACACAGTTAACGCTGGCTATTTCCGTTTTAAAAGATGCGTGTAAGACAGAGAAACTTCCTATTTACAACGAATTAATGTATCGTGTTTCAACATTTTTAAAAGATGTAAAGGACGATTTAAATGCGGGTGATGAAATTAATATTCTTGACTTTTTACAGCGAGAAATTTATCCTGTTTTTAACCATGTTAAAGAAATTAATTCAACACTTTCTAAAAAGGTAGCGCTGTATATGACACGTTTAGACAAAGACTTAAACGTTGTCTATGAAAAAAGAAAAGATTACGAAAGAAGTGTGACTCTTATCAATGAAAAACTATCAAAGTTCATAGATAAAAGACAAAAAGATGCGCAAGAAATGTTTCCTCATTATTTTGAACGCTACAAAACAGATGGTGTTGAGTTTAATATGTATATCGGACAATCTATTGCTAATAAAAAACCTTTTGATCCCTTGTATTTATACAACCTTCGTTTGTGGCAATTGCAAGTAATGTGTGAAATGGAAAACATTGCATATGCCTTGATTGATAGCATGCCTCACAACCTACGCATCGCTTCTTTAATTTTAGTGCACAGCAATCCAATGGCGATTAAATTTAGAATGGATGAAAAGCAGTTTGATGTAGACGGTGCTTATAATATCCGCTATGAAATCATCAAAAAAAGAATTGACAAAGCGCACATAAAAAATACAGAAGAAAGAATAACACAACCCGGTAAAATTGCCATTATCTATTCCCAAGACAAGGATGCGTTAGAATACATAAAGTATATCAACTTCTTACAATCCAGAAATCAATTAGGTACCATTGAGTTTTTAGAGTTAGAAGATTTACAAGGAGTTACCGGCCTAAAAGCTTTAAGAGTAGCAGTAGTATATCAAAAAGATTTTGATGAAAAAAAAACAATAACGCTGAATGATTTATTAAAAGAAATTGAATCTTAAAGTGGCATTACTTTGTATTTAAAAGAAATTGCAAAAGCTAAAACACTCAAAATAATACCAATCATAAAAACAGTATAGGTAATTCGTAGAATTTTATATTTTCTGTTTAAAACCAAACCTAAAAAGTATAAGTCTTTAGTAAGAGAGCCATAAAGGTAATCTCTATCTGTCATCATTTCTGAAATTCCCCACTCAAAATCTTCTAGTTGCATCTGATGAAAATTTCCAAAAAACAATAAATTTACTTTTTTATTGGCCACATCTTCTTTGCTAAATTTGCCTTCTGTAACATTTGGTCTGGTTGCAAGAATAGATAAAATGATAGAGACCACTGTAAATAAGACAAAAATAATAGTTGGCACTAGTAAATGGGCATTCGAGGGATTGTCTAGTTTTGGTAATAAATTAGACAGCGCTAAAGAAACAATAATCGCATTTACAGAAAGTAAAATATTTGCTTTTGTATCTGCAATATTACTCAAAGTCATGTGATTTCTAAGTGCCACTCTAAACATTGTTTCTACGCCACGCTCAGGGACTTCACTTTTATTTTTCTTTAAATCTAAAGCCGTCTTTTTCTGTTTAAATTTTTTGTTTTCATTTTTAAGTTTCTTTAGATTTTTTAAGAGTTTTGCTAAATTTTTCTCTTTTCCTTTACTCCAGTTTCTAAGTGCATAATCTGAGTAGAAATGATGTTTTTCAGCTAAGAAAGAAATGTTTAAGTCGATCCATTCGGAATGCGTGTATTTTATATCCGCAGAAAGTTCCCATTCTTTTCTTAATAAAGAAATAATATCTAAAAAATTCTTAGAGGCTACATGGGCACAATCTGCATCTTTAATAATTTCTTCTGAAATGTTTTGTGGCACAGACTTCATTCTTGTTGCTAAAATTAAAGCAGCAATTGCCTGTATTCTTTCTGTTGAAATGTTTTTAGTTAATAAAAAATCTGTAGCAATTTGCACACTTTTTTTTTCATGATTAGCCGATCCATCGATATAACCAGTGTCATGAAACCATGCAGCTATCTTTAAATTTTCTAAAGCAATTTCTTCTATCTCCGTATTTCCTGAAATTTCGGCTACCTTTTTCACAACCCTTTGGGTGTGCGTAAGATTATGATACACGAATTTTGGATGTATACTTTTACTTAAAAAACTAAAAACAAATTTTTCTACTTCAATAATTAGTGTGCTCATTGGATAATTTTAAACAAAAATAAACAATTAATAATGATTTCTTTTGTATGAATTTTATCGTAAATTTAAGTGTTGCTTTTAATACTTACAAAAGTACTTTTTTTGTAAGTTAAAGCGCTCGTTTTCGTCTAAAATGAGAACCTTAATCATTAAGAAAATTAAACATGCTTACTTGGAAAGAAATTATCAGTTTTACAGCAAAAGGAAATCCAACTCCAGAAAAAAGAGTTGAAAAAACAGAAGATGAATGGAAAACCATTTTAACTAGAGAGCAGTATCGAGTTACAAGACAAAAAGGAACTGAGAGTCCGCATACAGGAGCGCTGTGTTCTATTTATGATGAAGGCCAATACAATTGCATTTGTTGCAACACACCTTTATTTGATTCTACCATAAAATTTGATTCTAGCTCTGGTTGGCCAAGCTTTACGCAGCCTATTCAAAAAAATGCCATTAAATATCACAAAGATGTTTCTTTTGGTATGGTTCGCGTGGAGGTAATGTGTAATAGTTGCGATGCCCATTTAGGACATATTTTCCCTGATGGACCAGCACCAAGCGGTTTGCGTTATTGTGTAAATTCTGAATCAATGATTCTAAATAAAAAATAAAATTTAAAAAAACATTGCGCATTTTAAGAAGCAATCTATTTTACAATAGGAGATGATCTCCTCAAAATGGTAGAAAAAATAATGAATAACAATTTAGAAATTGCCACCTTAGGAGGTGGATGTTTTTGGTGTACAGAAGCTGTATTTCAAAAAGTAAAAGGTGTCGAAAAAGTAGTTTCTGGTTATGCTGGTGGAAATGTCCCTGGAGAACCTACCTATAGAGAAATTTGCTCTGGTTTATCGGGTCATGCAGAAGTAATCAAAATAACTTTTGACACGGGTCTTATTTCTTATGAGGATATTATCGCCATTTTTATGACCACGCATGATCCAACAACTTTAAATCAACAAGGTGCAGATAGAGGAACGCAATACAGGTCTGTAATTTACTATCATAACCAAACGCAGCAGAGAATAGCGAAAGAAATGTTGCAACAAATTCAGGCCTATTATACGGATAAAATTGTTACTGAAATAAGCCTATTACCTGTGTTTTACAAAGCAACTCAAGAACATCAAGATTTTTACATAAACAATAATGGTCAAGGATATTGTACCTATGTAATTGAACCCAAATTAGCGAAATTACGGGCATTACATGCCGACAAGCTAAAGTAATTTCTAGCTGTAAATTATTTTAAAGCGGGTCAAAAAAGAAACGCAATACGCGCTATAATGTAGCATGGTAAAATTGTTTGGTAAAGCCAACTGCCACTAAAGGCAGTGCACTAAGATATTTCTAAAAACGTGTACTTCATATTACGCGTTTTTAGAAATCGGAAAGAAGTTAGAAAATGCAGCGGAATTTTGTAACTTGTATGAAAATAGAAAATTAAATTTTTCTGCAACTACCATTCATCATAAAAGCTAAGAAATCCTTTCGACCAGGAACTTCAAAATGGATTGACAATACAATCACTGCAAATCCATTGAATCCATAAAAAATACAATTTGAAACTAAACATAAAAAATACCTTTACAAAAGAATTACCCGCAGATGTTGTTGAAGAGAATACAACGAGACAAGTAGAACATGCTGCTTTTTCTTATGTTTCTCCGAAGCATACCGCTAAGCCAAAAGTTTTGCACGTTTCTCAAGAAATGGCTTCTGAGTTGAATATTTCTAAAGAAGAAATGCAATCAGAATTCTTTAAAAATATAGTAACTGGAAATGAAATTTATCCAAATACAAATCCATACGCAATGTGTTATGCTGGTCATCAATTTGGCAATTGGGCAGGACAATTAGGAGATGGAAGAGCCATTAATTTATTTGAAGTGGAACATCAGAATAAAAACTGGAAGGTTCAGTTAAAGGGTGCTGGAAAAACTCCGTATTCTAGAACTGCAGATGGTTTGGCCGTTTTACGTTCGTCGGTTAGAGAGTATTTATGCAGCGAGGCAATGTTTCATTTAGGCGTTCCAACCACCAGAGCTTTGTCTTTAAGTTTGTCTGGTGACAAGGTTTTACGTGATATTTTATACGATGGACATCCAGATTACGAAAAAGGGGCAATTGTTTCTCGCATTTCACCATCCTTTTTGCGCTTTGGTAGTTTTGAAATTTTTACAGCTAGAAATGACTTGAAAAATTTAAAAGTGCTTGCAGATTATACGATAAAAAATCATTTTCCGCATTTAGGAGCACCCTCAAAAGAAAATTATATTGCCTTTTTCAAAGAAGTTACGGAACGTACCTTAAAAATGATTATTCATTGGCAACGTGTTGGCTTTGTGCATGGTGTTATGAATACAGACAACATGTCTATCTTAGGGCTAACCATTGATTTTGGACCTTACGGATGGCTAGAAGGCTTCGATTTTGGCTGGACACCAAACACAACAGACATTCAACATAAACGCTACAGATTCGGAAATCAACCAAATATGGGGTTATGGAATTTGTATCAATTGGCAAATGCTTTATATCCCATCATTGAAGAAGTGGAACCTTTAGAAGCTATTTTAAAGCAGTATACAACCGATTTTGAGCAACAATCTTTCACGATGATGAAATCAAAATTAGGCTTGATTGCTGAAGATGAAGAAGATCTAACATTGATTCAGAATTTAGAAGACAGTTTACAATTAGTAGAAACAGACATGACTATTTTCTTTAGAAATTTAAGCAATTTCACAGACGATACATCCGGTTTAAAATTGATAGAAAAATCGTTTTATGACTTCGAACATATTTCTGATACCATAAAAAATAGCTGGAATTTATGGTTTACCAAATACGGTGAAAGATTGCAAAAAGAAACAATTTCATCCAAAGAAAGAAAAGAAAAAATGGATGCTGTAAATCCTAAATTTGTGCTGCGAAATTACATGTCTCAAATGGCAATTGATGAAGCTGACAAGGGAAATTACACGGTAATTGACCAACTCTTTCAACTCTTAAAAAAGCCATATGCCGAGCAACCAGAAAACGAGAAATGGTTTGCGAAAAGACCAGAATGGGCAAGAGACAAAGTAGGTTGTTCTATGTTGTCTTGTAGTTCTTAAAAATAAAAAAACATGAAACTAGGATTAGGAACTGCCGCATTAGGAAGACCGCAATATATAAATATACGCAGGTATAGTGCCGAGAAGACTGCTTTAGAAACATTCAGAAAGAAAAGTTTTGCAGTTTTAGAACATGCTTATAACTTAGGAGTTCGCTATTTTGACACCGCACCAGGTTATGGTTTGGCAGAAGAATTAGTTTTGGAATGGTTGCAAACCAAAGATGATAATTCTATTGAAGTTGCTACCAAATGGGGGTATACCTATACTGCAAATTTTGAGGAAAATGCCACTATTCATGAGGTAAAGGAACATAGTTTGTCAAAATTAAAAGAACAGTGGCATTTCTCTAAAAAGCTACTCCCCTATTTAAAAGTATATCAAATTCATTCTGCAACTTTAGAAACAGGCATTTTAGAAAATACTGAAGTTTTAGAACATTTGATCTTTTTAAAAAGAAAACACAAGCTAAAAATAGGATTGACAACCACAGGCACAAATCAGCTTGAAGTGCTTAAAAAAGCGTTAGATGTATCTATAAACGGACATCAGGTTTTTGATCTATTTCAAATAACGTATAATTTTTTAGATCAAAGTTTACAAGAAATTTCAGCAGAATTAA
>Ga0307489_10003685_pt1 | contig 10136 bp, 22 predicted proteins | sample SB12metaG_FD_202247 | JGI IMG/M metagenome (GOLD analysis project Ga0307489, IMG submission 202247) | Sea-ice brine microbial communities from Beaufort Sea near Barrow, Alaska, United States - SB 1.2 | ecosystem: Environmental > Aquatic > Marine > Coastal | place: USA: Alaska | collected...
TGCAACAGGCGCACGGCGTCTGTCATCGGGTCCGCGCTTATCACCAGGGAAGGGTAAGAGTGGCCAGGCCAGGGAGGAGGATGCGGCGAGGGCGAGTGTATGCGGGTAAAGTACTAACGCATGAACGAGTGGGTACGGCCCTGCCCTCGGGCAGCGCGGGCTGTCTCTGTACTACGCGGAGCGCTTCGAGGCAGGGGCTCACACTGGTCCACTTTTCAGCTCAACTTGAGCGCGTTCTGAGGGATAGGGGGTGCATTTAGGGGTTGTTTAGGGGTAATCAGGGGGTTTTTGGGGGCAGTTGGGGATGTTCAGGGATTATTCTGAGTCAGAAACGGCTCAGGTTGAGCTGAAAAGTGGACGAGTGAAAGCCCCTGCTTGGAGGACGGCGCCGCGCAGTTCCGCAAAGACGTGGCCGTCAACCCCAACGACACCGAGGAAGCTATCTGGGCGTTCCTGTGCGAGGCTAAGACGTTAGGATTCGATAAGGCCCGGGCGAGGATACTGCGGGTGGGCAAGGATCCGCGCGGGTACATGCGGGAGGCCTACGCGCTGTTCGACGGCACCGGCAGCGAGGCAGGGGCAGGCACTTTCTTAACCATTATTTCTCAGGTCGATAATATGCCGATTGTGCCTGAAACCACTTGACTATCCCACTGCATACCTCAACGATGCTCAAGTGGAGCTGTAAATAATATACAGGTGAGCCCCTGGGCGGCCACAAGCAGGGCGGCGACGGCGGCAATGCTGCACTGGCACGCTGTGAGCAAACAGCCGGTACTGATGTAAGGCCCTGAATGGAGGAGGCGCTGCGGCGGGTGGCGGGCAATAGCGCGGCGGACGCGTTCTACTCGCTCATGTACATCGGGTTGTGGCGCGAGGCGCGCGGGGAGGAGGACGCGGCCAAGGCAGGGGCTTACACTCGCTCACCTCACAGCTCAACTGGAGGACCTTCAGGACACACCGCTCACGTCAGAGCTCAAATTGAGCACCTTCGGGACACATCCACGGGTTAATTTGGGGCATATGGGGGACAAAGTAAGCTTCAGTTGAGCGGAAAGGGGCAATGTAAGCTCAAGTTGAGCGGAGATGGGAACGAGTGTAAGCCCCTGGGCCAAGGCCGCCATGAGAGCGGCAGTGCAGACGCCGTACGGGCAGCGCAGCGGTGACTACATGGCCAGCTTGGCCGTGGTGCACTGTAAGCGCCGCGGGTGGGCGGTGGCTGGCCGGTTGGGGGCTTGAGCGGAAGCTAGGACTGCGGCGGTACACAGGCCTTACGGGCAGCGCAGCAGGGACTACACAGCGAGCCTATCGGCTGTGCATGGGGGGCGGCATGGTGACGAGAGAGAAAGTTGTCAATATGAAACCCTAAACCCTAAAAATAAACCCTAAACCCGAAAAGCGCCCGTTATTTCAAGTTGATGTCACGCAACAGCCAGGGGATGGGATTGGGAGAGACAGTCGCCGAACGCGACTACACCGCCGCACTTGCCCCGCACGATATCAACGGCCGAAGCCAACATATACTCGCCCCGTGCGTTTCGCGTAAAGGGGTCACTGGGCCTGACTCCTCACGGCCCCTCCATAGCTGTGCACCGCGCTTGCCAAAAAGGAATTTGTCAAAGAGTTTTGACCGAAGCTCAACGAGAGGGGGAAGGACGGGGGCGGGTAGCGGCCGCGGGCGAGGGGAAACGCGCGCGCGATGAGTCGCAGGGGGCAAGAGGTGTGTCTCCGCCGCACCTCCTTCCCGTGGTCAGCGCTGTGCCTTCCGCGCCCCTCCTCCAGCGCCGCGTCTCTCGCAGTCTCCCGAACTCGGCCCGTTACACGGCCTTGCCTGGCTGAATTTATACTGAGTTCCCTCCCGCGTCCAGCGACAGGAGGCCCAGGCGCCGGAGGCGGGGGACGGCGGCGGCGGCGGCGCGCGCGCCGGCTCCGTGGGCCGCTCGCTCGAGGTGCGCGCCAGCACCACCGCCAGACGTCGCATCACCACCCGCCTCCAGTGCCGCTCATAGCTTTCAGTGTTCCCCCCCACGGCAGTCCGGGCCCCGCGCAACGGCCCGTCCCTTGCCGCATGCCGCCTCGCTTCCTTTCCGCCCTCCCTGTTCCCGCTCCCTCTGAGTCCCCCGGCATCGGATTGGGACGTGTCGCAAACGTCCGAGAGCAACGCCCGACTCATGCCTGTCTTCCCTCCCTCGAAACACAGCTGGATTTGGCGCCCGAGGTTGCCATGGAGATCATCGTGGAGAAGTTGAAGTTGTTGGACTACGAGCGCGACTTCTGCCAACAGAAGCGGCCCCCGTGGCAGGGACGCATGAATCGTCCGTCGCCTTCCCTTCCACCGCGTTTAACCCCTCATGCGTTGAGCTGGATGACGTCGCAAGCGTCACGGGTTGCCGCGTTGGTTGAGACCAGAGTCTGTGACGCCGCGAGGAGGTCAGTGTGTACAGGTACAATATGACGGGGGAGGAGGCGTGAGTGCCCACCCGTGAGCCCATCACTGGGCCCTGCGCTGCAACCGCCACTGACACACACATGTACATTGCGCCACCGCCCCTGCGCTGCGGCCGCCGTTGACGCGCACGTACTTCGCGCTACCCCCCGTGAGCAACAACCAGAACGAGCAGTTCCACTACTTCACCAGCCTCGTGGCAGGGGCTTACACTAGTCCACTTTTCGGCTCAACTTAAGCGCATTCTGTGGGATAGGGGTGCAATTAGGGGTTGTTCAGGGGGTGTTCAGGAGGTGTCAGGGGCTATCAAGGAGTATCAGGGGATGTTCAGGATGTATTGTGTCAGAAATGGCTCAGGTTGAGCTGAGAAGTGGACGAGTGTAAGCCCCTGCCTCGTGGCGTATCTGCTGAAGCACGCGGGGCGCAGCTTCCAGGCCCCTGCGCAGTTCGATGACCCCAACGCCGCGTGCTCGAACATCTTCGCAGAGCTCAAAGCCTGCCAATTCGCCACGCCGTCGTTCGCGCCGGGCAAGCTGAAGACGGCGCACGGGCGCGAGGTGGTGGGGGTGCTCGACGCGCTGTGCGACCTGGTGATAGAGAAGAACTTTGCGCAGTGGGCGCGGCCGCACTACCTGCCGGACGACTACCCGGAGGCAGGGGCTTACACTCGCACACTTCAGAGCTCAACTTGAGGACCTCCGGGACACATCGCTCACATTAGAGCTCAACGTGAGCACCTTCGGGACACATCCACGAGGGACAACATGAGCAGAAATGGGGGACAACATGAGCAGAAATGGGCACAGCAAGCTCAAGTTGAGCGGAAAAGGGAACGATTGTAAGCCCCTGCCCGGAGGAGCCGGACATAGACGACGACACCATGGAGGGCCAAGCGGCAGGGGCTTACACTCGCTCACGTTAGAGCTCAACTTCAGCAACTCCAGGACACATTCATGAGTTAAGATGGATTATAAGGTGGACAGACGGGCTCAAGTTGAGCTGAAATGGGAACGTGTGTAAGCCCCTGCCAGGCGGGTGCGGGCGGCGGCGGGGGCGGGGGCGGCGGCGGGGGTGGTGACGGCGACGGGGAGATTCAGGATAACGCGGCGGGGGACGACGAGAGCGACGAGGAGGAGGCATACATGGCAGGGGCTTACACTCGTCCACTTCTCAGCTCAACCTGAGCCGTGTCTGCCACAAGAAAACACCCAACGCACCCTACACACCTCCTAACACCCCCTTCACACGGGCTACATAACCCCTACGCGCACCCCCTATCCCATAAAAGCGCTCAAGTTGAGCTGAGAAGTGAACGAGTGTAACCCCCTGATACATGGTGGGTGGCGGCGGCGGCGCGGCCACGGGCGTGCCGCAGAAAACCGCGGAGGAGATTGAAGACGCCAAGGCGATAGAGTCCAACGTTGACGCGGCGGAGTGGAAGCTGGAGCTGGAGCGCGTGGTAGGGCGGTGCAGGTTGACCCTACCAAACCCACGTTGAAAGCGCCTGGAATTATGCTCTTCAAACTAAAATACGACAATCCGCATTCAAATTTTGCTTTCAAATTCACCTTGCGCCGCTACAGCGTGGCACCGCAGCTGCGGGTCGTGGCTGCGACGGATACTAAGGTGGGGCGGTGCAGGTTGACCCCATGAAACCCAAGTTGAAACCGCCTGGAACTAAGCCCTTGAAACTAAAGTGTAATATACTGCTTTCAACTTCTGCTTTCAATTTTAACTTGCGCCGCTACACGAAGGACTGGCGCAGCCACCTGGAGGCAGGGGCTGACACTCGTCCACTTTTCGGCTCAACGTAAGCGCTTTCTGTGGGATAGGGGGTGCATTTAGGGGTTGTGTAAGGGGTGTCTGGGAGGTGTTAGAGGATATTAGGGGGTGTCTAGGGTGTATTTTGTGTCGGAAATGGCTCAAGTTGAGCTGAAAAGTGGGCGAGTGTAAGCCCCTGCCTGGAGGCAGCGCACACGCACCAGGCAGGGGCTTACACTCGTTCACGTTAGAGCTTAACTTGAGCAACTCCAAGACACATTCATGAGTTAAGTTGGGTTATACGGTAGATAGAAGCGCTCAAGTTGAGCTGAAATGGGAACGAGTGTAAGCCCCTGGCACCAGGAGAACATTTCGCGCAACTTCCCGGACGTGAAGGTGATGCTTGACCACGTGGTAGGGCGGTGCAGGTTGACCCTATCAAACCCACGTTGAAACAGCCTGGAACTAAGCGTGTTGAAACTGAAATGTGATGACCTGCTTTCAACTTTTGGTTTCAAATTCAACTTGCGCCGCTACAACGTGGCGACCGACGTCGAGGACATGCTCGAGAAGATCGCCACGCGCGAACGCTTCATCAACAACCAGCTGGAGCCGCTCGCGCAGGAGTACCAGGCAGGGGCTTACACTCGTCCACTTTTCAGCTCCACCTAAGCCGTTTTGGTCTCACCTCCCCGTGTCCCCCTGTCTAAGAGACTGGGGGAAAATCATGCACCCAACGTATCCCACAAATTGTGCTTACGTTGAGCTGGAAAAGTGGACGAGTGTAAGCCCCTGGTATCAGGTGCACCGCGAGAGTTTGAACGGCATGCAGGAGCGGTACAACACCTCCACCGAGGCAGGAGCAGGATCCCCACCTCATCACACTGTGTACCGCTGCGAGTGAGCGTCATCCACCGCATGGCGATGTCCTGTGATGGGTGGCTCCCAGGGTACGGGTGCGGGTGAAGCCCAAACCCTGAACCACTAAACCCTAAAGCATAAACCCTAAGCCCTAAACCCTACGAGCACCGGCACCTTGTCCGACCCTTCGAGCACTGGCACCCCGTGCTATACCTGCCGAACTCGGCTACTTCTATATTTAGCTACTTTAGGGGTCAGTGCGTAGTGGTCTTAACTCAAGAACGTCGATTTCACACTGAAACTGAACGGAGGGGGGATCGAATTCCCTAGTTTAAGCTAGTTTAAGGGTTAGCGCGTAGTGGGGTAACTTACCCGCGACAGGTATCCCCCGTGCGACCCTGCTGCTGGGCGGTGGCGGGCCTGACGAACGAGCTGGCGCAGGTGAGCGAGGAGCTGGAGAAGGTCAAGGGCACCATGGCAGGGCGGTGCAGGTTCACCCTATCAAATGCACGTTGAAAGCGCCTGGAACTGAGCGCTTTAAACTAAATTGTGACGAACCGCTTTCAAAAAATACTTTCAATTTCAACTTGCGCTGCTAAACCATGGCGGACCGCGGCGAGAACATCGCGGACGCCAGCCCGCTCAACAACATCAAGGGCAGCATCGACAAGCTCAACAAAGAGGTCAGGCCTGTGCCACCTCACTGTGCGCTCATATCCGCCTCCGCCGTGGCCCTCTTTCACTCAATCACCTGACTGGTTGCTCATTGTGTACCTGAGCACATTCGCCTCCGCGGCCCGGTATCATCATTCATGTCAATACTGTTACGCTATCTGACGTGCCACCACCCAGTACGGTCACTTGACCAAACCGAACACGTATGTTTGGGACCCCGTACGGTCACTGGGCCAAACCGAAGACGTATGTTTGGGGCGGGGGCCTTATGGTACGACAAAGTTGATGGAGGTGCGGCTGGCGGTGGTGCGCAATACGCTGCTGCAGGCAGGGGCTTACACTCGTTCCTGTTTCAGCTCAAGTTGAGCTCTTCTGTCCACCGTGTAACCCAACTTAACTCATGCATGTGTCCTGGAGTTGCTCAAGTCGAGCTTTGACGTGAACGAATGTAAGCCCCTGGCTGCAGGTGAGCTTGAAGCAGAAGGATGTGAAGAAGGAGTCGAAGAAGAAGCACGTGGAGGACTCCTTCGACGGTGACGACTCCTTCTGATTGGCCCACGGCGGGCACCACGGATTCTGATTGGACCACGGCGGGCACCACGGATTCTGATTGGACCACGGCGGGCATGACGGCATCTGATTGGACCACGGCGGGCACGATGGATTCTGATTGGGCCACGGCGGGCACGGCTGCGGGGACGACGGATTCTGACTGGAAGACGGCTTCTAAGTCGGGTTGTGATTGGTGCGAAGCCTGGGCGCAGCTTCTGATTTGATGTTGCGTGTGAGTGGGGGTCTGAGTCTAAGTCTGAGGTGAGTGCGTTGGGACGGGGGGCGATCGCGCTTTTGTCGCGGGCCCATTTAGGATTTGCTAAATAATATAACACTGTGGGGGTTGCTTTCCTACTATCGTTAATCGCGAGCCTCCAGGCGCTCACATGGATGCGAGCATCAAGCCAGCCCCAGCCACTAGAAATGGTCTATTGTTGTGATTCAGGCAACGAGAAAATGACGATCCTCCAAGAATGCAGAGCTCCCTCCAACGCGCAGTCACCAGCCTAACTCTGTTCGGTTGAGATGCCCGTCGACGATGAGCATCCTAACTTACCTACGAGGGCGCGGCGGTGATTGGCTCGGAGTTAAGCAGCTGCAAGATGGCCGCCACGAGCGGGCCGCCCGTGGCTTGGACATCCTGGTTGGGCCGCTCGATCTTGTCGCTCAGCACGCGGTCCAGCCGCGTGCGTATCTCCTTGATGTAGCGGCGCAAGTTGAATTTGAAAGCAAGGTTTGAAGGCAGCTCATCAGATTTGAGTTTCAAGTGCATGGTTCCAGGCGCTTTCAACGTTGGTTTGATGGAGCCAACTTGCACCGCCCTACCTTGAGCAGCACGCCCACGCGCGGCGGCGCCTTGAACCAGGGGCTCCACACTCGTCCACTTTTCAGCTCAACTTGAGCGCTTTGTATGGGATAGGGGGTGCGTGCAGGGCTTGTGCAGCGCGTGTTAAGGGGGTGTTTAGGGTTCGCAGGGTGTTTTCTTGTGACAGACACGGCTCAAGTTGAGCTGATAAGTGGACGATTGTAAGCCCCTGCCTTGAACGACGCCCAGCGGTCCAGGCTCAACGTGCCCGCCGCGTGCTGCACCGCGATGTAGCGGCGCAAGATGAAATTGAAAGCAAAACTTGAAAGCAGTTGATCATGTTTCACTTTCAAGCGCTTAGTTGCAGGCGCTTTCAACGTGGGTTTGATAGGGTCAGCCTGCACCTCCCTACCGCGATCTTCCCCCCGAACAGCAGCAGCTGATAGGGCGTCACCGTCGAGCAGTCCCGCACAAACACCTGGGTGTACGGTCCAGCGAACAGGTTTAGGGTTTAGGGTCAGGGTACATGATTGGTCAGGTAACCATTCGACACACGTGACTAGTCAGGCGACCATATCGACACACAGTAAGGTCATCAGGTCGAGTAAGTTCATGTCAAGGTCATCGCAGATTAAGTTAGGCCACGTCAGGTAAAGTAAGGTCGAGTCAGGTTATGGAATGCCGCTCTCATCTCAAGACGTGAGGGTTCAAACCCCGGCGGATGACGTGGCGAGGGTTACGTTCTCGTCCCTATGCTCGTTCGCCACGTCAGAGGATGGCACATCACTCAATGAACGAGAATTTAAAACGCGGCGGCGGATGACGTGGCGAGCGGTATTGTCTGCACCCCACCGAGGTGGTCTGCACGCGCTCGTGGTAGACGAGCCAGCGGGTGGCGAACTTCTTGGCGCCGTAGTTGACGGAGCTGGGGTGCACCTGCACCCAGGGGCTTACACTCGTCCACTTTTCGGCTCAACGTAAGCGCGTTCGGGGTGCATCTAGGGGTTGTTTAGGGGGTGTGTAGGACGCGTCAGGGGGTATCAGGGGGTGTACATGGTACATTTTGCGTCAGAAACGGCTCAGGTTGACATGAAAAGTGGGCGAGTGTAAGCCCCCGCCTGAAGCATCTCCTCGCGCCCCTCCTCCGTGTAGCGGTGCAAGTTGAATTTGAAAGCAAAACTTGAAAGCACTTTATCCAATTCCAGTTTCAAGCGCTTTGTTCCAGGCGCTTTCAATGTGGGTTTGACAGGGTCAACTTGCAACGCCCTACCTCCGACAGGTACAGCAGCTTGGGCGGCATCGTCGGCTTGGACGGCGCCTCCGCCTTCATGTACCGGCGCAAGTTGAATTTGAAAGCAAAATTTGAAAGCGGTTTGTCATATGTCAGTTTTAAGGGCCTCATGCCAGGCGCTTTCAACGTGGGTTTGATAGGGTCAAGCTGCACCGCCCTACCTTGATGAGGTTGGGGTAGAGGCCGGCGACCAGCACGGCTTTGACGAGGCGGGTGTTGCCGGAGTTGCGGTTGGCGTTGATCCATACCGGGTCGTCGGCCGCGGGCCCGCCGCGCCGCCCGCCGCCGCCTCCCCGCCCTCCGCCTCCGCGCCCTCCGCCTCCGCCGCCACCGCCGCCACCACCACCACCACCACCGCCACCACCACCGCCCCTGGGTCCTGGGATATTCTTACCGCCCCCGCCCCCGCCCCCGCCCCCGCCACCGCCTCCGCCCCCCCCACCACCACCACCACCACCACCACCACCACCACCTCCTCCTCCACCTCCACCTCTACCTCGCCCCCCCTTGCCACCGCCGCCCAGGAACCCCGCCTCATGCAACAACTGTGAGAACTGGTTCCGCAGATCCGCGATACCCTCCATCAGGGGCTTACACTCGTCCACTTTTCGGCTCAACGTAAGCGCTTTCTGTGGAATAGGGGGTGCAATTATGGGCTATCAAGGGATTGTTCAGCGAGTATTAGGGGTTGTTATGGGGTATTTAGGGTGAATTCTGTGTCAGAAACGGCTCACGTTGAGCTGAAACGTGGACGAGTGTAAGCCCCTGCCCTCCATGGTCCTGAAGCTCAGAAAGTTGTCGCGCGTGAACGCCATCTCCGCGGCGCGCCCCATGCTGCGCGCGTCCATCCAGCAGGGGCTGACACTCGTCCACTTTCAGCTCAACCGGAGCCTTTTTTAACACAAAATACACCCCAGGCAATCCCTAATATACCCCCTTTTACCCCCTAAATGACCTCTAAACAACCTCCAAATGCCCCCCCTGCCCCACAGAAAGCGCTTACGTTAAGCTGAAAATCGGCCGAGTGTAAGTCCCCGCCATCCAGCCGTTGAACGCGTTGAGCGTACACAGGTGGTCGGACTGGTCCTCCGCGAACATCCGCTTCGCAGCGTCCGCCTCGTCGCGCTTCTCCAGCGGCGCCATGATGTAGCGGCGCAAGCTGAATTTGAAAGCAAATTTGAAAGCGGTTCATCATATTTCAGTTCTAAGCGCTTAGTTCCAGGCGCTTTCAACGTGGATTTGATGGGGGGGACCTGCACCGCCCTACCATGAAAGGCGAGCGCCCGCCGAGCACCGCGGCGATGGTCAGCACCGGCCCCAGCTGTAGTGCCGCAACTTGAAATATTGAGAGCCAAACTTGAAAGCTGTTTATCGTATTTCAGATTCGAGCGCTGCAACCAGGCGCGTTCAACGACACGGATGTCGAGTTGCAGCAGCGCCCCACCGAGGCACCCCAGCACTGCGCCGTACAGCAGCATCTTTCCCACCCGCACGTCCACTGGAAGGGCGGCCAAGTGCTGGCCTAGGGGAGTGAGGTTCTCCTTCTCGTCCAGCGCCCCGATCTGGCGCAGTGTGCCCACCGCCGAGGACACCGCATCCTCCAAGGAGTGGGGTCAAGTATAGGGTTTAGGGTGTAGGGTTTAGGGTTTAGGGTTAGGACACTGCGTCCTCCAAGGAGTGGGGTCAACTATATCATGATGGTGGGTCACGTTCATGATGTTTCAGACCCTCCTTTGATTCCCGAT
>Ga0307489_10003686_pt1 | contig 10136 bp, 8 predicted proteins | sample SB12metaG_FD_202247 | JGI IMG/M metagenome (GOLD analysis project Ga0307489, IMG submission 202247) | Sea-ice brine microbial communities from Beaufort Sea near Barrow, Alaska, United States - SB 1.2 | ecosystem: Environmental > Aquatic > Marine > Coastal | place: USA: Alaska | collected 2017-05-06
ATTAATAATTTTGCGATTGAACAGGTTGCATTTAGTGGCGTCGAAATTGGAATGTTGCAGAGTTTGCGCGAAGTCCCTGGGTTCATTGCCTTTGGTGTCATTTTTCTATTATTGATCATTAGAGAACAAACTGTCGCGTTTCTCGCCCTTATTGCATTAGGTATTGGCACTGCAATCACTGGATTCCTACCGTCAATCATGGGCTTGTATTTTAGCACTGTGTTGATGTCGATGGGTTATCACTATGCGGAAACGATTCAACAATCACTCTCATTGCAATTGGTGAGTCGTGATCGCTTGCCCGTCGTGATGGGACGCCAAATTGCGGTTGGCTCTTTCACTGGGTTAATCGTTTTTGGCGCTTTGTTTGGGTTTATGGAAGTTTTAAATGTGGGCTATCGTTGGGTTTACTTAACTGGGGGGGGTCTAACGGTTGTAATTGCCAGTTTTATGTATCTTAAGTTTCCTCACTTTAAAGGAGAGGCTGAACAGCACAAGAAAATCATCCTTCGGAAACGCTACTGGTTGTATTATTTACTGACATTCTTATCGGGTGCGCGGCGCCAGATTTTTGTCGTGTTTGCTGGCTTTTTGATGGTAGAGAAATTCCATTTTAGTGTCGGTGAGATGGCGTTATTGTTTTTGGTGAATGGCATATTGACTATTTATTTGGCGCCTCGCATAGGCAGACTTGTGAGTTATTGGGGCGAGAAGAGAACATTGACGCTCGAATATACAGGCCTAATCATTATATTTAGTTGTTATGCCATTGCTGATAGTGCGCTATTCGCCTCGCTACTTTACATTTTGGACCACCTGTTCTTCGCGATGGCGATAGCCTTGAAGAGTTACCTTAAAAAAATAGCCGATCCGGCCGATATGGCATCGACTGCTGGCGTTTCTTTTTCAATCAATCATATTGCAGCTGTTATCTTGCCATTTGCACTGGGCTTAATCTGGATAGTATCACCAGCGATTGTTTTTATCGTCGGCGCTACTATCGCATTCATGTCACTACTATTGTCGCAGATGATACCGAATCAGCCTGAACAGGGAATGGAAACTATCTATTCTCCTGAACAGACCAATTAGACCGCTTAAATAGGCAGGCTAAATTAAATAAAGAGGCCATTCAGGTGTTAGAGAGTAACTGGGCTACTTCTTCGGCTGGTAACAACACGGCGATAAAACCAGGGCCATTACTATCGGATGCAAAGTAAATATGGGTAACTTCATCCTTGTCTTTTAGCATGGTGACCAATTCGGGATTGATATAAACCACTTCGCCAATGGGCGTTTTTAGCGCAACAAATTGTGTCATAGTCTGTATCTTGTCGTTTGAATGTTTAAATATTAACTTAATGTTTAAATTAGGTGAAGTGCAAATCTGCTTTATCAATATTTGACAATAGGTAAATTGATCGCTCACCCCTATAATCTCCATCCGATTTTTTGCGTTTAGATAACTGACTATGGAACCTTATTTTAGTATTACTCAGTTATTAGATTTTTCGCCCGTGAATTTACTATTTATTGCGCTGATTTTCATATGGTCTGGTTTTGTTCGCAGTGGATTAGGTTTTGGCGGCACGGCCCTTAGTTTACCGCTTTTGTTGATGGTTCATGACAGCCCTATTTACTGGCTGCCTATTGTCGGGTCTCAATTACTTATTTTTTCGGCTTTAACCATGAGTCGCAGAATGGCTAACGTAGACTGGGTCGTTCTGAGAAAAACCAGTGTCTATATATTGCCTGCGAAATTGGCGGGTGTTTTCGGATTAATCAGTCTGCCAGCCCAATGGCTAGTCATTATTATATACACGGTTACATTGGCTTATGGTGTGCTGTGGATGTTTAATCTGACTATTCGAGGGGGAGATGGTTGGGTAGCCAAGTTCCTTCTGTTCATTGGGGGGTACTTTTCTGGCACCTCGCTTACCGGTGCGCCGCCCATTGTCGCCGTTTACACCCAAATGGTTAAAATAACTCAATTACGCGATACGCTATTTGTATTGTGGTTTTTTCTGGTGACCATTAAATTAATGACCTTGGTCGCTTTCGATGTGAACTTGCAAATCGCTAGTACTTTGATTCTGGCACCCGTTGCATTTATAGGTCATATTATTGGTTTAAAAGTACACTTGGCTATCATGCAAAATAATGATCTTTTCAGACGAGTGGTTGGAGCTGCTTTAATTGGCATTTGTGTTCTGGGATTAGGGCGTACTATTTAAAGTGTTCTTTTAAAACTCACATTTTTTTCAATTGCTGCGTCCCTCAAGGCGCCTACTATTGAGGCACTCACGAAAAACGCTTTTCTTTGAGACCTCCTGAAGTCTTTTTACTTAAGGTTGCACTAAAATGAGTTGTGATTTATGGCGTATTTGGGTTTGGCTCGAACAATCTATTTTTGCAAGTAAGTTAGTTAAGACGTAAATTCATCGTTTTGAAACAACAGGAAAATTACATGAGAAAAAAATTAGGCGTCGTACTGATGTTGGTAGCGCTGGGTTTGTTGGTTCCTGGCGTTATGCAGCCTATCTTCACGCTTACTGGTACGGTGGATAAGACCGCATTGGTTGATTTAGGGTTGCAAACTTTGGCAAATGAACCCGGTGTTCCAACCTTTATGGTGTCAATTTCGGAACAATTAGTCAGTCAACTCAACATTTCTGGTGAACTTCACGCCTATGAGAAGACGCGAAGTATTATAGGTACTGTGCAAGAGCTCTATCGGGCGGATCAATTATTGGTCGCGTTGTTAATCGGCCTATTTAGCCTAGTGGTTCCAGTCTTAAAATGCCTACTAATCTTGACCTCGGCAGTAACTCAACAGATTGGGATTGTGCAGACAGCTGATAAAGTTAAGAATATGATTTCAAAGTGGTCGATGGCTGATGTATTTGTGGTTGCGATCATTGTCGCTTATTTGGCGGCTAACGCGACCCAACAGACTGAAACGTTGTTTTCGCTAAATGCTCAATTTATGCCGGGTTTCTTCTATTTTTTAAGTTATTGCATTTTGTCTATAGCATCGGCCCAATTGTTGGACGATCGACAGGATAAACATCTAAAGCATTCAGGCTTGGATGAATTGTAGTTTTAATCGTTACCGGTAAAGTTTTTAACTCTCCCACCGTACTTTTTTTATCGAGCCCTTTGGCATCTGTCTTAAAAATTAATGTGAATGATGCTAAGACAATCAATCCTCTATCGACTATTAATTTGGCCGACTCAAAGATTAGACTAATATTATTGACTCAGTACTGTGTCCTACCTTTTATTTGTAATTCTTCCGACTAGAACTGAATCAATGAACTCAAAACCAGAACGGTCATAGCCTTTTCACTACCTGTAAAATAATAATTTTATCGTTCTGACGGTTTCATACGGACTAAGAAGAAAATTACAACGAATAGTAGCAAAAGAGTTTTAAAGTGCGCTGATCCGACAAGTTCAATAATGACAAAAATAAAACTGTCGTATTATAACGGACAGGTATATCAAGCTTTATTAATGCCAACCCATGATATCAGCCTAAATTTTCTTGATTGCATTGCGGTTGTGACTATTGCTGAACCGAAACTTTGATTATAATGCGCAGTAAAGTTTACTAATTGATTTTACAATTAATAAGCAATATATTCTCGGGGCGGGGTGAAATTCCCCACCGGCGGTAATTGGATGCTCAATAGATCCATTAGCCCGCGAGCGCTTTTGACACAGGGAGTCTTCCTGTTCCAAAAGGTCAGCAGATTCGGTGGTTAACAGTTAACTTATTCCGAAGCCGACGGTTAAAGTCCGGACGAGAGAGAATAGCGCGTTCAGAATTGATTCTGGGCCTGTATACATTATCGCCCTGATCCCATATCACCCAACACCCATTTTGGGTTACGTAGTTTTTTAGGTAATATCATGGATCAGTCTGTTCAGGTAAAAACGCATAACAACCACCTCCAAAAACCTTTCCAGCTAATTAAAAATGGCAAACGAATTGCGTTTATTCAAGCAGCATGGCATAGCGACATAGTTGATCAATCGAGAATTTCATTTGTTAGCGAATGCGATATCCTGGGGATTGATGAGTCCACAATTGATTTCTTTGTAGTGCCGGGTAGCTTAGAAATTCCGCTGCAAGCTAAGTTGTTGGCAAAGACTAAACATTATGCCGTTATTATCGCCGCCGGACTGGTTGTCGACGGTGGTATTTATAGACATGATTTTGTTGCCAGTACGGTGTTAGATGCGATGATGGAGGTTCAGCTTGATCTGGAAGTTCCCATTCTTTCAATGGTATTAACACCGCACCACTTTCAAGAAACGCCGGCACATGAAAACTTTTTCTTCGAGCACTTTAAATTAAAAGGGGCGGAGACGGCTCAAGCCTGTGCGATGACACTTAAAAACCTTGAGTTCACGCTTGAAAGTATTTAGGTTTATGAGACTTTTTATTAGTACCAGGCAATGAGAGTGATCGCTTCAGAGAAATCAGATATTGCCGATGGTTAATAGTATGTTTCTCCATTAACAAATCTTAAGAGACATCAATCAGCACCATCGAAATGACCTTGGCAACAATCTGGGTGTTTTTGATATTCAAGGAAACTCTGGCTGCCAGCATTGTCACTGATGGGATAATCATTCTAACAGCTATTTTCGGATCAATGGCTTACTCAAAAACGTATTAGTTGTCTGACAAGGCTTGCATGAAGGCCACCAAATCCTGAACCTCACCATCAGTTAAATTCAGGTTGCCAATATTGCCGCCGTTATCTACGTTTTGATTCACCTCTGGCGTAATGCCATCAATGTCACGTCTGTTATAAAAGTTGACCACTTCGGTTAGAGTGTTGAATACACCATTATGCATATAGGGCGCTGTTTTGTTTACGTTGCGTAGAGTTGGCGTTCTGAATTTTCCATTTTGAGCCGCTTCGTTTAAGGCTGAACCCAAACCTAAATCGACAAAAGCGGCACTATCTGAGTTCAGGCTGCTGTCGAGTGTCAGGAACGGATTGGCAGCATTCGCGGGTGTGCCAATGTTACGGTATTCAAAGTTACTGAATACTTCCGGATTACCGTTTCCAGTGCCATGGCAGCGAGCACAATCACCTTTGCCATTAAACAAGTTTCGACCATTTTGTTCTGCCACCGTGAATACATCGGTGCCATTTTGCACGGCATCAAATTTTGAGTTGAAAGGTGAAAATACCGGAGTACGTTCGAATGCTGCAATTGCCTGTGATACCTGTTGATAAGCGGTTCCTGAATCGTCCAGCGCAGCAGTGCCGAAGACGGTTTCAAATTCTGCTGCGTATTCGGAAAGCTTAATTTGATCTATAACAGCTGCTTCACTCGCCATATTCATTTCTAAAATATTCAGGAATGGTGCCAGTGCCTGTAACTCTAGCGTGCTTGCTCGGCCATCGAGAAACTGCCCGCCTACATAATGACCGCCACCAGGGCCACCCACGACAAAACTGAATTCAGGTGTTTGATTAGCGTAACTGGCGGTTGGTGAATTACGATTACCGAACCGTCCTGCAATGGCGCCTTCCGATGTTGGTTGGTCACTATCTGGGTCAGCAAAACCGGCAGTTGATAAATGACAGCTGGCACACGATTGCCCCAGTGGGTTTGATAAATTTGTGTCGAAGTAAATTTTTTCGCCTAAGGCTGCCTGGGCAGTGGTATCTATAGCTGTAGTTGTAGTTGCGGGTAAAGTTGTAGTCGCTTCAGCATCCGTCGACGAACTGCCTCCACAGCCAGTGAGCAATAATGTTAAGAGCAATGTGAAAAATATAGCGGCGGTGTCGAGATAGTCCAGGTATTTGGAGTTGACCAAATTTTGCATTTCTTTATCCAGATATTTTCAGTTAAATTCAGTATCGGTTGAAAGGGTGCAAACAATGTGCAAGAAAAGTGGAAGTTTGCAGCATACACATGCAAGGCTGTAGTTCTTCGGTAATCACCGGTTTATTTAATTACCCCATATGAATGCAGCTTTGGTGATGAACGGGGTATAAATATGTGAGGTAAATTGGCCACGCACAATTTTTTTACGCCGCCAATCTGGGTGGGTAACAATTATATTCTTAGGATAAAAACATCGATTTTAGGCGCTCGATCTGCTTCACAGAAAGGTAAGTCTGAAAGTTTACCCGCCTCCAGGAGGGGGTGGGCCGCCGATTGGTGGGCCACCAACAGCGGCATCGCTTGAAGCTATGCTGTTGTCCTGAAGTTTGCCATAGAAACGTGGCCCTATGGTGTAAGGGAAGGCTGGAGTTTGCGCGCCACTATCGTCTTGAGTAATGGTGACATGATAATGATAGTCCAAACTATCACCACTATTGTGGCCGTTGTATTGATCAAGATTATTGCCCCCTAAATTGGTTAACGATGAATCCCAATAGAAGTCTTCATAAAAGAAGCCTGCGCTGGTGGCAAATACATTACCTGACATAGAGGTGTATTCACCTGTAGTACTCGGCCCAGAAAAGGGGGCTGCCTCGGTTCCTTGTGCCACATCAAATTGATCTTTCAGCACGCAATTTCGGACACCTGCAGCACCACATCCGGTGGCGGAAGCAACATTGGCATAATCACGTACTACCCAGCTACTTTTGGCTAGTACACCATTACTGTGCCAAGGGCCATAAATGGCATAACCGTCGGCAGCATATCCATATATAGGTGAATGGCCAGTGCCTTCGTCATTAACCATTTTTTCCAAACAGCCTGTACTAAAGTGATGGTGATAATCACCATTGGCTGCATGACCACCACAAACATCGACATCATATAGCTCAGCCACAGGTGCCAGAGTTTGCCAAACCCCTTCATTGTTATAACTTTGTCCATCGCCCCATTGGTAAATTGAGGTACCATTTACCCAATAACCCATCGCACCCAAGCCGCTTTCCACAACAACCGTGGCCGGTTCTGGGCTATTAGGGAAATAACCAGTACGAGATAGATTCTCAGGGCATACCGGCCCGGGTGGCCAGTAACCTGCACCGCCAGTGGATGTACAGTTACTGTTACTGTTGTAACCAATGTTTTGACCAAACTCGAACGACACATCGGCAAGGGCGGTAGTACTGCCAGATAAAAAGTCGGTGGCTGCTTTAGGGCGTGCATTTAATACGTTAATGTTGTTTTGGCTAAGGGTGACTTGGTAATTTGCAATGCCGGTGGCGGACACCACTGAGTATATAAGCCCATCTACGGTTTCGGTGTTGACACTTTGCACATTGACAAGAGAGCCTTGATTAGTGCCACTTTCAAATAAATTTTGAGACACTTCGTTTGTGGTGTTGATGATCCAGACACTATTGTTGATCGTGGAATCTGTATTACTGCCACTGTTGCCGGTTGCGGGGTCTGTACTGGTATTACTACCACAACCCATAAACATCAAGGGTAAAGCCAACAGTGGTGATATCAATAATTGCTTGAAATTCATAAAAATTCCTTTGATGGGTAGATTTTATTACTTTAGTCGGAATGATTAGTGTAAGTAAAGAATGTGCATAAAATATGCACAAAATATATTCTTAATGTGACGTTAAATAAAAGCAGGGTATTACCTTTTACCTTTCACGCTAGAGAGCACATAATTACTCCGGCAAGTTTGATTAATTGTTGTCGAAGTAAGACTTTTCGCCTGAGGCTGCCTGGGCAGTGGTATTGATGGCAGATGAATGCAGTATCGTTTAGAAGAAAGACGGGAATGTTCACAAAAACGTAATATAGCCCAGTCGAATTTTTCACGGTTTAAAATAGACTGTTGATCGTGAGTTAACTTTCGATCAACAGTCGTCACTTCCTAGCCGTTCTAAAAACTAGTCAGATTGCTTGTGTGATTTACGCTGCGGTCTGAATTGCTGCATATAAGATTCGAGTTGGTAGAGTTGCTGGTGGTCGAGAACCGTCAAAAGCTTTACTCGGTGTTGATTTCGAAAGGTAAGCATATCAGTACGATCCTGTTGCTTCTTTTGATGTAGCTTTTTCATCTTTGTATGATGGCTTTGCATGATTTTTTCTAATTGCTGCGCTTTACTATCATCGAGTTGTAACTGAGTGGACAGGGCCGCTAGGTCAGGGCGTTTTCCGTCATTGGGTTGATTGGCGAAACTGGCTTGACTGATGATGATTAACAGACTTGCAATAATGTTTGATATTTTCATTTCATGCTCCTTTACTATTTAAGTGTTATTGAGAGTGGTTACCATGAAGGCAAATGGTGCAAGAAATATGAAGAAAATAAGGAAGTGAGGGATTGTTGTTATAGGCTCCAAAAAAGAGCTAAATTATGTCTCTTTGGTGTGATTATGATGCGTTTTGGCAGGCAGATATTTATACTTTATGATGCTTTTTTATTTTTGATCAGGAGGTCATTTGAGGCTGTCCAACTTTTGAGGCCCATTTCTTTTATCGGTGGAATCAACCTACTACTCACATAACCGTAGTTATAACCAACTCGGCTTAAATTAATAATATTAACAGGAGGCCTTTATTCAAACTTATAACCTGCGCCATAAACGGAGTGGATACCAGAGTCGTCTAAACCAATACCGATAAGCTTCTTACGTAGTTTTTTGATATGACTATCAATGGTGCGGTCGGTTACGATTCGATTGTCGGTGTATATTTTTGTCATCAGGTTATCGCGTGAAAAGATACGTCCGGGGTATTCGAATAGTGCTTGTAATAGCTTGAATTCAACCAGGGTCAATTCGATGGATAGCCCGCTAACCTGAACCTGTAGTGATGTTTCGTCTAGTGAGAGTGCCGATTTTACGAGGGCTGGTTTCTCGATACGACGCAATATTGTTTTGATCCTCGCAATCACTTCACGGGGACTGAAGGGCTTGCAGATATAGTCGTCAGCACCCAGCTCTAGTCCCAGTAAACGGTCTATTTCCTCAACTCTGGCGGTGATCATGATGATCGGTAAGTTTGACTTTTGACGGGTTTCCCGGCAGATGGTTAAACCATCGACACCCGGTAGCATAAGATCAAGCAGCATTAGCTGAGCCGTATTTTGTTTCAGCCATTTAAGCGCTTCTTCGCCATTTTGAATTAACTTTGTCGAGAATCCTGAGTTTTCACAATAATCTCGCAGTAATTCGGCAATTTTTATTTCATCCTCGACTATAAGAATTAGATTTTTTTCGGTGGTAGTTTGCATGGATAGTTTCTAGTGGGTTACTTAGCTAATGAGCTATTTGATAAGTAATGGCAATGTAACAATGATGGAAATACCACCTAGCTCAGAATGTTTCGCTTCTATACTGCCCTGGTGTGTAGTGACAATATTCTCGCAAATGGCGAGTCCAAGACCCGAACCACCGGTGTTGCGGTTCCGCGAAGCTTCTACTCGGAACAGCCTGTCGAATAACCGTGCTATTTCATCCTCCGTTGCACCTGGTGCCGAGTCGGACCAGATGACTGAAACTTGGTCATTATTTTTTTGTATCATAACGCTAAGGTTACCAGGTGACTGCGTATAGTAGCGGGTATTGTTTGCAAGATTGGTAAACAATTGTTCGAGCCTTCGAAAATCGCCATGAATCTGATATTGCTTGTGTTCATGTGGCAGTTGCAGCGACACATCAATTGACTGCGAGTCGAAAGATGTTCGATACCGTTCTACTATATTTTTTACCAGTTCTACAATGTTGATTGTGGCTTTTTGATAGCTCAAAGCGCCAAGATCAGACAGCGACAATTCGTGTAAATCGTTCACCAATCTGGATAAACGCAATACCTCCTGATGTAGTGAGTCGACAGCAGGCTTATTAAATGGACGAATGCCATCTTGAATAGCTTCTAGTTCTCCCTGAAGCACGGCGACGGGTGTGCGTAATTCGTGCGAAATATCAGCTATCCACTGTTGCCTTAACTTTAGGCTTTTATCTAAAGTTTTCGACAGGACATTGAAGTCCTGTACCAGTTCGGAAAATTCATCATTGCCTTTATGGGCGAGTAATGTCTTAAAATTACCGGAAGCAAGAGCATGCATCGCATGTTTTAGCTTTTCAATCGGGCGCACCAATAACCGCGAAAGTGGAATCGAAATAATGGCGCTGATGAATAATATACCGAGGATCATCCAAGAAAAATTACTCTTA
>Ga0307489_10003687_pt1 | contig 10134 bp, 3 predicted proteins | sample SB12metaG_FD_202247 | JGI IMG/M metagenome (GOLD analysis project Ga0307489, IMG submission 202247) | Sea-ice brine microbial communities from Beaufort Sea near Barrow, Alaska, United States - SB 1.2 | ecosystem: Environmental > Aquatic > Marine > Coastal | place: USA: Alaska | collected 2017-05-06
ATTTTTTTCTGATTAAGACTTCGTACAGCTGGTTCTCTGCCTCACGGCTACATCATAGCCGGGCAGGGTATGCCAACTGAAAGGGTATTGGACCGATGTACTAACCTACACATCGGCCCACCTAACCGCCGGAACCCCCCGCGCGGTCTAAAATAATATTACAAAAATATTTACATGCTATCTTTTGCAACAGACTAACAACTAGTCTAAATTCTGCATAATGCAAAAAGTAGGGCTGGGAGGGTGGAACGCACCCCTTCAGTTCGCTTACTCGCAAATATGAGTAAGCTTAGGAGTAGACTCTGACTCCGCTCGTGACGCAGAGAACTAGGGTTCTCTGGCCTACTCGTCACTACGCTACGCGAATTACACTCCGTTACATTCGCTACGCTACGTTACTACGTAGCCCAGAGAACCCTTTAGTTCTCTGCCTCACGGCTACATCATAGCCGGGCAGGGTATGCCAACAAACAAGGTAAGATTTGATCATACACTAAGCTCAAAGCCTTAGATACACACAACTAGAAGTCAGCAAGTGCATCACAAAACTCATCATCACAGGCACCATGTGCCTCAACATGAGAGAGCCCTTCTCTCCCCACGGGAAGCAATATGGCTCGGGTTACACTAAGCCTTACCTCCAAGGTATGTGAGTCTTAACCGCCAATTGATCAAGGAATAACCCCCGAGGATTTGCACCCCTACGCGAAAGCGTCTACACCAACGTGAATTCCAATGGTTCCTTACGGTTCTTCATAACCAAGCCGATCATTGGCCAATGTCTGGCATGGATACCCCCACATCGATAAGCCAAGCCATGGCACGAAGAGTCACTCCTACACACACCAAGTGCGGTGCCAAGCCCATGTTCTCGCAACCAGCCACATTCCAGCGCTCCTTCCTGCGGGAGTGTAAAGACTCCATCCAATAGTTAGTGCACTCCAAGCACAAGGAGGGGCAACTCCTACACACAGCAATTGTGAGGGCAAAGTCCGTATTCTCCAGCCAGTCTTTGGCACGGAGATAATTCCAACACACACCCTGTGTGATGCAAATCCCGTATCGTCAAGCCAACCCATACCACGGAGGTCGCCTCCTACACACACAAAGCGTGAGGGCGAAGCCCATATCGTCCTTGGCCAATGTCAGGCATGGAGATCAACTCCAAAAACACCAAGTGTGAGGGCAAGGCCCGCATCAATAGGCCGAGCCATGGCACAAAGAATAACTCCTACACACACCAAGTGTGAGGCAAAGCCCATACTCTCGCAGCAACATTCTGGCGCTCTTACCTGGAGTGTGAAGACTCCATCCAACAGATTAGTGCACTCTAAGCATACGTAGGGCAACCCCTACACACAACAAATGTGGGGGCAAAGTCCGTATTCTCAAGCCAGTCCATGGCATGGAGATGATTCTTACACACACCAAGTGTGAGGGCGAAGCCCATATCATCATTGGCCAATGTTTGGCACGGAGATCAACTCCAACACACACCAAGTGTGAGGGCAAGGCCCGCATCGATAAGCCAAGCCATGGCACGAATAGTCACTCCTACACACACCAAGTGTGAGGCAAAGCCCATATCCTACACACACAAAGCGTGAGGGCGAAGCCCATATCGTCCTTGGCCAATGTCAGGCATGGAGATCAACTCCAACAACACCAAGTGTGATGGCAAGGTTCGCATCAATAGGCCGAGCCATGGCACAAAGAATAACTCCTACACACATCAAGTGTGAGGCAAAGCCCATACTCTCGCAGCAACATTCTGGCGCTCCTACCTGGAGTATGAAGACTCCATCCAACAGATTAGCGCACTCTAAGCATAAGTAGGGCAACCCCTACACACAACAATTGTGAGGGCAAAGTCCGTATTCTCAAGCCAGTCCATGGCATGGAGATGATTCTTACACACACCAAGTGTGAGGGCGAAGCCCATATCATCATTGGCCAATGTTTGGCACGGAGATCAACTCCAACACACACCAAGTGTGAGGGCAAGGCCCGCATCGATAAGCCAAGCCATGGCACGAATAGTCACTCCTACACACACCAAGTGTGAGGCAAAGCCCATATTCTCGCAACAACATTCCAGCGCTCCGCCTTCCTGTAGTGTAAAGACTTCATCCAATAGTTAGTGCACTCTAAGCATAAGTAGGGCCAAGTCCTACACACATCCAATGTGAGGGCAAAGCCCGCGTGCCCGCCGAATCGTCAAGCCAACCCATGGCACGGAGGTCGACTCCCATACACACCAAGTGTGAGGGCGAAGCCCATATCATCATCGGCCAATGTTTTGGCATGGAGATCAACTCCAACACACACCAAGTGTGAGGACAACGCCCGCATCGATAAGCCAAGCCATAGCACGAAGAGTAACTCCTACACACCCCAAGTGTGAGGCAAAGTTTATATTCTTGCAACGACATCCCAACGCACGATTCAACACTTGTAGCCGCGCAGTACATCCCTTATCACAACAAACGCCCAAGCACAAGCCCCTCTAAGGCTGTCTTAGAAAAAACCCTTTTCCAATCAAACCAATACGTGGTCGGGTTTATGCTCCAAACGATACTCGCCACCGCGTAGGAATTATTCCCATTCAAGCCAATCTATGGTTCCGGGGCGTGCCCCAACAAATACTCGCCGCCGCGCAACAAACCTCAGCAAACCTGCAAAACCGCAAATGGAAAACTGCAAAACCAATCAATTGCTCGCTGCGCTGCGCTGCAAACCTGCGCTGACTCCGAAACACCTGCGCTGACTACGAAACTCCGTCGTAAAACCTCAGCAAACTCTTTCTAGTCGAACCAAGCCGAACCAACCTGTGTTGGTGAGGTGTATCTCAGTAGATACTCGCCACCGTGTAGCGAAACTCTTCCCAGTCGAGCCAATCCATGGTTGCGGGGTATATTCCAAGATCCAAGATCTCTTCCCAGTCGAACCAATCCATGGTTGTGGGGTATATTCCAAGATCCAAGATCTCTTCCCAGTCGAACCAAACCATGGTTGTGGGGTATTCCAAGATCCAAGATCTCTTCCCAGTCGAGCCAATCCATGGCTGCGGGGTATATTCCAAGATCCGAGATCTCCTCCCAGCCGAACCAAGCCGAACCAATCTGTGGTTGTGGGGCATGCTCCAACATATACCCAAACGCATAGTGAAACTCCCCCCAATCGAACCAACCTATGGTTGTGGGCATATTCCAACAGACATTGGTAACCGCGCATTGAATCTTTCACCGACTATTGATTAGTGCAACAACACATTCCTTTCCAAGGCATCTCGATAAGTATCCTCACCAACTTAACCATCCTCTAGTGGTGGTCGGACTCTAACATTCTACTCGTCGCGCGTTCAACTCCATCAACAAAAGTGCATAAGCACTGCCCTCCAAAGGCAATCCAAGCAAGGCTCCCGCCCAACGGAACCGAGATACGGGGCATATGAAAAATACACTCCCAACCAGGTAGCAAAGGCCCCATCATACGTTCCCACAGTTGTACCCACCAAGGTACACCGAACGAAGGCTTCTCCAAACCTCACCACACCATGATTATGGCTCATGTTTCACAAGTTACTCCCAACCAAGGAGGGCAGAGTGAAGCCTCTTCCAAGACAATTAATTTCTTGTGGTCAAAGATGTATACCAGCAAGTGGTTTGCCATATGTGGCATGGAGATCCACTCCAACATTTTAGGCCAAGCCCAAGTGATATGCGTATGTGTGCTCGAAGATGTATACCAGCAAGTGGTTTGCCATATGTAGCATGGATATCCACTCCAATAATTTTAGGCCAAGCCCAAGTGATATACGTATGTGTGCTTCAGAGCGCATAATATGATCCGATAACCCGATATCAAAGATGTATACCACCAAGTGGTCTGCTAATATATGGCACAGAGGTCCAATCTAAGAAGAGAGAAAAAACCCATGTAACACGCCAATGTTTGGCACGGAGATTCACTCCAAACGCATCCCACGTAAAACACCACAACGGTGGAGCGGCGTCTTTACGGACCGACCGCAATAAGCTCCGAATGGAGCGAACGTTCGACAAGACACGATACGCTTCGCGAAAGCGAATGTGTCAACAGACAATTATTCATTTTCTGATATTGAAATCTCTGCAACCTTGCAACCTTTTCACCTCCGCAAGCACACTCGAAGAACTCCGACGCCCAAAAGACGTACCTCAAGACGCCAGTCTCCAACCGTATCACGATCGCGGTGCACCGAGCACTATCATCTGGTCAAGGCACTTCATGGAACCATAGGAAACAACCCAGTTCCGATACGGCCACCAGCCAAAGATGCTTCCTGAGTTTCTCCACAACTCAGCAATCAAATGGACAACAACCCAAACGAATTGAAGGCCACAGGCCTAGAGGCAGCACAGGTATGTTACGAGAACAAGATTCCATAGGTGAGACCATTCTCAATGCGCCCCAGCAACACAGGCGTGTAAACACGAACAGGATGATAACGCAACCGCGTATCAATCGAATCCTCGCGCAACAACCACCGACCTCAAGCTAGCGCCGACAACGACACAACGTCGGGAACCTCAACAGGGAACGTCCACGCCCCAATCCGCAGCTCGCGAAATCATGCGTGCCCACGCCAATCGCGAACAGCCCCAAACAGAGCTAAATCGCGGGGGCACCGAAGACAAAAGGCGCAGCCAGATATCCAGATAGATGTGCAAACAACTCCAGACACACCGCCACCAGCGAAACCCCAAAGGAATTCGGAAATCTAAACCCCAGCCAACAAAGGGCGGTCGGGCTCAAGCTCGCATAAATTATTCACAACATCATAGACTCCACAAGAGCCAAGTTCCAATCATAAAGAGCACCACCTAATGACTCGAAAGGCGGAAGCCACAATGCAAAACAAGCAGGTGGACAACACAATCCGCACACCGACGGAACATCCGCGCACCAAACGCGAAGCAAAATTCAACATCTGCAGCCCCCCTGGGCCGCACGCTGAATCCATAAGGAGGTCCGAAAGGCCTCCGCAATACAACAGCGATATCAGTAAGCTCAGTTCGCGCTCGCAAACTTGCTTCGCATGAATAACAATCTCTGTGTCACCCATGATTAACGTTCCGTAATTAGGAACGCACCCCTTCAGTTCGCTTACTCGCAAATATGAGTAAGCTTAGGAGTAGACTCTGACTCCGCTCGTGACGCAGAGAACTAGGGTTCTCTGGCCTACTCGTCACTACGCTACGCGAATTACACTCCGTTACATTCGCTACGCTACGTTACTACGTAGCCCAGAGAACCCTTTAGTTCTCTGCCTCACGGCTACATCATAGCCGGGCAGGGTATGCCAACAAACAAGGTAAGATTTGATCATACACTAAGCTCAAAGCCTTAGATACACACAACTAGAAGTCAGCAAGTGCATCACAAAACTCATCATCACAGGCACCATGTGCCTCAACATGAGAGAGCCCTTCTCTCCCCACGGGAAGCAATATGGCTCGGGTTACACTAAGCCTTACCTCCAAGGTATGTGAGTCTTAACCGCCAATTGATCAAGGAATAACCCCCGAGGATTTGCACCCCTACGCGAAAGCGTCTACACCAACGTGAATTCCAATGGTTCCTTACGGTTCTTCATAACCAAGCCGATCATTGGCCAATGTCTGGCATGGATACCCCCACATCGATAAGCCAAGCCATGGCACGAAGAGTCACTCCTACACACACCAAGTGCGGTGCCAAGCCCATGTTCTCGCAACCAGCCACATTCCAGCGCTCCTTCCTGCGGGAGTGTAAAGACTCCATCCAATAGTTAGTGCACTCCAAGCACAAGGAGGGGCAACTCCTACACACAGCAATTGTGAGGGCAAAGTCCGTATTCTCCAGCCAGTCTTTGGCACGGAGATAATTCCAACACACACCCTGTGTGATGCAAATCCCGTATCGTCAAGCCAACCCATACCACGGAGGTCGCCTCCTACACACACAAAGCGTGAGGGCGAAGCCCATATCGTCCTTGGCCAATGTCAGGCATGGAGATCAACTCCAAAAACACCAAGTGTGAGGGCAAGGCCCGCATCAATAGGCCGAGCCATGGCACAAAGAATAACTCCTACACACACCAAGTGTGAGGCAAAGCCCATACTCTCGCAGCAACATTCTGGCGCTCTTACCTGGAGTGTGAAGACTCCATCCAACAGATTAGTGCACTCTAAGCATACGTAGGGCAACCCCTACACACAACAAATGTGGGGGCAAAGTCCGTATTCTCAAGCCAGTCCATGGCATGGAGATGATTCTTACACACACCAAGTGTGAGGGCGAAGCCCATATCATCATTGGCCAATGTTTGGCACGGAGATCAACTCCAACACACACCAAGTGTGAGGGCAAGGCCCGCATCGATAAGCCAAGCCATGGCACGAATAGTCACTCCTACACACACCAAGTGTGAGGCAAAGCCCATATCCTACACACACAAAGCGTGAGGGCGAAGCCCATATCGTCCTTGGCCAATGTCAGGCATGGAGATCAACTCCAACAACACCAAGTGTGATGGCAAGGTTCGCATCAATAGGCCGAGCCATGGCACAAAGAATAACTCCTACACACATCAAGTGTGAGGCAAAGCCCATACTCTCGCAGCAACATTCTGGCGCTCCTACCTGGAGTATGAAGACTCCATCCAACAGATTAGCGCACTCTAAGCATAAGTAGGGCAACCCCTACACACAACAATTGTGAGGGCAAAGTCCGTATTCTCAAGCCAGTCCATGGCATGGAGATGATTCTTACACACACCAAGTGTGAGGGCGAAGCCCATATCATCATTGGCCAATGTTTGGCACGGAGATCAACTCCAACACACACCAAGTGTGAGGGCAAGGCCCGCATCGATAAGCCAAGCCATGGCACGAATAGTCACTCCTACACACACCAAGTGTGAGGCAAAGCCCATATTCTCGCAACAACATTCCAGCGCTCCGCCTTCCTGTAGTGTAAAGACTTCATCCAATAGTTAGTGCACTCTAAGCATAAGTAGGGCCAAGTCCTACACACATCCAATGTGAGGGCAAAGCCCGCGTGCCCGCCGAATCGTCAAGCCAACCCATGGCACGGAGGTCGACTCCCATACACACCAAGTGTGAGGGCGAAGCCCATATCATCATCGGCCAATGTTTTGGCATGGAGATCAACTCCAACACACACCAAGTGTGAGGACAACGCCCGCATCGATAAGCCAAGCCATAGCACGAAGAGTAACTCCTACACACCCCAAGTGTGAGGCAAAGTTTATATTCTTGCAACGACATCCCAACGCACGATTCAACACTTGTAGCCGCGCAGTACATCCCTTATCACAACAAACGCCCAAGCACAAGCCCCTCTAAGGCTGTCTTAGAAAAAACCCTTTTCCAATCAAACCAATACGTGGTCGGGTTTATGCTCCAAACGATACTCGCCACCGCGTAGGAATTATTCCCATTCAAGCCAATCTATGGTTCCGGGGCGTGCCCCAACAAATACTCGCCGCCGCGCAACAAACCTCAGCAAACCTGCAAAACCGCAAATGGAAAACTGCAAAACCAATCAATTGCTCGCTGCGCTGCGCTGCAAACCTGCGCTGACTCCGAAACACCTGCGCTGACTACGAAACTCCGTCGTAAAACCTCAGCAAACTCTTTCTAGTCGAACCAAGCCGAACCAACCTGTGTTGGTGAGGTGTATCTCAGTAGATACTCGCCACCGTGTAGCGAAACTCTTCCCAGTCGAGCCAATCCATGGTTGCGGGGTATATTCCAAGATCCAAGATCTCTTCCCAGTCGAACCAATCCATGGTTGTGGGGTATATTCCAAGATCCAAGATCTCTTCCCAGTCGAACCAAACCATGGTTGTGGGGTATTCCAAGATCCAAGATCTCTTCCCAGTCGAGCCAATCCATGGCTGCGGGGTATATTCCAAGATCCGAGATCTCCTCCCAGCCGAACCAAGCCGAACCAATCTGTGGTTGTGGGGCATGCTCCAACATATACCCAAACGCATAGTGAAACTCCCCCCAATCGAACCAACCTATGGTTGTGGGCATATTCCAACAGACATTGGTAACCGCGCATTGAATCTTTCACCGACTATTGATTAGTGCAACAACACATTCCTTTCCAAGGCATCTCGATAAGTATCCTCACCAACTTAACCATCCTCTAGTGGTGGTCGGACTCTAACATTCTACTCGTCGCGCGTTCAACTCCATCAACAAAAGTGCATAAGCACTGCCCTCCAAAGGCAATCCAAGCAAGGCTCCCGCCCAACGGAACCGAGATACGGGGCATATGAAAAATACACTCCCAACCAGGTAGCAAAGGCCCCATCATACGTTCCCACAGTTGTACCCACCAAGGTACACCGAACGAAGGCTTCTCCAAACCTCACCACACCATGATTATGGCTCATGTTTCACAAGTTACTCCCAACCAAGGAGGGCAGAGTGAAGCCTCTTCCAAGACAATTAATTTCTTGTGGTCAAAGATGTATACCAGCAAGTGGTTTGCCATATGTGGCATGGAGATCCACTCCAACATTTTAGGCCAAGCCCAAGTGATATGCGTATGTGTGCTCGAAGATGTATACCAGCAAGTGGTTTGCCATATGTAGCATGGATATCCACTCCAATAATTTTAGGCCAAGCCCAAGTGATATACGTATGTGTGCTTCAGAGCGCATAATATGATCCGATAACCCGATATCAAAGATGTATACCACCAAGTGGTCTGCTAATATATGGCACAGAGGTCCAATCTAAGAAGAGAGAAAAAACCCATGTAACACGCCAATGTTTGGCACGGAGATTCACTCCAAACGCATCCCACGTAAAACACCACAACGGTGGAGCGGCGTCTTTACGGACCGACCGCAATAAGCTCCGAATGGAGCGAACGTTCGACAAGACACGATACGCTTCGCGAAAGCGAATGTGTCAACAGACAATTATTCATTTTCTGATATTGAAATCTCTGCAACCTTGCAACCTTTTCACCTCCGCAAGCACACTCGAAGAACTCCGACGCCCAAAAGACGTACCTCAAGACGCCAGTCTCCAACCGTATCACGATCGCGGTGCACCGAGCACTATCATCTGGTCAAGGCACTTCATGGAACCATAGGAAACAACCCAGTTCCGATACGGCCACCAGCCAAAGATGCTTCCTGAGTTTCTCCACAACTCAGCAATCAAATGGACAACAACCCAAACGAATTGAAGGCCACAGGCCTAGAGGCAGCACAGGTATGTTACGAGAACAAGATTCCATAGGTGAGACCATTCTCAATGCGCCCCAGCAACACAGGCGTGTAAACACGAACAGGATGATAACGCAACCGCGTATCAATCGAATCCTCGCGCAACAACCACCGACCTCAAGCTAGCGCCGACAACGACACAACGTCGGGAACCTCAACAGGGAACGTCCACGCCCCAATCCGCAGCTCGCGAAATCATGCGTGCCCACGCCAATCGCGAACAGCCCCAAACAGAGCTAAATCGCGGGGGCACCGAAGACAAAAGGCGCAGCCAGATATCCAGATAGATGTGCAAACAACTCCAGACACACCGCCACCAGCGAAACCCCAAAGGAATTCGGAAATCTAAACCCCAGCCAACAAAGGGCGGTCGGGCTCAAGCTCGCATAAATTATTCACAACATCATAGACTCCACAAGAGCCAAGTTCCAATCATAAAGAGCACCACCTAATGACTCGAAAGGCGGAAGCCACAATGCAAAACAAGCAGGTGGACAACACAATCCGCACACCGACGGAACATCCGCGCACCAAACGCGAAGCAAAATTCAACATCTGCAGCCCCCCTGGGCCGCACGCTGAATCCATAAGGAGGTCCGAAAGGCCTCCGCAATACAACAGCGATATCAGTAAGCTCAGTTCGCGCTCGCAAACTTGCTTCGCATGAATAACAATCTCTGTGTCACCCATGATTAACGTTCCGTAATTAGGAACGCACCCCTTCAGTTCGCTTACTCGCAAATATGAGTAAGCTTAGGAGTAGACTCTGACTCCGCTCGTGACGCAGAGAACTAGGGTTCTCTGGCCTACTCGTCACTACGCTACGCGAATTACAC
>Ga0307489_10003688_pt1 | contig 10134 bp, 12 predicted proteins | sample SB12metaG_FD_202247 | JGI IMG/M metagenome (GOLD analysis project Ga0307489, IMG submission 202247) | Sea-ice brine microbial communities from Beaufort Sea near Barrow, Alaska, United States - SB 1.2 | ecosystem: Environmental > Aquatic > Marine > Coastal | place: USA: Alaska | collected...
GGTGTCGAACCCTCGTGTGTATACTCTACAACGCGGTGTCGATCCCTCGTGTGTTTACTCTGACGTGGCGAGCAATATATGCCAGGTGGCGATAAATATCTACCAGGAGGCGGGCAATATCTGCCGGCCCCTACCACGGCGCTCCCCTTGCAGGCTCCCTCTCGCGCGATGCCGAGCATCGCGCCGCGCGGTAGGGTGCCCCAGGCGTGATGGAGTTAGCAGCTAAACACACACACGCTTGCAAAGCGTCACCCCTAACCCTCACGGGACGGACTACCACATTTAGGTGCCCTTCCCCGTTGCAAATAAAAAGTGCCGATGTTTTTTCGCCCCTACCGCTGAAATCGAGGCCCACGACGTGCGAGCCGGCTGCGGACGCGGCGGCGGCCAGGTAACCGGGCCCCGTTGCGACGTCCAGCACGCGCATGCCAGGCTCCATTCCCACGGCGTCCAACATCGGCCCCACCGCTTGCGTCGTGAGCGAACCGAACCGCTCGTGATATGGCGCCGCTAAGCGCTCCCATCCGTTGTATTCGAACGCCGTAAACTCCGCGACCATGGCCGCGGCGGCCGCGGCGTCTTCTACCACCGCCCGCGTGGGTGGGCGCGGCGTGCGACGGCGAAGAAACCGGCGTTGAGCGGGTGCAAGGGCACGCAGTGGCTGAACGTGTGCGAGCATAAGATACTCCTACAGTTGCATCCGCGAGGCCAATGAGCAGCAGCAGCTACAGAAAGTGCCGACTGCTCACTGGTTCCAGGTGTCGATCCAGCCGAAGTGTTGGCCCAGACGGCGGGCAAAAAGCACGGCGATGGCGGCGACGATGAGGCTGAGCGCGCTATGTAGCTGCATCCGCTGACGACGACGACGACGACGAGGACAAAATGCCGCTGCTGCCCGGCAAGAGAACGTTCTTTGTGAGGTGCCCGAAAGGGCAAGCAGGCGCGGGTGAGGCGCGGCACGGGCGCTGAAGGGTTAGGGTTTTTAGGGTTTAGGGTGAAGGATTTCTTGGCGGACCGTCACGCGTATCATGCCGACTGCCGCACACACCGGCCAAGTGCTGGCCCAGACGGCGGTCAAGCAGCACAGCGGCGGCAATCCCAGCAGATATATCGCAGCTGCACAGCTGTTCCCCTGTGCGTGACCCGCGGACACGCTCCGCGTGATGGCGGCGGCGGTCATAAACCTGTGTCGCTGCGAGGACGAGAGCGGGGAGGGCCCGTGCGACCCTCTCCGACATCTTTGACGATTCATGTCAGCACAACCGCCGAGAAACGCGAACCGCAACGAGGAGTGGCTGGGGTAAGGGCTGACGGATGTTGCTCGCCACCGAGCCACCGGCACGTCATAGGACACGGTTTAACCCATGCCACGAGGGTTCACATCGCTTCGGACGAGGTGGCGAGCAATAGCAATATCCCATATCCTGCAGTTTCTGGAGTCAAGTGGATAGCGTATGTCAAGTGGCATCGCATCCTATGACGTGGCGGGCAATAACATCCGTCAGTCCCTCGGCCGGGGTATCTCGATTGCAACTGCGAGAGCTATGGGTGGAACAGCTGCGGCTGCGACTACACGGAAAACGGCGACGGCGAGCTCGGTTCGGGCGCGTATGTGAAGAGCCACGGCGCGGAGTCTTTGTCCGGAAACATCGGGCACTTTCTCGGGTACTACGTCCCGCGCAAAATGAACACCCCATCGCTGAAAGAAATGAAGGTGTGGCCTGACAGACATTATTCGCAACGCCAGACGGGGACGTTACAGAATGCCATGGAACTCAATAATCGAGGGTTCACAGTGAGCGTGATGACGTGGCGAGCAACATTTGTCAGGTCCTTATTGCTCGCATCGCCACACGGGGAAGCTGGAGGATGCCATGGAGCTCAATAATCGAGGGTTCAAATTGAGCACGATGACGTGGCGAGCAACATCTGTCAGGCCTTAAATGAAGGCGTGCACGGCCACGCTCCGGGTAGGGACTGACGGATATTTACATTGCTCGCCACGTCATAGGCTGCCATTTAGCTCAAGAAAGGGTTCAGAATGCGCGTCGATGACTGGCGGGCAATATCTTCAGGCCCTAGGTCAAGGCGCTCGTCAAACACTGCAAAGGCAAAGACTACGTGGACGAGGACGACTCCAAAGAGATGCTGGAGCAACTCAAGGTAGGGTAGTGCAGGTTGACCCTATCAGACCCACGTTGAAAGCGCCTGGAAGCTGGAACTAAGCGCTTGAAACTGGAATATGATGAACTTCTTTCACACTTTGGTTTCGAATTCAACTTGTGTCGCTACATCAAGGTGTCCAGTCGCCTCGACGGCGAAGGCATTGGCTCGGCAGAGCGGTGCAGGTTGAACCTATTCTCTATAAAAACCACGTTGAAAGCCCCTGGAACGAAGCGCTTGAAACTGCAATACGATGCAACCTGCTTTCAATTTTTGCTTCCAATTTCAACTTGCGCCGCTACGTGTCGGCGCTCAACTCCATGACCCTAGATTTCGAGGAGATCAGAGAGACTAGTCCCTCCGTCACTGAGTTTAAGGAAGTTTCGGGGCTGGGCTGCTGGGATGCCGAGGACGTTTTGATCGTGAGGAAGTGCTGTCATATTTCCCACTCACATTCGCATTCGCATTCGTACTCGTATTCGTCTTCGCATTCTTTCTCATTCACATTCGCACTCTCATTCGCATTATCATGCTCACGGTCCATGTACACGTTATTTCACATCTTTCTAGAATCATCCTCCGTGAGGTATTTTTGTAACAGAGACAATGTCAAGAGACACGCGGGGGACAGGGCGAAAGCCTGAGCCAGGTGCCTCCTTATACACGCGGAAGCGTCTCTCTCAGGACACACACATCTCCCTATCAAGACACACACACTCGCATCCGTGCATTCGCGCTCACTCGGCGTGGACGTGCTTCTTGTGCACCGTGGCGGCGGCGGTGGCGTGGCCCTCCCCGGGGTACACCTTGCTGGTGCCGGCGCCGGCGGCGCCGGCGAGGGCCACGCCGCGCGTCACTCCCCCACGTTACAGTCTGGCACTCAACTTAAGAAATGAGGGGGGTGAACGGGTGATGACACGGCGCATGACTCTCCCACGTCGCAGTGACACGCGTAAATCAATAACTGGGGGAGCCATCGTCATCCGTCAAGCCACATCAATATAATTACACGGGGGAGTGATGGCCCGTGAGGCCACGGGGGCCAGGGCGAAAGCCTGGTGTCTGCTTATACACGCGGAAGCGTCTCTCTCTTTCTATCTAGTCATGGTATGTGAAGCCACGCCAGCCGTGGGCTCGCCGCCGTTCTTGCCATTGGTGGCCGTGGGTGCCTCCGCCGTCGCCGCCGCCTCCGTGGCCGTGGATCAGGGGCTTACACTCGTCCACTTCTCAGCTGAATCTGACCCGTTTCCCTTGCTGACGGACAGACTCCACCCAGCGTATACCGCAAGAAGTACTTACGTTGAGCGGGAAAAAGTCCGTGGACGAGTGGAAGCATCTGCCGTAGACGTCTTGTCGAGGGCGTCGGCCACGGGCGGCGGTAATGTACGATTACATTGGTACACTATGAGCAAACAGTCAGGTTGCGCCCTTACCGTGGACTTGTCCATGGCGTCGAACACGGGCGGCGAGCGGAAGATGACCACGGGCCAGGGGCTTACACTCGTCCCCTTCTCAGCTCAACCTGAGCCGAAATTGTAACTGTTACCCTGAAACCACCCAGCGTATCCCACAAAAGGTGCTCAGGTGGAGCTGAAAAGTGGACGAGTGTAAGTCCCTGCCACGGGCTGCTCGCACCGGTGCAAGCAGTAGTTAGCCACGCTGCCAACGAAGAACTCCCTCCGCCAGGGCCCCGCATCACTAGACTTGTCGCCCCTAAACTAGCCCACTAAGCACTAGCCCTTAAACTAGCTTAAACTAGCTTAGTTCAAGCCCCCCTATTTTACTCGCCCACTGTAATTCCCAATACTAACCACTAACCCACTAACCACTAGTCCCTAAACTAGCTTAAACTAGCTTAGTTTAACCCCCCCCATTGCCAGCACTAGCCTGGTTCGACAAGTATACGCATCACCTCCGCAGGCACCTCATCCTGACTGTGTGCTCGTATTGTACCAGTGTACCCTCCTCCCTGGTCCCTGGCCTGGCCCCTTCAAGGCCCTACACCAATTCCCGAGGCCCCTCAACATGATCGTTTGCTCGTAGTGTACCGGTGTACCCTCTTCCCTGGCCTGGCCACTCGACGCTTCCTTTGGTTGAAGGGACACATCAAATCAAGTTGAGCTGTAAAGGCCTGGCTAGTGTAGTAAGGCCTATGCTTGTCGAACTAGGTTAGTGCTTACGATGGGGGAAGTTAAACTAAGCTAGTTTAAGCTAATTTAAGGGCTAGTGCTTAGTGGCTTAGTGGCTTAGTATGGGGGACTACAGTGGGTTAGTCAATTAGGGGGGCTTAAACTAAGCTAGTTTAAGCTAGTTTAGGGGTTAGTGCACAGTAGGCTAGTTTAGGGGCGACAAGTATAGTAAGGCCCCGCCGTGAAGCGGCCCTTGCCGTGGCTGGCCATGATCACTGCAGCCGCATCCAGATCCGTGGCGCTGGGCCGTGCACTCGTTGCCAGAGTGACAAGATATCCCATATCGATATGGGAGATGACCGTATCGATACTATCATCTCCCATATCATTACCCCATCTCCCATATCGATCTCCAGGATGACCATATCGATATGGTAGATAATCATATTGACATACCGTATCCGAAATCGACATGAGATATTCCATATCGATGACCCTATCGATATCTCATTGATGTCCGATCTCCCATATCGATCTCCCATATCGATCTCCCATATCGATCTCCCGATCATATCTTGTCACTATGGCCGTGCACTCGTTCCTGAACCTAAACCTCACTGATTGCTCATCGTGTACAGGTGTACCCGTACACACTCGCCGCGTCCGCCTCTCTGGCCTAGCCACTCGTTCCCGTTTCAGCTCAACTTTTGGGAAGTGTCTTTGGGGAACTTCCGGGAAGACGGTGTCTGCGAGATATTCAGTGGGATGTCTTTGAATGAGAGACGCTTCCGCGTGTATACAAGGAGGCACCAGGAAGGATTTCACCCTGACCCCTGTATGTCTTTGACCGAGGCTCCGCAATACGTGGGATACCTTGAGGAGTAGTTTCAGGGACAAGCCGGATCAAGTGAAGCTGAAACGGGAACGAGTACGGGGGCCAGGGCGAAAGCCTGGTACCTCATTATACGCGCGGAATGCGAAGCGTCACTCTCTCTCCAGCGGAAACGGGAACGAGCGTCAGGCCCCCGCCACGGCGCGCTCACAGATGATCTCGCCAATGGAGCTATTGTCGGTCTCGTACGCCACCACCTCGGCGGTAAAGTCCACGCCGGCGGCGTGCCGTCTGCAGGGCCCGGCGGGTCACGCTCGGCACGTTAATCGGGCATCACTTTACTCCACAAACGAGGGTGTCACGGTCGTGCGGTCGATGACTTGGCAGCCTCATTCGGTTCAAACCGGGGCATGCTCGCCGCGTCACACGGTGGTAGTTCATTCAAGCAACGAGGGTTTGAAACGCGACATATGACGTGGCGGACATTATCTGAAAGGCCATGCCAGCATGGGGTAGATCTTCCTCTGCACATGATGCAGAGACAGACGCCGGTTAAAGCTCGCCACGTCAACGATGAAGATTAAGTCAACAATGAGGGGTTACACGGAACACGCGCGTTGAATGCGGCGGGCAGCTATCCGTTACCCCATGTACAGTCACTCCCAGAGGCTCGCACTCATCCACTTCTCAGCTCAACCTGAGCCGTTTTTGTTCACTTGAGCACTCTATGCAGATCCGATGGGGGGGTCAAACGGGAACCGGTAATTTCTTGACGAGCCATAGACCATCCATCCAGAGTATAATAGCCCCAACAGATCTGCGCTGGCAGCTGAAACCACCCAGCGTATCCCACAAAAGGTGCTTATGTTGAGCCGAAAAGTGGACGAGTGTAAGCCCCTGGTCAACCCCTACTGTACTTCTCCGCCTCCACGCGCCGTGCAGTCTCCTGCGGCACACTCGGGTGGGTAGAACACATTTCAGAGAAAAACTCCCATCCCTCAATCGTCGCGTTTGTATTGGCGGGTGAGCGCCGCGGAGCTGCAGCCTGGGCCCGGGGATGTCCGTCCGTGTCCGTCCGTCCGTCTCGTCCCACAGTGGAGGTGCTGAGACGGCTGGCGTGGGAGATATGCAGGGTGTTTATCCCCTGTTCATTACTGTACAGAAACTCACGTAGTGTTTGTATTCGCGGCCGAGATCCGCGAAGGTGCTGACGGGCGGGTCCCACCATCCCACAGCTGTGTTGCTGAGGTCAGGGGAGGAGGAGGAGGAGGAGGAGAGGGAGGAGGAGGCGGAGGAGGAGGAGGCGGAGGAGTAGGCGGATGAGGAGGTGGAGGAAGATGAATGAGGAGGAGGAGGCCGAGGAGGAGGAGGAGTAGGATGTCCTCTGAGGTCAGCGGGGGGCATCGCTGAGGTGGTGACGTCATCGTCAGGGCCCCCCGTCCCCCCGTGGGCACTCGCCTGCCGCGCGGAGGGCATGTCGGGTGAAGCGCCAATGTCGGTGCGGACTGAGGTGCCGATGCGGGGAATCGCCTGCTGCGGGTCCGGTAGGTCGGGCGGGTTGGAGGTCAGGGTCAGGTCTCAGGTGGGCGGGGGGGGGGTGGCGGTCGGGAGGTCAGGGCCAAGTGGGAGGGGGCCCCAAGGGGTTGGCGGGCTGGAGGTCAGGGTCAGGTGCCGATGCGGGCACTCGCCTGCTCCGGGCTCTCCAGGTCGGGCACGAACTCGTCGAAGGTGTACTGCATGGGCGCCGGGTACCGCCTGCGAGCCGCAACCAACCACAGCTCAGGGTGTACATTTCTATTTGCAGCGAGGCATGAGAACAGAAAAAAGTAATTTAGTAAAAAACCAAACTGGTTGAGTGGACCAATCGCGAAGGGGGTTTGGACGCACTTGGGGATGACGTGTAGCAGGTTGACGTGGTCGCCTTCGCGGCAGAAGTGAGCCAGAGCCCAGTCCACCATGAACCTGCGGGGGGCGGGGGCGGGGGGGCGCGGGGCGGGAGGTCAGGGTCAGGCGGGATGTGGGGGACGCGTCGACGAGTGGAGTTGATGTGGGGTCGGATCGTCACGTTGAAAGGAGTTTACGTCTCCCCCCGCCGCCTGCAATGTCTATCGTCCCGCCGCCTCACGAGGTACGGGGTATCGGGTACAGAGCCCCCCTCCTCCGGCGCCGGCGGGTATGGCGCGCACCAGGCGCCCGCGGAGACGACGACACGGAGCCGGCGAGAGGCGAGCTTTGGGTTAGAGTTATTCAAGACGAAGAGAAAGAGAAAGTTGCCGGGGTTACGCACTCGGACTGGGGGGTGCCGTCGACGGGCACGAGCACCGTGCGCAGCGGCGGCGTTGGCAGGTTAACCTCCACGGAAGTGTCGGTGTCGCGGCGGGTGACGGGCGGGTGGACCTGCGGCGGCGGGGGCGGCGTTGATCGTAGTTGTGAGTATGGTTTGGGGGCAAGCGAACCAACACTCAGGGAAAGTGTAGTCGTTGTTTTCGAATCTGAGGCGGGGGCGGGGGCGGGAGTGGGGGAGGTGGCGGGAGAGGGGGCGGGGGCAAGAGTGGAGCGCGAGTAGTGCGTCGTTGGGTGTTCGAAGGTGGTTGCGGTGGTGCAAGCGATGCACCACACCAACCTACGGGGGATCGGTGCAGTTGTGCAGCCAGAGCAACAACTTTTCCTCGGAAAGCTCGGCGCCCTCGGCTCGGCCCAACACCGCAGCGAGAAGGCCCGACAGGCGCATAGACGTGGCGGGGAAGGGAGCGATCGGCGATGTTGGCGGCGGCGGCGGCGGGGGATTGCCTGGCGGAAGCGGCGGCTCGTGCGCGGCAAGCGGGAAGGCTGGGGCGGGCGAAGAGGGGGCGGATCTTATACGGAGGAAGAGGTGGGCTGCCTCTGCGCGAAACGTACCGTCGCGGCGTCCGTCTCCTTCGTCGGGGTTTTGCCCTTGGTCATGGTGGCGGCGGCGAGAGCGGGGGTGGTGGCGGCAGCGGCGGCGGGGGCGGGGTGAACGCGCGGGGGGATGCGACACGGGGGCGTGTGTGCGTCGTGCAGCTGCGCTGAAAGACGGCCGCGTGCGTTTGTTTTTAGAAAACCTCACAAACTCACGGCCGCATGGACTCGCCAAGGACTTGATTCGCGTATCTTCTCTTGATTCGAAAAGGAAGAGAACAACAACTGCTCCGTCCAACGCTTTGCCCGCCTGCCTCACCAAGACACCGGCGTGCGTCGCTCCCCGCACACCCCCACGACGCCCCGGTGGGACGATGCTCGCGCTGGCCGCCAGCTCCGGCTCCCCCGCGCTCGCCGCCGTCGCCGCCGCCGGCCGCGGTGCCGCCAAGCCCAACACCCCGCCGCGCGCCCGGGCGGCACCACACGCACCACGACTCCGACCGTTTCCCAGGTGGGGGCAAGGTGACTACGAGTATCTTTGCGTGGTTTGGTCAGGTGGGTGGGCGTGGGTGCCACCGCACGGTGAGGTACGGGTACACCGGTACACTATGAGCAAACAGTCAGGTGGAATGCCCCAGCTGGTGCGCAGCCATGTCTGGAGCACCGCCGCCGGGAGCACCCGCCGCGAGCCAGGGCCATTATTTTCCAACGTGAGTACTTGTTCACCTTAACTGTAGAGCTAGCTCTAAGCAGTTTGTCCCTGACAGCCTGAAGCCGACTGCCTGACACCACTTGAGTTATCCCACTGAACGCCTCAAAGATGCTTGAGTTGAGCTCGTATAGTACTTGTTTGAGCCCCTGCCGCTAGCAAGACCGCGGACGTGTTTGTGCTCCGCGGCAGGGCCTTACCGTGCAAGTGGGATACCGTGAGTGGTTCAGTACACAAAACCACGGCAATGCTACCCCAGCTGTGACGGCACGGGGGGGCGGCGGGGCGACAGCCTTGAGCCCCCATACACACGCGAAGGCGTCTCTATCTCGCTCAAAGACCGCACACACGGGGGGCAGGGCGAAAGCCTGGTGCCTCCGTATACACGCGGAAGCGTCTCTCTCCTAGCCTGGTGCCTCCTTAATATACCCGCGAAGGCGTCTCTCTCTCCACCTCTATATCTCCCAGCTGTGTCTGTTTAAGTTGAGTGAACAGGGAACGAGTGTTGTGACGAAGGCCATGCTTCGCGGGAAGACGAGCGCGCTCGGCGGCCGCTTTCGCCTGCCCCCCTACCCTCTCCGCCGCCGCCGCCCCCGCGTGGGCGGGTGCGTGGCGTACACCCATGTAGCAAACACCGCCGCGGCCGCAGCGGTAGCGGCGGGCACCGCGCTGCAGTTCACGCCCGTGCATGCGCTGTGCGGCGGAGCGATCCTCGGCATCGCCGCGGTGGGAAAGATGACGCTGACGGGGCGCATCCTCGGCGTCTCCGGCGCGGTCAAGGGTATCACGCAGGGGGACCTGGCGCCCTGGAGGTTCGCGTTCCTCGGCGGCCTCCTCGCCGCCGGCGCCGCCCTCTCCCTCGCCGCCCCCGGCCCCGCGCCGCCCGAGCCCATGGTGGGCGCGGCCCGCGCCGCGCTCGCGGGCCTGCTGGTGGGCCTGGTAAGGTGGTGCAAGTTGAACCCATGAAACCCATGTTGAAAGCACCTGGAACCTGGAACTAAGTGCTCGAACCTGACATATTATAAAACAGCTTTCAAGTTTCGCTTTCGATGTTAGCTTGCGCCGCTACAGCCTGGGCGCTGGGCTGGGCAACGGGTGCACGAGCGGCCACGGAATCTGCGGCAGGACTGTCCCCTGTGTGTTGATAGGCATCCTCGAACTCCCCCACCGCACCCCGCGTCATCATGAGGATATCATTTAGCGCATGCCACGCGGGTTCACAAGGCTTCGGATGATGTTCTGCTGCCGAGCCATAGCAATTTCCCTCAGTTTCTTGAGTGAGGTGGCCAGGCGCCTTTAAACCGTCGTCTCGTGAGTAGTAGTTTAGTGTAGTGTACACTGTAACGCGAGGGAGTCAGTGGTATGCCGCACGGCCCTGGGAGGCGGCAACGCGCGGCTGTCGCCGCGCAGCATGGCGTACA
>Ga0307489_10003689_pt1 | contig 10134 bp, 10 predicted proteins | sample SB12metaG_FD_202247 | JGI IMG/M metagenome (GOLD analysis project Ga0307489, IMG submission 202247) | Sea-ice brine microbial communities from Beaufort Sea near Barrow, Alaska, United States - SB 1.2 | ecosystem: Environmental > Aquatic > Marine > Coastal | place: USA: Alaska | collected...
GTAGTGGTCCATTGCATATTCTCATGCATCGCAATTTCGGTTGAAAATCGAACTGACCGATCAAACGATCGAAAAATATTATCCGAGTAATGTACTAAATCTAATTCGCATACCACCAGTTGTTTATTCCATAGTGCCTAAAAATCGAGGAAAATATGCAGGAAAAAACACAATGAAACCTACGCAGGATAAATTGTTAGAATTTTTGAGTCAGGCATTTCCCGAGGCTATGATCCAGATTGACGACGAGAGTGTGTGGCATACTGGTCATGTAGACGCTGATCATTACCGAGTTCAAGTGTTTGACGCCAGATTCAATGGATTACATCGTATCGCTCGGCATTGGCTGATTTATGACGCTGTGTCCAATTGGATGTCAGATCGGGTGTATGCACTTAATATTATTCCTATGACGCTAAAGGAAGCCGCGAAGGCCAAGGATGATCCGCTCACAGCCGCGCGGCTTGATGTCGAGTATGTGACCAATGTGTTTTACGTCGATTGCTAACCAGTGTGCCCGAGCAGTGGAACAGTTGTAGTTAATCAAATTGAACGCGCACTCACATGTCGCTGGCTATCCATCCATAAGTGGAACGGGTACATGCTAGACAAGCGACAGAACTTGAAACGCTTAATCATTATGCCGGGGAATTGTTATGACAACCGAAATTACACCGTATACAGTTGAACATGCGCATGAAGGGAGATATCTTGATAATACGTAATAGGCACAAAAATTGGAATTGGTTGTTTTTCTGGCGGAAGAACTCCCAGTTATTTACTCCACCGTTAATTCAAAATACTAGGAATTCAACCATGACCACTACTGACCATAATCAACACCAAATATCGAACGCGACACCTCAATCGGCCGCTAGCGCTGACAAGATGCCTGGGATACGTCATCTCATTGCTGTGGGTAGCGGTAAGGGCGGCGTGGGGAAATCTACAGTGAGCGTTAATCTTGCGCTCGCGCTACAAAAACTCGGGGCGCGTGTAGGGCTCGTTGATGCAGACATCCTTGGGCCAAGTATTCCCGGCATGCTGGGTATTGAGACAGATGAACAGCCGCTGATGACACCGGACGGCAAGATGATCCCTGCACAACGGCACGGTCTGAAAGTGGTATCGATGGCCATGCTTACCGGAGACGACAACCCAGCCATTTTACGCGGACCTATGGTAGGAAAGTATCTGAAGATGTTCATCGGCGGGGTGCAATGGGGACAGCTAGATTATTTGATCCTCGACCTCCCGCCCGGTACCGGAGACACCCAATTGACGCTCGCACAAAGTATGCCGCTGTCGGGCGTGGTGATAGTGACAACACCACAGACCGTGAGCCTAAAGATCGCTCGCCGAGGCTTGCGGATGTTCGAAAAAGTTCAGGTCAATATCCTTGGAATCGTAGAGAACATGCGCACTTTTACCTGTCCTCACTGCGGTGAAAACACGGATATTTTTCGTCACGGTGGTGGTGAGCAAATGAGCGAGGAGCTTGGTGTGCCATTTCTGGGTGCCTTACCTCTTGATATTGATGTCGTGACCTGTGGTGATGAGGGTAATCCGATCGTGGCAGACCAGCCAATGTCTGTTAGCGCTAAGGTGTATTCTGCCATCGCGACGGCACTGGTGGATCAGGTTGAAGCGGCGATCACAGTGCTGAAGCCTTTTGTGTGGCATTGGGACAGTAACAAGGGAGCACCAGACTGGATTGAAGACGCGGCCAAGCTTGCTGGATCGGAGCAAACACCCATTGGTTTTCTCCGTCACGATCTGAGTACCTTATCCATTCTGTGGGAAGATGGTCATCGTGATGATTTTGACGTGCGGGATCTGCGCTTAGCGTGTCAGTGTGCCAGCTGCGTCGAGGAGATGAGTGGACGTCAACTCCTGGATCCAAAAACGATACGATCTGATGTCAGCCCGCGACAGGTCATGAGCATAGGCAACTATGCGATTCAGTTCGTTTGGATGGATGGTCATAATAGCGGGATATATACATTTAAAAACCTACGTGCACTAGGCACGCGTAATACTGAGAAAAGTGTTGAAAATGTCTAATGTCTTAGCAGATCTACCCGTTACCATTCGCGCAGAGACTTCGTTCGCCGATCCAGATACGTGCAAGTTCATTGTCAGCAGAACAATACATTCTAGTGGTTCTTTCTTTTTTGGCAACATAGAGCGAGCAGCCGGATCACCGCTAGCCGAGCGACTCTTTACATTGCAAGGCGTGGCCAATGTGCTAATTGCCGATAGCGTGGTGACCATCTGCAAAGACCCAATAGCTTCATGGATAGGACTAAAAGCCGCCATCGGCTCAACCATCCGCGCACAGCTATTAACTAGCGTGCCGGCTATCTTGGAGATGTATATTCATACTGGCACACAAAGAAGATCAGATACAGAGCTTATGACCGTTATTCAGGTACTGCTGGACAAGGAGATAAACCCTTCCATTGCTAACCACGGCGGCAAGATATCGATAGTAGAAATCAGTCAAAGAAAACTTTATATCAGTATGAGCGGTGGCTGCCAGGGATGTGCATCTTCTCAGGTAACACTGCGACAGGGCTTCGACGTCATGCTGAAAAGGGTCGCTCCGGAAATCGAGGAGGTTGTCGATACGACCAACCACTCAGCGGGAAAACAACCCTTTTACCCACGTTATGAGGAGGCCCTATGACAAATCGACTGCCCCAGAAAACTACTCCAACCATAGTTACGCTAGGCGAGCTCGCCAAGCGGGCAAACTACTCGCTAATGGATACGCTTAACTGCGATCCTGATGCGACACTAAATGGCGTAGACCATACACCGCGACAAGTATTTACCGGGCACTATGTCCCCGTTAATCCTACTCCTATCCAAAACCCCGAGTATGTTACTCATAGTAAAATCTTTTTCCGTGAACTGGGTTTTTCCGATAGCATGGCGCAGTCGGCTGATTTCATTCGACTGTTCTCTGGCGACCTAACAGAGGTTCCAGAGCCGATGCACAAGGTTGGTTGGGCGACGGGCTATGCATTGTCTATTTACGGTCGCGAATACTATCAACAATGCCCGTTCCAGACGGGTAACGGTTACGGAGACGGTCGCGCAATGTCTGTGCTTGAGGCTGTCATTAACGGTCAGCGCTGGGAAATGCAACTGAAAGGCGGAGGACGTACACCATACTGCCGTGGTGCTGATGGTCGCGCTGTTCTGCGATCAAGTGTGCGCGAGTTTTTAGCACAAGAGCACATGCACGCACTTGGAGTAGCCTCGTCGCGTTCGCTGAGCTTATACGTGTCGAAAACCGAGCAGGTTAACCGACCGTGGTACTCTGAAGGCTCACGTTCACAGGATCCCGATAGGCTTATATCTGAGGCGGTCGCAATCTCCACGCGTGTCGCACCATCGTTCATTCGAGTGGGTCAGCTAGAGCTGTTCAGTCGCCGTGTCCGCAAGCAGGAACACCCACAAGCGATGATAGAACTTGAGATGCTGATGCTGCACTTGATCGATCGTGAGTACAGTGACGTCATCGACAAAAAACTCACTACGGCTGAAAAAGTGGTGTTGCTCGCGCGCGAGTTCCGCAGCCGCTTGACGTCACTGGTTGCCAATTGGATCCGTGTCGGTTATTGTCAAGGTAATTTCAACAGTGATAACTGCGCGGCGGGTGGCTTTACACTAGATTACGGCCCCTTCGGATTTTGCGATGTGTTCAACCCGCAATATCAACCATGGACAGGTGGTGGGCATCACTTTTCGTTTATGAATCAGCCCATGGCAGCGGAACGAAACTTTTACATGTTTTGCAAGGCGTTACAACCGCTAGTGGCATCGCATCAGGATGCAATAAAAATTCTCGACGAGATTTGCACTGGTTTTGCAACGGTGATGCAGACAAAAATGGAGAAAATGTGGGCTGAAAAACTTGGACTGCATACGTTTAACACCGCATTGTTCCGCGAACTCGAAACGCTGATGGTGCAAACCTCGGTTGATTACACCATTTTCTTCCGCGAATTATCAACGGTGCCTGGTGATATTGGCCCACTCAAAAAAAGCTTCTACAAAAATGCGACGTATAACGCAGATCCCGAAGCGATGGACAAGCGCTGGTCAGCGTGGCTCGCAATATGGAAATCTCTTAACGCCAGTACCACCGATGCTAACACCGCCGAAGTAAATAATGCTCGTTCTCGCTCTCAAGATGAGCTTTCTAAGCAGATGAAACTCGTCAATCCAAAATATAATTTGCGAGAGTGGTTCCTTGTGCCTGCGTATCAGCAAGCGAGCATAGGGAACTATTCTCTAGTGCGAGAGTTGCAGGAAGTAATGACGCAGCCATATACCGAGCAATCAATTGAAGTGGAAGCAAAATACTATCGGCTGAAGCCGCTTGCGTTCTTTGAAACCGGTGGATTATCGCACTATAGCTGCTCGTCATGACTTATCGCATAATAATTAATTTATTCATATCGAGTGCCCAATGTCCATAAAGATAATCCCTATTATTGACCTGCTTTCCGCTGGCCAAGTACCGCAGATCCCAGCGTACGCGGCTGCCCCTAATGGCCAGATCTCAGATACGCGCGGTAGGCTTTTGCGCGACCTACGCATTTCAGTCACCGACCGCTGTAATTTCCGTTGTACCTATTGTATGCCCAAGGAAGTCTTTGGTAAGGGCTATCAATACCTACCACAATCCGAACTGCTGAGTTTCGATGAAATCACGCGCATGACGCGGCTGTTTGTTGCACACGGTGTTGAGAAAGTTCGTCTCACGGGTGGCGAGCCACTGCTGCGTAAAAACCTCGAGATATTAGTCGAGATGCTGTCCGCCTTAAAAACACCAGACGGCAAGCCACTTGATATAGCGCTTACTACCAACGCCACGTTATTACCCAAGAAAGCCAAAGCGCTCAAGGCCGCAGGCCTGAATCGGATTACCGTTTCTCTCGACTCTCTTGATGAGGTGACATTCCGGGCTATGAACGACGTCAACTTCCCTGTGGCTGATGTATTAAAGGGGATCGATGCGGCACATGGCGCTGGCTTTACGTCCATTAAAATCAACATGGTGGTCAAGAAGGGTGTCAATGATAAAGATGTCGTTGCCATGGCGCGGCATTTCAAAGGCAGTGGACATATTGTCCGCTTTATCGAATTTATGGATGTGGGCTCTTCGAATGGCTGGCGCATGAAGGATGTTGTTTCTTCAGCTGAGATTGTACGTATGGTCAACGCTGAAATGTCGCTTGTCAAAGCACAATCCAACTACAACGGTGAAGTCGCCCAACGTTGGGCCTATGCGGATGGTAGCGGTGAAATCGGGGTTATATCCAGTGTAACGCAAGCCTTCTGCTCTACCTGCACACGCGCCCGACTTTCAACTGATGGCAAGTTGTACACTTGCCTATTCGCGCAGTCGGGGCATGATCTACGCGCACTTATGCGTTCAGGTAAGAGCGATACGCAAATTACCAGTGCAATAGGGCTGATTTGGAACCAGCGTGAGGATCGCTATTCGGAACTTAGAACAGAAGAAACGACAAGCAACAAAAAAGTGGAGATGTCGTATATCGGCGGCTGATATTTCCAGCAATATCGATATTTTAAATAAAACATGCCTATCCACTTGGCTCAGGTTGATTTAATAGGCATATGAACCATTGCTAATTTTAACAAACGATTAGGTATTTTTTTCTACAAACCGTCTATTAAACCGATAATAGAACTCATTCAGGTATTCTTGTCAGTATTTTTTACTTACACCATGAACAGTATCTAACAAAAATGTCTTTAATTGACTTATTGCAATATGAAGCCATGGTAACCACTCATCAACCAAATGGCTTGGAGTCACTCGTGGTTCATGCCTCTGTGTTTTGTCTATTATTCTAAGCCCTTTGAAGGCGTCAGTTCTTACATTTTGGTTGATTAGACGGTGGTGCTTTACAAACGCTTCAACGGTTTTAAAATCTACATTTTTGACTGCTTTCATCGCAATAAAACCTGCCATTTCATTACAATTTCCACAGGCAACAATCACTGGTACTTTTCGCTCTGCTCCTCGTCCTCGTTTACCACTTTTTCTTCCACCGATAAACGCATCATCTAGTTCTATAAACCCTCCAAACGGTAAATACTATCTCTGTGCCTATAAAGTACAGCGCCCAAAACCATTTCAAAATAGGCAAGTGACTACCATGAGGTAAGGTGCCTGAGATAACTGATATTTGCTTATGGCATTGACTACATTCGTGACTTCTCTACACCTTAATTTAATGCCTTTATCGTGACCACAATGAGAACAAATAAATCCGTTAGGCCATTGCATTTTTTCAAGGTGTTGGACACAATTATCATTACTTTGAAACTGTCTTTGCCAAACTAAAAAACTTGCTTATGGAGTATTCATTGCAATGTCACCTTAAACTTGCTGCTTTATTATACAGCTCAGTCTATACCTGAATGAAATGGAGAGGCAGGTAACCTAATTCAGGCTTTAAAAGCCCGCACTATACGTGAAATAACGCATTAGCACGATACTATAAAAAGCGCTTGTTGCTCTCTAATATTCGCTGGTTTTTTTACCTAGCGTTGAGGTGATTTAATGCGAAGGTTATTTGTCTTGCTATAACCTGTAAAAAAAGCGGGCAATAACAAGGGAGCCATTGCTCCCTTGTTGCTTTAAAAGCCGATTAAATTGCTTTTACAGCTGGTTAAGAATAGTTTCAGCATTACTGATTTCAAATTTTTGAGGCTTTTCAACGTTTAAGTTTGTGACAACACCATTGTCGAGCACCATAGAATAGCGTTGCGAGCGTAAGCCACCAAACGCTGCTGTGTCCATTTCAAGACCTAGTGCTTTGGTGTAGCTACCATCGCCATCAGCCAACATCATCAGATTTTCAGCATTTTGTGCTTTACCCCAAGCTGACATTACAAAGGCGTCATTAATTGCGACGCAAATAATAGCGTCAACGCCTTTTGCTTTTAATTCGTCAGCTGAAACCACATAGCCAGGTAAATGAGTTACCGAACAGGTTGGGGTAAATGCGCCAGGTACGGCAAACATCACCACTTTTTTGTTAGCGAAAAGTTCTGACGTTTTGTGGGTGATCATCTCACCATCTTTTAATTCTTGAAGTTGCCCATCAGGCATAGTTGCATTTAATGTGATCATAATATTTCCATTGTTGTGGTTATTGAGATAAAGGCCGTTTTACGAGTTTACATAGATAATTTTAATTGTGCGGCACCAGCATAGTTTCTACAAAGAAATCTAGGCTTATCGACAATATCAGCAAGCTTATATCCATTTCTTTTTCTTAAGTTTACGTAAAACTTTGCTATGTGCGCATTAGCTAAATAAATCTGCTGTGAGTTTAGAATAATGCAAGGCAGTGTGTACGTAAATGCATGAATAATTATTATATCATTTAATGTATGTGTTTTAAGCGCTCTGAAATTTTGCTGCTTAACCGTTATCACTCGTTTCCTAAAAGTGAGGACTTGTGAAAGCTTGATATTAATCAAAATGATCTTAATCTTTCCTGATTTTAGCGCTCGCTGTCATGGTAATTACGCTAATAGTTATTATGCTTATATCAGGAAAATTCTCAATCTTTGATTATGCCATTAATCAAGGGTGAGCTGTTAGTTTAAGGGTAAAATCCGCATTAAAAATCAGGAATAAAAATGACACAATCCAAATTATTTTTTAATCCATTAAAAAACTTAGCCGACCAATTTGATAAGTTGGTTGAAGGTAAACTATGGCTGAAAGTTATCATTGCCTTAGCACTAGGGGTTATTTTTGGCGTGTTAATGGGGCCTGATTTAGGCTTGCTTTCAGCTGGAACCGTTAAAATTATAACGGCTTGGCTTGCCTTACCGGGACAAGTGTTTTTAGCGATTATTCAAATGATTGTTGTGCCTTTGGTGGTTGCTTCAATTGTTAGAGGACTGGCGGCTAATAATAATCCGGCAGCGATGAAAAAAAATGGCATGATCGCTTTATTATTTATCATGGTATCAACGGCATTTGCCGCCGTCGTCGGTATTGTGCTGGCGCTTAATATACAACCAGGGAATTTTGTTGATGCCACCTCATTAATGGATGCTAACGTAGCACCTATGGTTAATAACGTGGCTAAAGGATTTCCTGCCGCCGCAGAGTTTCCTAGTAAAGTTTCAGCCCTGATACCTAAAAATCCACTGGCATCTATGGCGTCTGGTGAAATGTTGCAAGTTATATTGTTTGCCGCCGTTTTAGGCGCTGCTTTACTGTCCATTCCTGCGCAGCAGTCTAAGCCATTATTTGACCTGTTAGGTGCTTTACAAGAGGTAAGTTTACGTATTGTGTCATGGGCCATGCTCTTAGCACCTTTAGCTGTTTTTGGCTTAATTACTCGCTTAGTCGCCAACCTTGGTTTGAATGTGCTAACAGGCATGGCTATTTACATGGCTACAGTATTATTAGGCCTATTTATTATTGCGATTGCTTATTTTATTGTCGCCAAAATAACCTTGGCACAGCGTTTTGGCGAGTTTTTTGTTAACGTGCGAGAGTTACTTTTACTGGCGTTTTCTACCAGTAGTTCGGCTGCGGTAATGCCATTAACTTTGCAAGTTGTTGAAGATAAGTTAAAAGTAAAACCTGAAATTTCTCGATTTTTAGTGCCATTAGGTGCAACCATTAATATGACAGGAACGGCGCTATATCAAGGCGTAGCGACAGTATTTCTTGCGCAAGTTTTTCATGTCGATTTAACCTTAACCAGTTATATATTTATTGTCACTATGTCGGTGGCGGCATCGATTGGCTCACCTGCAACGCCAGGAGCAGGGATTATCATTTTAAGTATGGTACTCGAAGGTGTGGGTATACCCGCGGCTGGTATTGCACTGATTCTTGGGGTTGATCGGATATTAGATATGTGTCGAACCTCAGTCAATGTGCTTGGCGATGTGGTGACGTGCACAACCGTACAATATGTGACTACTAACGCGGCTGCAGATGAAAGTCTTTCAAAGGAGAATAGCTCTGTTGGATAACTCAATTCTGATTGCTAATCGCAGTGATTGCAGCGTGAAGTTTGCTCTGTTTAGGGAGCAAGGGCAAAACATGACAGCAGTAAAAATAAAGCATGCAAAGTTCAGAGCATGCCCATATTTCGTTAATTATAGTTCGTTAATTATCTTTTGGGATCGCTTGATTTACATAAACATCAAAGCGATTTTTTTTCATCTTAATACTGGTTGATGGTGTTTTACCCGCTAGTGGTGGTGCATAGCTTGGGCGTTTAACCACCACACGGTATTTGGCTAATGCAATGGCGGGTGCTAGTAAGTTGTCAGCATCAAGGTCTTCACCCACAAGCGATTGAAATACGCGCATTTCTTTTTTAACGGCGGCTGACTTCTCACGGTGCGGATACATAGGATCAAGGTAAATTACATCAGGTTGTTGGGTTAACGGAATATCTGCAATCAATGAGGAGCTAGTTAAACTCATGCGCTCGGTAATATCATTAATTTCAGTGCTGAGTTTAGCACGCTCTAAACCGTCTTCGAGTAAGGCGGCTACAATCGGCATGCGTTCCATCATGGTTACGTAACAACCTAAGGTCGCTAAGACAAAGGCATCACGGCCTAAGCCGGCGGTGGCATCAAGTACCTTGGGGGTAAAACCATGTTTTAAGCCCACCGCTTTAGCAATATCTTGACCTCGGCCACCACCAAATTTTCGCCGATGGGCGGTTGCGCCATCAACAAAATCAACGCAAATAGCGCCAATTTTTGGCTCATCAAGTTTACTCAGTTCTAAGCGTTGCATATTAACTTGTAAGGCAAACAGTAAATGAGGATAATTTTTTATTGCGGCAATGTCACCGATATAATCAAGTTGCCATTTTTTGGCGATTTTTTTTGCCTTTTCGACGTCGACAGAATCTATATAGGCAACAGCAATGTTATTCAGCATCAATCACACCTTCTAAATGAACATGGTTATCACCCGTCGCGTAAGCAATTAAACGACTGAGTTGGCCGAGTGACAAGTCACACTGTTTTTGCCAGTCATTAAAGCTTGTTTGAATGGCGTTTAAGCTAGATTTTGTTTGAATACCACCA
>Ga0307489_10003690_pt1 | contig 10133 bp, 17 predicted proteins | sample SB12metaG_FD_202247 | JGI IMG/M metagenome (GOLD analysis project Ga0307489, IMG submission 202247) | Sea-ice brine microbial communities from Beaufort Sea near Barrow, Alaska, United States - SB 1.2 | ecosystem: Environmental > Aquatic > Marine > Coastal | place: USA: Alaska | collected...
TCTCTCTCTCTCTCTCTCTCTCTCTCTCTCTCTCTCTCTCTCTCTCTCTCTCTCTCTCTCTCTCTCTCTCTCTCTCTCTCTCTCTCTCACGCGGACCAGGGGGAAAGCCTGGTGCCTCCTCATACACACATAAGCGTCTCTCCCTCTCTCACCGGGGCCAGGGGGAAAGCCTGGTGCTCCTTATACACGCGGAAGCGCCTCCCTCTCACACGAACGAGGGTCAAGGCGACAAGTCCTGATACCTCCTCACACGCGCGGAAGCGCCGCTACCTCCCTCTCGTTTCTCACCACCTTCTCTGGCGTGTTGCACTGACAGGCGGCGCGCATAACGTGGGTGAGGAGGCGCGCGTATTCGTGGTTTCAGGCGTGGGTGATACAGAGTCGCGGCCTGATCCAGGCGCTGCATTGCCGAAGGAGCGAGGGTGCGGGGGAGCCAGGGTGCAGGTCAGGTGACCATGCAGGTGACCACCCTGAGCGGCACGGGGCGCGGCTACCGCGACGGGCAGCTGGAGCAGGCGATGTTCGCAGTGCCCACGGGGTGCGCGTGCGACGCCGAGGGCAACGTGTACATCGCCGACCAGATGAACCATCGCATTCGCAAGGTGGGGCCCGCAACCTGTTGCTCGCCGTGCCATAGGGTGCCATTTAACTCAATAAACGAGGGTCCAGAGTGCATTGGATGACGTGGCGAGCATACATCTGCCAGGCCCTGTGGCAAGGTGATTGTCGACGGCGTTGTGAGCACCTTCGCGGGTGACGGCATCGCCGGGTACCGGGACGGGCCGGGCGCCACCGCCCGCTTCAACCACCCGACCGGCGTGGCGGTGGACGCCAGCGGCAACGTGTTCGTGTGCGACAGCTCCAACCACCGCGTGCGCGTCATCACGCCGGGCGGGGTGGTGACCACGCTGGCGGGCAGCGGGCAGGCGGGCTTCGCCGACGGGCAGGGCATCGCCGCGCGCTTCAACCTGCCCATGGACATCGCCGTGGACAGCCTGGGCGACGTCTTCATCGCCGACTACCTCAACAACCGCATCCGCCAGATCAACATCGCAGAGGGCGAGGTCACCACCATCGCCGCGGGCTCCGACTGCCAGTACTCGTACGGGCTAGCGGTGGACCACGAGGGGCAAATCTTCTTCACCGAGCGAACCACAAATCGCATCCGCAAGATCACAGCTGGGGGATCGGTGAGCACGCTGGCGGGCGGCGGCACCAGCGGCAGCGTGGGCGGGTTCCAGGACGGGGCGGCCGCTGATGCGCGCTTCAACAGTCCCCGGGGCGTGGCGGTGGACGGCGACGGCAACGTGTTTGTGGCCGACTTGCGCAACAACCGCATCCGGCAGGTGACACCGGACGGCACGGTGACGACCATCGCCGGCAGCGGGGCCTCCGGCTCCATCGACGGCCTGGGCACCGCCGCCTCCTTCGACTTCCCCAGCGGCATCGCGATTGATCCCGACGGCAACATCATTGTTACGGACCACTTGTCGGACCGCATCCGCAAGATCATCGCGGGGCTGACGCCGCCGCAGGGCCCGCCGCAGCCGGAGGTGGCGTCCTCCACCTACATGGAGGAGATGAAGAGCATGCTGGGCGACCCCACCTACTCGGACGTCGCCTTCGTGGTCAAGCACGCGGACGACCAGGCAGGGGGGGTATTGAGAATACGCTCTCGCCCGACGTTGAATGTCGTCCTCCTCCTCTGCGCGTCTCTATCACGTATGTATGGGCATTCACTCTGAAGGTGACTCAGGCTCCACCTCGGTGGACTACTTGTTTGGAACGGCGCTGCTGGGTGGGCGTGGAGACGACCTCGGAGCCAATCGCGGCGCACCGCGCGGTGCTGGCGGCGCGCAGCGAGTACTTCCGCACCATGTTCGACTCGGGCGTGGGCGCCGGCCGCCGCGGGGGGGGCATCGAGATCCGCAACACCACCCTCGCCGCGCTCTGCGCCATCCTCGCGTACATCTACACGGATGAGGCGGGGCTGGACACGCTCTTCCCCTCTCACCTCGACCTGATTGTATTCGCATAGTGGCATAGTGTCATAGTGTACCAGTGTACAGGTAAAGTCACCATATCCTCCTCCCTCGCCGCGTCCTCCTCCCCGGCCGTACGCTAGTTCAAATTTCAGCTCGACTGCCAGCTAGTCTGCCGCTGAGACCACTGAAGTCATCGCAGTAAGAAGAAACGAATGCCACAACGTAACCCTTCGATTATGCTCAACGTTAAGGTGAACAGGGGTGTGGTGTCCGGCCGTGGGCAGCGCTTGACTTCGCGGACGAGGACGTGATCAACGTGATGCGGAAGGCGCAGGAGCTGGGGCTGGAGCGCGTGGAGGCCATGTGCGTGATGCACTGCCGCGACTGCATGTCCGTGCACAACGCCGTGGAGTGGTTCGTGCAGGCGCACGCGCACGGTGGGGCCCTCGCTCCACCCGCCACCTGTGGCACCGTAGCTTGAGCCTTGACGTCCCGCTCAACGCAATGTATCCAATCATGGGCCTTACACACACTTGCCGTGGCGCCTCAACTTGAGCCCTGTCGTCCCTGCACAACGCGGTGTATCGCGACATGGGCCTAAACACACGTGCTGCTGTGGAGCCTTAACTCGAGCCCGTTCATCCCAGTACAACCCATTGCAATGCTCGGAGTGCTCAAGTTACTCACGTTGCTTAAGATGCTCAAGTTGCTTCATGTTCTTACTGTTCACAATACTCGTTGTTGCTTCAATTGAGCTGCCACGGGACCGGCTGCACGGCCCTGGTGCACGGCATGCAGGAGACGGAGCAGGTGGCCAAGGCGGGGCCGAACACTACTCCCCTTTCGAGCTGTACTACACGAGTTGCTGTCCCTCAAACCACTATCTTCTCAGCGTGCCTCACTGAATGGACTATGACAAAGTGCGCCAAACCACTTAGACACTTAATCTGACTTAGTGCTGCTTAGTCCGACTTAGTGCCCGCTCGACCAATCAGAACGCTCCATTTGGACGACTTAGTGTTACTTGTTGCTTCGTGTCTAAGTGCTTTCACGCACTTTGTCATACCTCAAAGTTGCTTAAGTTGAGCTGGAATCGGGACTGGCGTGAGGCCCCGGGCCCAGGCGTTCATCACCCACAACATCTACCAGATTCGTGACGAGGTGAGGCCCCAACACCGGTCCCCTTTTCAGCCCAACTCGAGCCGTCATGTCCCAGAAGCTCAACTCGACTCAACTCACCCCAAATATCGCGAAGATGTGCGAGATGTGCAGTCGAGGCGATGAGACGGGGACGGCACGGCGGCGCGGGGCCCTGCTCCGCGGCGGTTGACACGCTGAACATCCTGCAGGCGTACCCCGAGCTGATGCCGGAGATCACGGAGATCATGCTGCTGCTCTGACCGGCTCCCGCCCGCACCGCGGTCCCGCCCGCACCGCCGCACCACCGCACCACAACCAGGGCCACGGCGAAACCCCGATGCCTCCGAATAGACGCTGAAGCGCCAGTCTCTCACCTCCCCACACCCGGGACGCGGGATAGTGTGCTGCTCTTCTGAGCCCCCCCTCCCCTCCCCTCACCCCCCCACCCCCTCCGCCTGAGCTTGTAAATAATGCTCCTCCACGGAGCTACCCCCCACACCAACGAATACTTGGCTTTTTATATTCTTGTAACACGACACACACTTAGTTGTGCTCTTCTTGTAATACCACACACGTACGCTACTAAGTGGTTTGCAGCTGCGGCGAACGCGCCTTTCCAAACAGCCACTGATTTGAATGTCAACCGCGTTGAGTTATCAAAAGCTAAGGGCTAGGATAGAGGAAAGCTACCCGCTACCGGTGCTTCGTGTTGTGTGTTTCTCTCGCGCTCTCTCTCGCTCGATCGTCAGCACTCTCTCGCAATCTCTCTCGCTATCTCTCGCTATGTCGTGGCTGTGCTAGATGGTGGGCATGGGGTAACCCAAGCACTCGAAGTCGTCGTGGTACAGGGCCGCCACGGCCACCGCCTCCTGCGTGGACACCCGTGTGGCACGCTGCCTCGAGCCAGGGGCACACGCATCGCACGGGGCCACGTCAGGGGCGCACGGGGATCGCGGGGCCGCGTCAGGGACGGACACTCAGGCACAGATACATAACGAGGGCCACGCCTGGGACGGAAACGTGACGCGGGGGCACGTCATGCCACGCAAGTTGACTCGAGAATCGAGGGTCTCCATGTGGTGGATGACGTGGCGAGCATTATTGATCTCTCCCCACATCATGTGATGCGAGTTAGCTAACAACACGATGGTCTACATGTAGCGGATGACGTGGCGAGCACCGGCACACTACGTGGTGGATGACGCGGCGAGCACCGGTACACCACGTGGTGGATGACGCGGCGAGCACCGGTACACCATGTGGTGGATGACGCGGCTCTGCATAATGTCAGTCCCCACCTCTGCACCACCTTCCCCCTCGACGGAATCTCGCACTTATGCTCAATATTCCCGGGGGTGAGGGGCTAGCAGATGATGCTCGCCGCGTCATCCAACGCACTTCGACGCCACGTCTCTTGAGTTAGATGACACCCTATGACGTATTCTTCCAGGCCCCACCCGGCGTGACCCGCCGGGGGTCCCCCGCCGCCACCCCCAGGTGGTCCATCAACCGCGCCCAGTCGTGCTCCAAGTTTTCAACCCGCCCGATGAACTTGATGGGCACCGGGCTGCCGCTCGCCGTGGCCCCGCTCAGCCTCAGGGTACGGCCTGCCCGATACTGCTCGCCGCGTCATGGGATGCCATTCAACTCAAGAAACGAGCGTTCAAACTGCGCGTCGGGGGTGGATGACGTGGCGGGCCCCCAACATCTGGTCGGTCCCACCTCAGCGTCTGCGACTCGAAGTGCACCCCTCCCTGTACGGCCCGGTATCAAATCGAGGTTTTTGGTAAACTGACCAAACCGAGTGGCGTGATATTACGGAGTACGACCATACTGACGATACTGACTACGCGGTACGAGCCCCTGTACTCTAAGAAACTGGAAGGTTCAGTGGTGTGTACCGTGAGGAGGGGACTCACGACCGACACCCGGCCGACCGGTCTCGAGTTATCAAACCCTAAACTGTAAATCAGTGTGATCCACCCCTCAGTTTCTTAGGGTAAAGGGGATCGTACTGCGTAGGACGCGGATGATACCGGGCACCGGGCCCGGTATCATCACACAGATGAGTTGATAGGTACAATTACCATACCGACAGGCGTGATGTTAGGTAGAACGACGATACTGACGTGGAGTGGATGATATCGGGCCCCCACCTCCCCCACCGCCTCCCCAATGTGGTCGAGCAGGCACCGCATGTCGCCCGCCTCGTGCTAAGGCCCGGTGCACCCAACATGGCGCATTCGATAAGTAAAATATGAGCAGAATTATCATGTGTGCATTTACACTATAAACAAGCAGTCAGAAGATGCCGGGGCTCACCTCGTTGTTACCATGCCGACAGGTACACTGAAGCAAGCAGTCAGAAGATAGTGAGCCCGACCTCGTTGTACGCCTGCACGCACACCGCCAGTACCACCACCGCCGCCACCCCCATCGAGGGCCTGGCACACATTACTCGCCACGTCGTCCAACGCACCTTGAAGCTTGAACCCTCCATGGTTGAGTCACGTGCCAACCGATAACGTGGCGATCAACATCTGCCAGGCCATACCCCCATGAGAACCACGGAGCGATGCGACCGTCCGCCGGCGCCGCCGCTGCCGCCCAGGGTCTTGTCGCCGCCGCCGCTGGGCGGGATGGTGCCGCTGCCCAGGCAGCCCAGGAAGAATCCCATCCCCGGCGAGGAGCTCCACGCCTCGCCGCCACCCAGCGGGTCCTCCTGCCCCTTGACCCCGCCCCCCGCGGCGTCCGGCCCCGCCTCCGCGCCCGGGAACCCCGCGCTCAGTCCCGGGGTGGCCACCTGGATCTTGCGTTGGAAGAAGTACCAGGAGAAGTAGACGTAGGAGCCGACGACCAGCACGTTGAGGAGCAGCTCGGCGGCGGCGGGCCGCCCTCCAGGCCGTCCACGGCCTGGTACAGCGCCATCAGGTTCAGGACAATTGCCACAGAGGAGGGTCATTGAGAACAAGCACTCGACCTACGTTGATTCGACAAACCGGGTCCACGCATCAGTATGAGCATTCACCCTGAAGGCAAGTCATGCTCCGATCAGGGTTCGAGTGCCTGTTGTCGACACCCCCCCTTCCACGGCGGAGGCGGCCCAGCACGCCGCCTTGGTGCCCTTGGACAGGCGGTACGGCCCCGTCTTGGCCGGGGAGGACAGGAACTGGGTGAGCGGGATCACGGTGAAGGGCACCACGAAGTTAACCACCAGAGCTAGGGTCTGACAGATATTGCTCGCCACGTCATAGGATGCCGTTTAATTCGAGCAACGAGGGTTTGTAATGCGTTCGGTGGCGTGTCGAGCAATATCTGCCAGGCCCCACCGACCTGCGCCTGTTCCATCATCTGGGCGGCAACGTCGGGGCCGCCGCTGTAGATGATGAAGAAGGCGGGGACGATGGTCACGGCGCGCGTCACCACGCGGATGATCCACGCCGGTATCTCGACCTAGGGCCTGACAGATATTGCTCGCCACGTCATAGGATGCCGTTCAACTCAACAAACGAGGGTCTACAAAGCGTGTCGATGAAGTGACGGGCGATGGGCCTGACAGACATTGCTCGCCACATCATAGGATGCCGTTTAACTCGAGAGACGAGGGTTTAAAACACGTTGGGTGACGTGGCGAGCGATATGTGGCAGGCCCCATCTTGAGCTCGAAGAAGCCCTCCATAATGTACTGAGTGCTGAGCACGCCGTCGAGGCTGGAGCTCTGCCCCGCGCACAGCATGGCGATGGCGAACGCCGTGCGGCTTGAGGACCCCAGCACTAGGACCAGGCAAATAATGCTCGCCACATCATGTGATGTCATTCAATTCGGGATCCGAGGGTTTAACACGTGGGGGATGACGTGGCGGGCAACATCTAGGTGGGCGCGGCAGCTTCGGCTTCGGATGGACACACCAATACACAATGAGCAAACAGTCAGGGAGCAAATGATGATGCATAGGGGGGTTCTGGCATTTATCACAATGAGGAAATAATGATGCGTTACCCCCCTTGCCAGGCGGATGACACGGCGGCGGCTTCGGCGGCGGATGGGTGAACTGGTACACTATGATGAAAATGTTTTTCGCGACGTTGTTGCGTGCTTCAGTGCAATTGGTATTTTACAATAAACATACATCTGTCAAAAACAACTCGTTTCCTTTGAACTGCGCCGCTCTGATCAGCAGGTCAAATTTCAGCCCCTCTATCACCGGCTCTCCGGCGGCGCCCACACATCCAACATTATTGGGAGCTCACAAAACGCCCCAACGTTCGTCTCGGTCGCTGAGAGATACTTCAACCACTGCGTCGTCTTAAGCCTCTTTCCAGGGGCTTACACTCGTGCACTTCTCAGCTCAACCTGAGCCGTTTCTGACCCAGTATACACCCTAACCCTCCCCCCTCATACCCCCACACACATGCTGAACACCCCTTTAACAACCCCTAACCCTATCCCTCAACCCTAAACCCTGAACCCTAACCCTAAAACCTAAACCCTAACCAAAACCCCTAAACCCTATCCCACAGAAAGCGCTTACGGTGAGCCGAAAAGTTGACGAGTGTAAGACCTTCCCTCTTTCTCAACAAAATAGCCCAAGAGGACGATGCCGACGCAGAGACAAACAACGGTGAGGACAGCGGCAGCGAGATTGTTGCAGTATGCGGGGTTTCCCCGCGCGGTAGAGGCGCAAGTTGAGATTGAACGCAACATGTGATCGCGGTTCCTAAGAAGGGGCTTACACTCGTTCACTTTTCAGCTCGACGTAAGCACCCATAGTGACAAGATATCATCTGGCCATCCTGTCCACATGTCCACAGGATGATAAGATGACAGAATCGATATGGACGATGACCTTAACATGACAGCATCGATATGGGAAACGACAATATGGATATGGAATATGACCTTCATATGACAGTAACGACATGGGAGATGACCATTTCGATATGGGGGATGACAGTATCGATATGGGATATCTTGTCACCGTGTTTGCACCGCCATGCCTCGGGAAAGTCTTGTCCGCGGGCGCCGCGGCAGGGATCGCCGCCATCGAGGGCCTTGCTATACTTTACACGGGCTTACACGCGTCCACTGCTCAGCACAACCTGAGTTGTTTCTGAAAGAAGATTCCAGCCTAATGATCCCCTAACATCTGACACCCCTTGAGTCACCCCGAGCCCTTGCATGCACCTCCTATCTCACAGAAAGCGCTTTACATTGAGATGAGAAGTGAACTCACGAGTGTAAGCCCCGGGCTTACAGGATACACTCGCGGGCTTACACTCGCAGTTGGCTCACAACACTGTACCGATGTACTCGTGCATACGCACTCGTCGCGTGCGCCACCGTGTCCTGGCCCGACCACTCGCCGTGTGCACACGGTGTATTGGTGTACCCTTACGCTGGCACTCGCCGCCTGCGCCTCCCTGGCCTCGCCTGGACAATCGCACTTTGATCACGGAGGGTGTGCCTCCGTGCCCGTACACGACACTGTCTCGCCGCCCCCTCCTCGCTCACCCGGCCACTGTTCCCCGCCAGGTTGATACGGATGCGCCGTTGTGTCGCAGACGCTTACACGGGGAGTGAGAGAGACGCTTCCGCGTGTAACAGGAGAATAGCACCAGCGAGGCTCTCGCCCTTGGCCCCCGCTGGCACGTACGAGTGGTTGTCGCGGACAGGAGGGTGCGAGAGGAAAATATACGATGGACAACACGATCCGGTCCCCGCGCAAGAAGCGCGCGGGTCGTCACACGGCGGCCAGGGCGGAAGCCTGGTGCCTCCTCATACACGCGGAACCGTCTCTCCCCCTTCCGCGTGCACCAGGCCTACGCCCTGGCCCCCATACGCTCCTCAGCACACGGGTATAGTAAGGACGAGTGTTCGGTTTGGAATATTCAATCACGGAATATTCAAGAACTCATGAGCTGCCCGCTCCACACCGTCACTCGCCGCTTCTCGCTCCCCTCTCAGCTCTCACTCCCCGATCACCCACGCACAACCCCCGCTACCCGCAGGTGGGCCTGGGCAACCTCTTGCGCTTCCCGTACATGGTCGGGCGCTGCAAGTTGACAGTATCAAAAAAAGGTTGAAAGCGCTCCTGGTGAGGCGCCTAGTTGAGCTATCAAAACAGCCTTGAATGCGCTCCTGGTGAAGCGCCGGCGCCCCACCACGGCGGATTCCTTCGGCGGCGTCAGGGGCGGCGCGTCCTCCGCGATGACGGCTTTGTTCTCCATGGCGAGAGAGCTGTGCGAGTGCTGGCTGGAGCGCGTTCCGTTGTCGTGTGCGTGTGCTTCACGAGTGCGAGGCCGGCGCAGCGGAGGGCGGTGAAGATTCCTTTTGAGGGTTGGTGGCTCCAAGTGTGGTACCGGTACCCGTCTCCCAATATGCTGACCCTAGACCCTGAACCCTGCGGGCTGTGTCGAGAAATGCGTCCCGTCGATCGCGGAGGTGAAGATTCCTTTGGAGGGTGTGTGGAGCTTATTGTTCGAGAACCTAGCGGCGCAGAAAGAGAAACCGTACGACGAAAATCGGCTCAAGCGACGACTGGAAGCGTGGCTCGTGTCTCAAAGGGAAACCCGACAGCCGGTTGGGTGCCCCGCGGAACTCATCCCGAATGATGTCCGATGGTGGGCCAGAACAACCCGAGTCGATGGAGATGATACGAGTGCCAAAGGGGGGCATGGAGGCGCTCGCAGGATATGTGCAGAATGGAGCCCGGTCCTGGGAGGGCTCGGGTATCCGCCACCGACATTCAGAACGGTGATGCGAAACATGGGGGCATCACCCGCGGACGCTCGGACGTCAACTCAGCTATCGCATCCATTATGCGAGCCGGAGCCATGGAGTTATGGAATATGCGTAACCAAGTGCAACAACAGATTGAAATCGAGCGGGGCATCTCGACAATAGACAAGCGTGACAAAAGAAAAGCGGCTGAACACCGGACGGCGAATAAAGCTCTTACAGGGAAGCAGAAAGCGGCTAGAAGGGAAGCAGCGAGCGCTGGGAAGGTA